>OMAK01001225.1_pt1 | contig 10465 bp, 9 predicted proteins | sample 1644681 | NCBI WGS metagenome assembly OMAK01 (sample SAMEA103958133, study PRJEB25191) | human gut metagenome | biome: human-associated habitat [ENVO:00009003]; feature: intestine environment [ENVO:2100002]; material: feces | place: Germany | collected 2013/2015 | reverse complement strand
CACGTGATTCCGATCGTGACCGGCGGCGACGAGGTTGCCGAGGAGGTCGAAGTGCCGGAGATCATCCCGATCCTTACGCTGCGCAGTTCGGTGCTCTTCCCCGGTGCGATCACCCCGATCACCGTGGGACGCGACAAGAGCATCAGCCTCGTACGTGCCGTGAATGCCGAAGGCGGCATCCTGGGCGCCGTGTTGCAGCGCGAGAGCGACGTCGAAGACCCCGCGCCGGACGACATGTACAAGGTCGGCACCGCAGCGCGCATCATCAAAATCCTCGAAATGCCCAACGGGAACCTCACGGTGATCCTGAACGGCCTGGAGAAGATCGAAATACGCGAATACATAACGACCGAGCCCTATTTCCGGGCCCGGGTGACCGCCCTGCGCGATACGACGCCCGACCTGAAGAGCATCGAGTTCGAGGCCCTCGTGGATTCGATCCGCGACGTGGCGCTCAACATCATCAACGTTTCGCCGTCGATGCCCAAGGAGGCGGCCTTCGCCATCAAGAACATCGACTCCAAGCGCGGCATCATCAATTTCATCTGCTCGAACATGGAGCTTACGGACGAAGACCGCCAGTCGTTGCTGGAGGCCCCCGGCCTGCTGGCCCGAGCCCGCAAGCTGCTCGAAATACTGATCCGCGAACAGCAGCTGGCCGAGCTGAAGAACCAGATTCAGGAGCGCGTCAAGCAGGAGATCGACAAGCAGCAGCGCGACTACTACCTCCAGCAGCAGATGCGTACGATCCAGGACGAACTGGGCGACGGCGCCGATGCCGACATCGAGAAGATGCGCGAGGAGGCCAAGAAGAAGAACTGGCCCAAGGAGGTCGGCGAAACCTTCGAGAAAGAGTTGCAGAAGGTCGAGCGGCTGAATCCCGCCGTGGCCGAATATTCGGTGCAGATGACCTACCTGCAGCTGCTGCTGGAACTGCCGTGGAACGACGTGACGAAGGACAACCTCGACCTCAAGTGCGCCCGCGAACAGCTCGATCACGACCATTTCGGTCTGGACGAGGTGAAGGAGCGGCTGCTGGAGCACCTGGCCGTCATCAAGCTCAAGGGCGACCTCAAATCCCCGATACTCTGCCTTTACGGCCCTCCGGGTGTGGGTAAGACCTCGCTGGGCAAGTCGGTGGCGGCGGCGCTGGGCCGCAAGTTCGGGCGTATCTCGCTCGGCGGCCTGCACGACGAGTCGGAAATCCGCGGGCATCGCCGCACCTACATCGGCGCCATGCCGGGACGGATCATCCAGACCATCAAGCGCTGCGGTTCGTCCAACCCGGTCATCATCCTCGACGAGGTGGACAAGGTGACCGTTTCGAACCACGGCGACCCGTCGAGCGCGCTGCTCGAGGTGCTCGACCCGGAGCAGAACACCACCTTCCACGATAACTACATCGACATGGAGTACGACCTGTCGAAAGTGCTGTTCATCGCCACGGCCAACAATATCGCCAACATCGCACCGGCGCTGCGCGACCGCATGGAGATGATCAATATCCCCGGCTACCTGATCGAGGAGAAGGTGCGCATTGCCCTCGACCACCTGCTGCCCAAGCAGCGCGAGGCGCACGGCATCAAGGAGCAGGAGCTCACGATGGCCCCCGAGGTAGTCGAAGGCATCATCGCCGGCTATACCCGCGAGTCGGGTGTCCGCTCGCTCGACAAGTTGCTGGCCAAGATCGCCCGCGCCCGTGCCAAGCAGATCGCCTTCGACGAGGTGTTTGCCCCGGAGGTTTCGGCCCGGGAGGTCGAAAAGATCCTCGGCATGCCCAAGTTCCTCAAGGAGGAGTACGAGGTGGGCGGCATGACAGGCGTTGTGACGGGCCTGGCCTGGACGGAGGTCGGCGGCGACATCCTCTACATCGAGTCGGTGCTGACGCCCGGCAAGGGCAAGGTCAGCCTTACGGGTAACCTGGGCGATGTGATGAAGGAGTCCGCTACGATCGCCCACGAGTGGGTGATGGCGCACAGCAAGGAGCTGGGCATTGACCCCGCACTGTTCGAGAAGAACGACATCAACATCCATGTCCCCGAGGGTGCGATCCCGAAGGACGGCCCTTCGGCCGGCATTACGATGGTGACCTCGATCGTTTCGACCTACACGGGGCGGAAAGTCCGGGATCGCATCGCCATGACGGGCGAGACGACGCTCCGCGGCCGTGTGATGCCGGTGGGCGGCGTCAAGGAGAAGATTCTGGCGGCCAAACGCGCCGGGATCAACGAGCTGATCCTCTCGGAGGAGAACCGCAAGGACATCGCCGAGATCAAGCCCGAATACATCGACGGACTGACCTTCCATTACGTGAAGACCAACGACGAAGTGCTGAAACAGGCGCTCATATAGCGGCCCGAAAGAAGTAAAAGGTGGAAAGTTTTGTTTTTCACCTTTTACTTTTTTAATTTTATGGATCAATTCCTCTGCCGATGAAATTTATCGCAATCATACCGGCGCGGTATGCGTCGACCCGCTTCCCGGCCAAACCGTTGGCCGTGCTGGGCGGGAAACCCGTTATCCGGCGGGTCTACGAGCAGGTGGCGGGCGTACTGGACGATGCCGTGGTCGCCACGGACGACGAGCGGATTTACGATGCCGTAGTGGCGTTCGGCGGCAAGGCCGAGATGACCTCGGCAGACCATAAGAGCGGCACGGATCGCTGCTGGGAAGCCTACCTCAGGCAGGGAAAGCCCTACGACGTGGTCGTCAACGTGCAGGGCGACGAGCCTTTCATCCGGGCGTCGCAGCTCGAAGCCGTGAAGCGCTGCTTCGACGATCCCGCGACGGACATCGCCACGCTCGTGAAACCCTTTGCCGAAGCGGACGGCCTGGCCGCGCTGGAAAACCCCAATTCGCCGAAGGTGGTGCTCGATGCGCAGTCGCGGGCCATCTATTTTTCGCGTTCGGTCATCCCTTACCTGCGCGGCGTCGAACGCTCGCAGTGGCTTGCGCACCATACGTTCTACAAGCACCTCGGCCTCTATGCCTTCCGCACGGAGGTGCTGTGTGCCGTCACGGCGTTGCCGCAGTCCACGCTCGAAAAGGCCGAGTCGCTCGAGCAGCTCCGCTGGCTCGAAAACGGCTACAGGATCGGCGTGGGCATCACCGGCGTCGAGACCATCGGCATCGACACGCCCCAAGACCTCGCACGTGCCGAGGAGTTTTTGTCACACCATCCGGAATTTATAAAATGACAGCTATGAAATTCATCGCCGGCCCCTGCGTCATCGAATCCGCCGAGTTGCTCGACACCGTGGCCGAACGCCTCGTGGCGATCAACAAGGCCCTCGGGACGGATATTATCTTCAAGGCCTCGTTCGACAAGGCCAACCGCACCTCGATCTCCTCGTTCCGCGGCCCCGGACTCGAACAGGGGTTGCGTATGCTCGCCGACGTGCGGGCGAAGTGGGGGCTGCGCCTGCTGACCGACATCCACGAGGCGTGGCAGGCCGCACCCGTGGGCGAGGTCGTCGACGTGATCCAGATCCCGGCCTTCCTCTGCCGGCAGACCGACCTGCTCACCGCCGCGGCCAGGACGGGCAAGACCGTGAATATCAAAAAGGCGCAGTTCCTTTCGGGGTTGGACATGCAGTACCCCTATGAGAAGGCGCGCGATGCGGGGGCTTCGGAAATATGGCTCACCGAACGCGGCAATATCTACGGTTACAACAATCTGGTGGTCGATTTCCGCAATATCCCCGACATGCTGCGCATCGCGCAGACCGTGGTGATGGATTGTACCCATTCGGTGCAGCGTCCCGGCGGTGCGGGCGGTACGACGGGAGGCAACCGCGAGTTCGTGCCGGCCATGGCCCGGGCGGCCCGGGCGTTCGGTGCCAACGGCTTCTTCTTCGAAGTGCACCCCTGCCCCGACTGCGCCAGGAGCGACGGCCCCAACATGTTGCAACTCGACGATCTGGAGAATCTCATTAAAACCTTGCTATAATGACCGATACCACCAAAGCGCAGATCCTCGACCTGGCCCGCAAGGCCATCAATACCGAGATGCTGGCGCTCAAGCACATGAAGGAGACCTTGGGTGACAATTTCGCCGATGCCGTGGAGCTGATCCTCGCATGCAGCGGCAAATGCATCGTCACCGGCATGGGCAAGTCGGGGCTCGTCGGGCGCAAGATCGCCGCGACGCTGGCCTCGACCGGAACCCCGAGTTTCTTCCTGCATCCCGGCGAGGCCTTCCACGGCGATCTGGGGATGATCTCGAAGGACGACGTCGTGCTGGCGCTCTCCTATTCGGGCGAGACCGACGAAATCCTGAAGATCGTGCCTTTCATCCACTCCAACGGCAACAAGCTGGTGTCGATGACGGGCAACCCCGAATCGGCGCTGGCGAAGAATTCCGATATCCATCTCGACGTGAGCGTCGAAGAGGAAGCCTGCATCCTGCACCTCGCGCCGACGACCTCGACCACGGCGCAGATCGCCATGGGCGATGCGCTGGCCGTGTCGCTCATGCAGATGCGGGGCTTTACGAGCGTCGATTTCGCACGCCTGCATCCGGGCGGAAGCCTCGGACGCCGCCTGCTGATGACCGTCGGCAACGTGATGCGTTCGCACGACCTCCCAGTCGTGGCGCCCGACTGCTCGGCGACGGATATGATCCACGCCATCAGCAAGGGCGGGCTGGGGCTCATCATCATCTGCGACGGCGAGAGGATCGAGGGCATCGTGACCGATGGCGACGTGCGCCGTGCGATGGAGCGCCGCCGCGCCGAGTTTTTCAATATCAAGGCCGCCGATATCGCCACGCCCAACCCGAAAACCATCTCCGCGGATAAGAAACTGATCGAGGCCGAGAAGATGATGACCCGTAACAAGGTCACGTCGCTGCTCGTCACCGACGATGCAGGGAAGTTGCAGGGCGTGATCCAGATTTACGACATCAAGTTATAGGGCTTTCGCAACTGCGTCACGCCGCATAGACGGGGACGGTCTGTTCGGAACGGAGCGCCTGCCGTGAAAACAAAGGGGACGGTACCATGCGGTACCGTCCCCGCGTGTCTTGTCTGCCGGTATGTCTCCGCGGTCAGTCCCCCTCTTCGAGCTGGAAAACCTGTTCGACGGGTTTGCCGAAGATCCGGGCGATCTTCAGTGCCAGTACCGTCGAGGGGACGAAGCGCCCGGCCTCGATGGCGTTTACGGTCTGGCGGCTTACGCCGATGGCATCGGCCAACTGCTGCTGGGTCATGCGCACTTCGGCGCGTTCGACCCGGATCCTATTCTTCATCTGCGACCGCGTGTTTCAGACGCCACAGTTTCCAGCGGAATACCGCGAGGAATATCAGCAGCATGGTGAGCAGGTTGTAGATCATGACGTAGAGGAAACTGAGGTCGTAGGTGCATAGCGCCGTGGCGATAAGCAGGGCATAGTTGACGTAAAGTGCCGTCAGCAGGGCGTTCAGCCGTATGCGGGAGATCATTTCATCCTCGATCCGTTCGCGGGAGCAGGCTACGAATATCCCGCCGATGCAGATGCCCACCAGAGCGATGTTGTTCAGCGCACGGCCTGTCGTTGCCGAGCAGAGCGTTTCGTAGCAGGCCGTTCCTTCGGCCGGCATCAGGTAGGTCGGGTAGCCGTTGAAGCCGTCGATGAGCATCAGTACGCCCAACAGCAACGTCGGGATCAGGATGACCCAGCCGATTTTCTTAAAACTGTGGGGAAGTAGTAATTCCTTTGTCATAACGTGGTTGTTTAAAGGTTTGAGACAGGATAAATGTAAAGTGTATTTTACATTTTAGCAAATAAACACGACAAAATTTTTGCGGCATAAAAATTAGAGGGTCTTTTAGACCCTCTAAAAATTTTGTTCGGCGGTATGATTTACCGGGGCGGAATTGCGCAGGGCGGCTCCGGATGTATCCCGAATTCCCGGGCACGCACACCCTGAACCCCGGGAATCGGGTATGGGATGGAAGCTGTACCCCGAATTCATGATACCGGGGGGCGTAGTCCGGGAGTCGTAGTCCGAAAATGGTAGTCCGGGAGTCGTAATCCGGCTCGGGGGAACCCCTGCACCCCTGGTGCTTCTCCTTTCCGGAATCAGTTGCGGATGTGGTGCGGCATCTCGGCAGGAATCTCCATCGAGATTTCTGCCAGTCCGCCCACGACGCCGTCCACGCGCCAGGCTGTCTGGTAGATCATTTTGCGGACGCCGTTTTTCTCGATCGTATAGACATTCGTGCCCCCGTCGGTGAGCAGGCGGCGGATGATTTCGCGCGACCGCTCGCCGTGGCAGTCGAAGAGGTTTTTGCCGACCATGTCGCCGTGCCGGGCGAAGGTCGTGCGCGCCTTGTCGTTCATGTAGAGGATCGTGCCCCCGGTGTCGCATACCGTAACCGCGCAGTCCATGCCGTCGGCCCAGGGATAGGGATTTTCTGTCGTCATATTGCCGTAGGTTTATCGTCGGGGAAAGCCTCCCTTTTCAACGGGAGGTTCGGAGTGACTATGGGGATTGTATCGAAGATACGGTGCTAAACCCCGGTTTACTGCTGTATTTTCACCAGCTGTTCGCGGTAGGCGTTCAAGATGCGCGATTTGGAAATGAAGCCCAGGTAGCGGTTTTGTTTGTCGACCACGGGCAGCATCCAGGTATGCTTGTCCTCGAATTTCTCCATGACGCCCTGTATCGACTCGTGTTCGAGGATTTTGTCCGGGGGCTGGATCATGTAGTCGGAGATCGGATGCCCGTATTTTTCGTGTTTGAACATGTCTTCGCGCAGGTCGTCCAGCTGCACGATACCCAGCAGGTGTCCGAAGTTGTCGATCACGGGGAAGATGTTGCGGCGTGCCGTCGAGATGATGTGCACGATGTCGCCCAGCGTGAAATTCTCCTTGATGCGCAGGAAATCGGTCTCCATCAGATCGTCGAGCTTCAGGAAGACGAATACCGACTGGTCTTTGTCGTGCGTGAGCAGTTCGCCCCGCTGGCGCAGTTGTTTGGTGTAGATCGAGTCGGGGTCGAGGTAATAGTCTACGGCGAACGATATGCAGGCCGTGATCATCAGCGGGATGAACAGTCCGTAGCCGTTCGAAAGTTCCGCGATGAGGAAGATCGAGGTTAGCGGCGCCTTCATCACGCCCGACATCACGCCGGCCATGCCCACCAGCGTGAACGAGACGACCGAGACGTCCCAGTCGAAGAATGCATTGCACAGCAGGGCGATCGAGGCTCCCGTGAACGCCCCCACGAACAACGACGGCGCGAAGGTTCCGCCCACGCCGCCCGCGGCGTTGGTCGAGGCCATGGCGATGACCTTGAAGAACATCGTGGCGATGACGAAGAGGATGACCACCCAGTCGATTTCCCGGAAGCGGTAGAAGAGCGAATTGTCGAACAGCTCCTGTGCGCGGCCGTGCATCAGCGACATGAACCCTTCGTAGCCTTCGCCGTAGAGCGGCGGGAAGATGAAGATCAGGATGCCCAGCACGGCGCCGCCGACGAGCCATTTCTTATATTGGCTGTCGATCTTACGGAAGAAGTTGCCCACGCGCAGGTTGGTCGAGGTGAAATACCAGGACATCAGCCCGCAGCATACGCCGAGCAGGATGAAAAGCGGTATCTGCCACAGCTCGAAGGCGTCCTGCGGCTGGAGCGTCACGGCCAGTATGGGGTCGAAGCCGCGCAGCATGAAAGCCATCGTCGTGGCCGTGATCGAGGCGATCAGCAGCGGGATCACGGAGCCGGCCGTGATGTCGAGCATCAGGATCTCCAGCACGAAGACCACGCCCGTGATCGGGGCCTTGAAGATGGCTGCCAGCGCCGCACCGGCACCGCAGCAGAGCAGCAGCGTGGTATGCTTGTAATTGAGGCGCACCAGCCGCCCGACGTTCGAGCCTATCGCCGCGCCCGTCAGTACGATCGGCGCCTCGGGCCCCACCGAACCGCCGAACCCGATGGTCGTGGCGCCGCCTACGATCGACGTCCAGCAGTTGTGCCCCGGGATGCGCGAGTTGCGGCTCGACATGGCGTAGAGCACGCGTGTTACGCCCTCCGAAATATTGTCGCGCACGATGTATTTTACGAACAGCGTGGCGAGTATGATGCCGATGGCGGGGTAGATCAGGAACAGGACATGCGCACTGTCCACCGGGAACCAGCGTATCAGCCCGCTCTTGATGCCGTGCAGCAGTATTTCGAACAGGTAGGTGCCCAGTCCGGCGAGTATACCGACCACGACAGCCAGCAGCATCATGATCTGGCTGTTGCTCAACCGCCGGGTCAGGCGGAGGAACTCGCGGTAGATATGCTCGGTGCGTAACTGCATCCTATTGTTTGCGAGCGAAATGCTCGGCTTGTTCGGCGATAAGCCGTTTGTCGTCGAAATAGTTGATCTTCATGGCCCGCTTCACGTCGTCGAGTGTCTGCGAGGCCATTTGCCGGGCAGTCTCCGAACCGGTGCGAAGAATCTCGTAGACCTCTTCGATGCGGCCTTCGTAGTATTTGCGGCGTTCGCGGAACGGCTCCAGCGTCTCGTTGAGCACGGCGATCAGGAATTTCTTGACCTTCACGTCGCCCAGGCCGCCGCGGCGGTAATGCGCCTTCAGCTCGTCCAGCGACGGGTAGTCGGGCAGATATTTCGGGAAATGCTCGGGGCGGCTGAAGGCATCGAGGTAGGTGAACACCGTGTTGCCCTCCACCTTGCCCGGGTCTTCGACGCGCAGGTGGTCGGGATCGGTATACATTCCCATGACTTTCTTCTTCACCTCGTCGGCGCTGTCCGAGAGGTAGATGCAGTTGCAGAGCGATTTCGACATCTTGGCCTTGCCGTCGGTGCCCGGCAGACGCATGCAGACCGCATTCTCCGGCAGCAGGATCTCGGGCTCGACGAGTGCCGGGCCGTATACCGTGTTGAACTTGTGGACGATCTCGCGGGTCTGTTCGATCATCGGCTCCTGGTCTTCGCCCGCAGGGACGGTCGTGGCCTTGAATGCCGTGATGTCGGCCGCCTGGCTGATGGGGTAGGTGAAGAAGCCCACGGGGATGCCCTGCTTCTGCTGCGTGTCGCCCTCGGCGGCGCCTTCGGCGAAGCCCCGCAGCTGAATCTCGGCCTTCACGGTCGGGTTGCGTTGCAGGCGCTGCACGGTCACCAGGTTCATATAGTAGAACGAGAGCTCGCAGAGCTCCGGGATCTGCGACTGGATGAAAAGGGTAGACCTTTTCGGATCGAGGCCGACCGAAAGGTAGTCGAGCGCCACTTCAATGATGTTCTGGCGCACCTTCTCGGGGTTGTCGGCGTTGTCCGTCAGGGCCTGCGCGTCGGCTATCATGATGAATATGCGTTCGAATTCGCCCGATTCCTGCAGTTCGACGCGGCGGCGCAGGGAACCGACGTAGTGTCCCAAGTGGAGCCGGCCCGTAGGACGGTCGCCGGTAAGAATGATCTTTCCCATAAAACTTTATATATTTTGTGGACAAACTTACGAAAAACCGCGCGGGTGACCTAATAAAGTTGTCTGTTATAGATTTATTTTATATTTTTGTGTATTGAAATAATCGGCTGCTATGACTATAATTCAACTTGAATACCTCCTGGCGGTGGCGAACTGCGGTAGTTTTTCGCTGGCCGCAGAGCATTGTTTCGTGACCCAGCCGTCGCTGAGCATGCAGGTGAAGGCGCTCGAAGAGGAGCTGGGCGTCGTGCTGCTCGACCGTTCGAAGAAACCCGTGATCCCGACCGAGGCCGGCGAAGTGGTGCTGGATCGCGCCCGGGAAACGCTGCGGGCCTACAACAATATCCGCGAGTCGGTCGCCGAACTGAAGGGCGAAACTTCGGGTAAACTGCGTCTGGGCGTCATCCCGACCATTGCGCCCTACCTGTTGCACAAGTTCATCCCGGATTTCGTGCGCGATTATCCGAAGGTGGAGCTGGAAATCTCGGAGATGGTCACTTCGGACATCGTCGAGGCGCTCAAGCGCGACCGGATCGACGCGGCGCTGGTCGCCAGCGGCACGTGTGGTGACGGCATTCTCGAACAGGAGCTTTTCAACGACCGGTTTTTCGCCTATGTTTCGCCCGAAAACCCGTTGTACGAACGGCAGAACATCCGCATCGAGGACATCGACCTGAAAGACCTGGTGATCCTGAGCGCCGGAAATTGTATGCGTGACCAGATCATTGAGCTGTGCCAGGCCAAGCGCGACATGCCGTCGCACTACTCCTTCGAATCGGGGTCGCTCGATACGCTGATGCGCATCGTCGACTGCACGTCGTGCCTGACGATCATCCCCGAAATGGCCATCGAGTACATCCCCGCGGATCACCACGACCGGCTGAAGATGCTCGCCAAAGGCGCCACGTCGCGTAAGATCGCCGTGGCGGTACGCCGCACGTACGTCAAGAGTTCGATCATCAAGGCTCTGACCGACACGATCATGGCCAATATACCCGAAGTAAAGGGGTAGGCGGATGCCTGTAAACGGCAGGGTGCCCGGCGATACGATTG
>OMAK01001211.1_pt1 | contig 10572 bp, 7 predicted proteins | sample 1644681 | NCBI WGS metagenome assembly OMAK01 (sample SAMEA103958133, study PRJEB25191) | human gut metagenome | biome: human-associated habitat [ENVO:00009003]; feature: intestine environment [ENVO:2100002]; material: feces | place: Germany | collected 2013/2015 | reverse complement strand
CGGCCACAATGGCCGGGATACTGACCGGACTGGTCAGCAGCAGCTGGTCGGTGCGGTTCTTGCGCTCCTCCGCAAAGCTGCGCATACTGATGGCCGGCAGCAGGAAAAGCAAAATCATCGTCATGGTGTAGAGCACCGACGCAAAGTCCGACGAGGCGTAGAGCAGGTTGCGGTTGGTGTAGTACAGCCCCAGGAAGAAAAGGCTTACGGCAGCAACGACCCAGCCGATCATGCCGGTAAAGTAGCTTTTGACCTCGCGTTTAAAGATTGCTTTCATCGCTGTTCGCCTCCTTTTCGTTTTCTTTTTCTGCGGCGGCTTCCGCAGGGAGATTTTCGGCGGGGGCAGCGTCGCTTTCCGGCTTGCCGCTCTCGGGTGTCTCGGTCAATTGCAGGAATACATCCTCCAGGCTCATCGTCTCGGCGCTCAGGCTCAGCACCGGGCAGCCCGCCTGAGCCAGCGCCAGCGAGAGCGCACCGCGCAGGTCAGTACCCGCCGTGCTGACGGCGGTGAAGCTGACCTCGCCGCCCTTCTCGTCGGTGACACGCAGGTCGGTCAGGCCGGGCACCTTGCCTGCAGCGGCCACAACGGCCTCGCGGCTGCCCTGTGCCGTGGCGGTGATCGTGCCCTTGGCGGTCAGCTGGGCGGCCAGTTCCTCCGGTGTGCCCTGCGCCACGAGCCTGCCGTGGGCAATGATGAGCACCCGGTCACAGACGGTCTGGACCTCGCTCAAAATATGGCTGGACAGGATGACCGTGTGGGTCTTGCCCAGGTCGCGGATGAGGGAGCGGATCTCGATCATCTGCGCCGGGTCCAGGCCGACGGTGGGCTCATCCAGAATGATGATCTTAGGTGTGCCGAGCAGCGCAGCGGCAATACCCACACGCTGACGGTAGCCCTTGGACAGGTTGCGGATCAGGCGCTGCTCCATGCCCTGCAGGCCCGCGCGGGCCGCGGCGTGCGCCACTGCGGCGGCACGATCCGCCTTTTTGCGGGTGCCCTTCAGCTCGGCAACGAACAGCAGATACTCCTGCACGGTCATCTCCTGATACAGCGGCGGCAGCTCCGGCAGGTAACCGATGCAGGCCTTGGCCGCGGCGGGCTCGTCGGCGATGTCGTGGCCGTCGATTTTGACCGTGCCGTCCGTGGCCGAAATGTAGCCGGTAATAATGTTCATGGTGGTCGACTTGCCCGCACCGTTGGGGCCGAGCAGGCCATAGATGCCGCCATCCTCCACGGTGAAGCTGATGTCGTCCACCGCGGTGTGGCTGCCGTAGCGCTTTGTCAGATGCTCTACTTCGATCAAAGTGCGCACTCCCCTTTTCATTTCATAATGTCTTTTATTATAGTGATAAATTGTGATAATTTTGCGACAATGGTTTGAAGAAGTGTGAAATCGTGCGCGGGGCTTTGCCAAAAAACGCCGCGGAAACAGGAGCAGCTCCCGTTTCCGCGGCGTTTCGCGGGTTTATTCTGAATCAGAAGTCCATGTCGTTGGGGTAGGTATCATGCCGCACAAAGCCGCCGAGCTCGTCGGTAGTCGTCATGCCCATGGCCAGTGCCTTGCTGCGCATGGCGGCGTAAAATTCCGCGTAGGTCGCCTGCATGTACGGTTCCAAAAAGAAGCCGCCGATGCCGAAGGTGAACACGCAGAGCAGCAGCCAGCCAAAGAAGGACAGCTTGAGGATGAAGAAGTTCCACTTCTCGCCCTCCATCATCTCCTTGCTCAGTTCCATAGCGCGGGTGGCAGACATATAGGGGTTTTCGGCCAGCAGGTAGGGCACCAGCGCATAGCAATACTCCCAGTAAATGCCCGGCACAATGAGCAACAGGAAGCCCAGCGCGATTTTCAGGTCGGTAAGCAACTGCACCACGATGGGGTTGCCGTAGGGGCGGCGGAAGGTGCTGACGACGGTGGAGACGGGCGTCAGGGACTGGCGGCTCTCCATAAAATAGCGGCAGCGGCCAACGTTGAGCGGGTAGACGACAAAGAGTGCCCAGCAAAGCGCGGCAATAGAGCCGATGAGCATACCGACAAGGATCGCCCCCAGCATACTGTCGGGGATACTGTTGAAGATGTCATAGGCCGTCGTGTCGTCCGTAACGGTGCTGACAGCCTGATGCGCCGCACTGCCGCTGTTGGCCCCTGCCCCGCCCAGCCCTACAAAGCTAAGTACCAGACAGATCCAGAAGGAACGCCAGTAGCGTCCCTGCAGGGCCTGCTTGGCGTTGGTTTTTAAAAGTTTGCGTGTCCACATAGTGGGCCACCTCCATAATTCATACTTTAGGGATGGGCAAAGCTCCGATTTGTTCTCGAGGGCGTGCAGCACATAGTTGTGTTCGGCTTGTTTTTTCATCTATATACTGCATTTTGATTTTGCAAAACATGCGTTTTGCTCACGGTTGCATGCTTTTACTATATACTTTTATTATAACAGCTTATGGCGCAAATGCAAGTTTTGGCGCGGCGCGTTTTGACGTTTTTGCGCAGTTTTTACTCATGTTCACAAAAATATAAAAAAGTTTGGCATTTTTTGCGGAAAACGCTTGACATTTGTTTGCGGTTTGGCTATAATAATACACGTCGTCAGGGCCACGGCCCACGACGAAAAGAATATGCGGATGTGGCGGAACTGGCAGACGCGCTAGATTCAGGTTCTAGTTCCCTTAAAAGAGTGTGGGTTCAAATCCCTTCATCCGCACCAAAATCCTCGAACGTTTGTTCGGGGATTTTTTGTTTTAGTGATTTGTTTGGGATGACAAGCATCGCCCCCCGCACCGTAGGGGCGGATTCCATATCCGCCCACGGAGCCTTGCCATTACTGCAAAGTCCCGGGTCGCTGGCGAGCATTGCCCTCCACAGCGCTGGCGGTTCGCGCTTTTCTGCTATAGATATAGCAACAGCCCCGGTCCTGCACTGGAACCGGGGCTGTACGATTTTATATCAACTTTACGCCATGAAATCCGGCAGGGGCTTGCCCTCCTTCAGCCATTGGTGATACTCGGCGGTAGCGGCAAACTCAACGTCGCCAGCGGAGTTCAGCGCCGTCTCGACCGAATCCTGGATGACACCAATGATAAAGCCGACACCAACGACCTGCATCGCAATGTCATTGGAGATGCCGAACAGCGAGCAGGCCATAGGGATCAGCAGCAGCGAACCGCCCGCAACGCCGGAGGCACCGCACGCGCCCAGTGCCGACATGATGGACAGCAGGATGGCGGCGGGCAAAGAGACCTCCATGCCCAGCGTGTTGGCCGCAGCCAGCGTCATGATCGTGATGGTGATGGCCGCGCCGTCCATGTTGATAGTCGCACCAAGCGGAATAGAGACGGAGTAGATGTCCTTATCCAGGCCGAGCTTCTCACACAGAGACATATTGACCGGGATGTTGGCCGCGGAACTGCGGGTAAAAAAGGCGGTCAGGCCGCTCTCACGCAGACAGCGAAGCACCAGCGGGTACGGGTTGCGGTGCAGATAGATGAAGATGATCAGCGGATTGATGACCAGCGCCATCAGCAGCATAGTGCCGACCAGCAAAAGCAGCAGGCGGCCATACTGAGTGAAGATAGACAGGCCGTTGTCCGACACATTGGCGAAAACCAGTCCCATGATGCCGAACGGTGCCAAGTTGATGATCCAGCGCACGATGGTGGAGACCGCGTCCGCAGTGTTGGCCATAAAGTTCTTAGTCGTGTCACTTCCCAGGCGCTTCATCGCCAGGCCGAACAGGCAGGCCCACATCAGGATGCCGATATAGTTGCCGTTCATGACCGACGCCACCGGGTTGGAAACAATGTTGGCCAGCAGCGTGTGCATGACGTCACCCAGACCCTGCGGCACAACGTCCGCCGTGGCGGCCTCGGCCAGAACCAGCGTCTGCGGGAACAGCTTGCTGGTCAACACGCTCAGCGCCGCAGCCACAAAGGTCGTCAGCATATACAGCCAGACAACGGTGCCGAAGCGGCGGTCCAGCTTGGATGAACCCTGTGCCAGTGCGCTGGCAACGATGACGAAAACCAGCACCGGAGCAATGCCCTTCAACGCGCCGACAAACAGGCTGCCGAATTCTTCCAGCCATACGGCACCGGGGCAGATCAGTGCCAGCGCCGCGCCGATAAGCAGACCGATGGCAATACGCAGGATCAAGCTGGTCTCGTTGTACTTGGCGGCCAGCGACTTGACCGCCTTGGTGAATTGATTCATGTGAAGCTCCTCTTCCTTATTATAATAGTCGGGCACGTTTTGCAGGGTGTGCGCCGTTTGCAGCCGCCCGCACAGGCGGCTCGCGTGACAATCCACATTATAGCGCATCCCGTGCAGATTGCAAGAGAAGTACAGCTGTAGTACCATCAAAAACAGTCAATTCTGGTCGGTGTAACGCGGGAAAAAAATTGCAAAAAATGTTTTTGTGCGCGGGATAGGTGTATTTGTACCGCGTACATTTCGCAGTTGCATAGGGCATCACGCCTACAGCGCCGCAGGGGTCAATGCTCGCCAGCGACCCGGGACGTTTGCAGTAATGGCAAGGCTCCGCGGGCGGATATGGAATCCGCCCCTACGGTGCGGGGGACGATGCTTGTTATCCCAGACAAATCACTAAAACAAAAAATCCCCGAACAAACGTTCGAGGATTTTGGTGCGGATGAAGGGATTTGAACCCACACTCTTTTAAGGGAACTAGAACCTGAATCTAGCGCGTCTGCCAGTTCCGCCACATCCGCATATTCTTTTCGTCGTGGGCCGTGGCCCTGACGACGTGTATTATTATAACGGCTGGCAGAAGAAATGTCAAGCGATTTTTTGAGAAAAATGCTGCTTTTTTCAACGAAAAATGCGGTCTTCCGCTTTTCGACGAAAGACCGCATTTTATGAAAAGATTACCAGAGGTTGACGACCTCGTTGTACAGGCCCTCGTAGCTCTTGGCGGAGTTGGACCAGCTAAAGTCACACTCCATGGCGCGCTTGACCAGCACGGGCCAGCCGTCCTTCTGCCAATAGCCTTCCTTGGCGCGCCAGCAGGCCTCATACAGCTCATGGGCGTTGTAGTTGGCAAAGGTAAAGCCGTTGCCGTAGCCGTCGCCGGAGTCGCGGATAGAGTCCTTCAGGCCGCCGGTCTCGCGGATGACGGGGATCGTGCCGTAGCGGCAGGAGACCATCTGGGCCAGACCGCAGGGCTCGGAGCGGGACGGCATCAGGAAGATGTCGGCACCGGCGTAGATCTGCTGTGCCAGCTTGGCGTTGAAGCCGATGTAGACACCGACGCGGCCCGGGTTGCGTGCGCACAGCTCGTTGAAGAAGTTCTCATACTGGGCCTCGCCGGAGCCGAGGATGACCAGCTCGATGCCCTGCTGCAGCAGACCCTCGGCGATGGCCTGAACCAGGTCAACGCCCTTGTGGCCAACCAGGCGGGTGACCATGGCCATGACCGGGCTGCCGTCCTTATGCAGGCCGAACTCGTCCTGCAGGGCCTCTTTGCAGACAGCCTTGCCCTCCTGGAAGGTCTCGGCGTCGTAGTTTTTGGCGATGTCAGGGTCGGTGGCAGGGTTAAAGACATCGACGTCAATACCGTTCAGAATGCCGCACAGCTTATACTGCTTCTGGCGCAGCAAGCCGTCCAGACCATGGCTGAACCACGGGTCGAGGATCTCCTGCGCGTAGGTCGGGCTGACGGTGGTGACCTTGTCTGCACACTCGATGGCGCCCTTCATGAAGTTGGCACAGCCGTCATACTCCACAACATGGGCGTCACGTGCGCCGATGCCGCAGGTATCCTCGAGAATATCCAGACCATACTTGCCCTGGTAGGCAATGTTGTGGATCGTGAACACCGTCTTGATGCGGCTGAACTTATCCAGATGGCGGTAGTACAGATTCAGGTAGACGGGCGTCAGTGCGGTCTGCCAGTCATTGCAGTTGATGATGTCCGGCTCAAAGTCGGTGTAGAACAGCATCTCCAGAATGGCGCGGGAGAAGAACGCGAAACGCTCGCCGTCGTCATAGAATCCGTACAGGCCGCTGCGCTTGAAGTAATACTCGTTGTCGATGAAGTAAAAGACAACGCCGTCGCGCTCGGCCTTGAACAGGCCGCAGTACTGGCTGCGCCAGCCCACGGGCACGCTGAAGTTGGTGACATAGGTCAGCGTATCCTTGAATTTCAGGTCGCCGTACAGCGGCATAACGACGCGGGCGTCGATGCCGTCGCGGACCAGCGCCTTGGGCAGAGCGCCCGCAACATCGGCCAGGCCGCCGGACTTGGCAAAGGGTGCAGCCTCGCTGGCTGCGTACAGGATTTTCATAAGCACCTCCGTGCGAGTTTCACAAAATGAGGTCGAGGGAAAGTCTGGCTCTCCCCCGCCCTCTCATCAAAGTCGTCTCCGGGGAGAGGGAGTTCGACCTCTATGAGCGTTATGTCTCCCCTGTGTCAGCGTTTTGCTGGCGGGGTATTTTATACGCTGTGGCCCTTGGCGACGAACACCGGGAAGGTGTCGGTGCCGGTCAGCTTCTTGTCCTCGGTGATGTGGACGTTCTTGTCGGTGACGACGTACTCCACATTGCAGTTCGGCTCAACAACGGTATCCTGCATCAGGACGCAGTTCTTGACAACAGCGCCCTTCTTGATCTTGCAGCCGCGGAACAGCACGCTGTTCTCAACGGAACCCTCGATGACGCAGCCGTCAGCCAGCAGGCTGTTCTTGACAGAGCTGCCCTCCAGGTAGCGGGTCGGGTTATCGTCACGAATCTTCGTGTAGATGGGCGCGGGTCCGAACAGGGCGTCCATGCTGCCGTCCTGGAGCAGACGCATATTCTCGTCGAAGTAGCTCTTCATGTCGGAGACGCGGGCGACATAGCCGTCGAACCGGTAGGCATGGACGTTCAGCAGCTTGAGGTTGCGGGCCAGGATGTCGCGCTCGAAGTAGACGAGGCCGCGGACGGAGGCATCGTGGATCAGGTGGATCAGGCTCTCGCGCTCAATGACATAGATGTTCATGGCGAGGTTCTGCTCACCGATGCGGTAGTCGTTGGACAGAATCTCAACAACGCGGTCATTGTCATCCAGACGGATGGTGTAGTTATCACTGCGGGCACCCTCGGGGATGGCGGCGCGGTTGTAAACCATCGTGACGTCAGCGCCGGACTTGACATGGGCAACGATCAGCTTATTGAAGTCGAAGTTCATGGCAATGTAGGAGTCAGACAGGATGACGTAGCGCTCCTTCTGCGCCTCGAGCCAGTTCAGGATGCTGTCCAGTGCGTCCACACGGCCGGAGTACAGCTTGACGCTGCGCTCGGCAAAGGGCGGGACGATATTCAGGCCGCCGCGCTTACGGGTCAGGTCCCACTCACGGCCTGCGCCCAGGTGATCCATCAGAGAGTGGTAGTTTTTACGCACGATGACGGACACGTTGTCGATGCCGGCATTGGCCATGCTGGACAGCGTGAAGTCGATCAGGCGGTAACGTCCGCCGAACGGGATGGAGGCCATGGAGCGCTCCGCCACCAGTTCGGGAACGAGGTTATCATACGTATTGGCGAAAATGACGCCGAGAGCATTCACATTGCTGTTTACCATTGTTCCTCACCATCCTTTACATCGCTGGAGACCATTGCCTTGGGGCCAACCACTGCGCCCTTGCCGATGACGACGCCGGAGCCGACGGTGGCGACATCGCCGGGCTCGGCAATGTTCAGGCCGCCCTCGGGCATAGCGCCGACGGTTGCGCCCTCCTCGATCGTGACGTTCTCGGCCACGATGCAGTGCTTGACGGACGCGCCCGCCTTGATGACGGTGCCGCCCATGACGACGGCTGCTTCCACCGTAGCGCCCTTCTCAACGACTGCGCCGGGGAACAGGATGGAATTGTTGACCGTACCGTTGACCTTGCAGCCCTCGGAGATCATCGAGTTGGAGATGGTGGCGTCGCTGCCGATCTGCTGGCAGGGACGGCCCGTGTTGCGGGAGTAGATCTTCCAGTTCTCATCGAACAGGTTGATGCCGGAATGCTTCGGGTCCAGGACCTCCATGTTGGCCTGCCACAGGCTGGAGATCGTGCCGACGTCCTTCCAGTAGCCGCTGAAGTGGTATGCATACATACGGCGGCCATCCTTCAGCAGATTGGGAATGACGTTCTTGCCAAAGTCGTTCTCGGAGTTGGGGTCAGCCTCGTCCTCGCTCAGGTATTTCTTCAGGATGTCCCAGTTGAAGATGTAGATGCCCATGGAAGCCAGGTTGGACTTGGGCTCCTTCGGCTTTTCCTGGAAGGCGTTGATGCGGTCATCCTCATCGGTGACCATCAGGCCGAAGCGGGATGCCTCGCTCCATGGCACCTCCATAACGGCGACGGAGAACTCTGCGTTCTTCTCCTTATGGAAGCGCAGGAAGTCAGAGTAATCCTGCTTGCAGATCTGGTCGCCGGACAGGATGATGACATACTTGGGGTCATAGCGGTCAATGAAAGACAGGTTCTGATAGATGGCGTTGGCCGTGCCCTTGTACCAGTCAGAGCCGGAAGCCTGCTGGTACGGCGGCAGAACGTGAACACCGCCGTGCAGGCGGTCAAGGTCCCACGGCTGGCCGTTGCCGATGTACTCGTTCAGGACGAGGGGCTGATACTGGGTCAGGATGCCCACCGTGTCAATGTCAGAATTGACACAGTTGGACAGCGGGAAGTCGATGATACGATACTTTCCGCCAAACGGAACTGCCGGCTTGGCGAGCTTCTGGGTCAGCGCGTACAGACGCGAGCCCTGGCCGCCTGCCAGGATCATTGCGATCATTTCTTTAGCCATAAGATTTCTCCCCTTAAAATTTCGGCAGAATGCCGTTTTTAACATATATCCAAAGACGGCTTACACCGTCGTTTTGGCCTTGGGCGGACGTCCGCGGCGCTTGGGAGCCGCCTCGGTCACGGCGTCTGCGGCAGGGGCCGCAGTCTTGGCAGTGGTTTTTGCCGTCTTTTTGGCGGCGGGCTTGGCGGGCTTTTCCGCTGCCTTGTCCTCCGCCTTGGCGGTGCGCGGCTTGCGGGCAGCGGGCACGCTCAGGTAGAGGGTGGACAGCGGCGGCAGCGTCAGCGAAATATGCTGGTCGAAGCCGTGCATCGGGCCCTTCTTCGACTTGACCGTGCCGTTGGTCACGCCGGAGCCGCCGTACTTCTTATCGTCGGAGTTGAGGATCTCCTTGTAGCTGCCGGGGTTCGGCACGCCCATCTGGTACTCCTTGCGCAGCACCGGGTTGAAGTTGCAGACGACAAGCACCATCTTGCCCGCAGCGTCGCGGCGCAGGAACGCGATGACGCTCTGCTTGCTGTCGTCGGGCACGATCCACTGGAAGCCCTCCCAGCTGTAATCGACCTGCCACAGGGCGGGCGTGTCGCGGTAGAAGTGGTTCAGATCCCTGACGTAGCTTTGCAGCTCACGGTGCTTATCGTAGCCGAGCAGCATCCAGTCGAGCGGCTTCTTCTCGTCCCACTCGATAAACTGGCCGAAGTCCTGGCCCATAAAGAGCAGCTTTTTGCCGGGGTGGGCCATCATGTAGCCAAAGAAGGTGCGCAGGTTCGAGAATTTTTCCTCATAATCGCCGGGCATCTTGTTCAGCAGGCTGCACTTGCCGTGGACGACCTCGTCGTGGCTGATGGGCAGCACGAAGTTCTCACTGAACGCATAGAAGAAGCTGAACGTGACCTTGCCGTGGTTGCCGGCGCGGAAGAGCGGGTCGGTTTTCATGTAGCTGAGCATGTCGTTCATCCAGCCCATGTTCCACTTGAAATTGAAGCCCAAGCCCCCGTCGGACGCGGGCTTTGTGACCAGCGGCCAGGCGGTGGATTCCTCGGCGATCATCATTTTATGCGGATAGCAGCCCAGAATAGCCGTGTTCAGCTTCTGCAGGAAGGCAATGGCCTCGAGATTTTCCTTGCCGCCGTTGACGTTCTGCTCCCACTCGCCGTCCTTGCGGTTGTAGTCGAGGTAGAGCATACTAGCGACAGCATCGACGCGCAGACCGTCCACATGATAGCGGTCCACCCAGAACATGGCGCTGGAGATCAGGAAGCTCTCGACCTCCTTCATGCCGTAGTTAAAGACCATCGTGCCCCATTCCTTGTGCTCACCGCGGCGGGGGTTGGGGTCCTCATAGCAGGGGGCGCCGTCGAACATATACAGGCCGTAGCCATCCTTCGGGAAGTGGGCCGGGACCCAGTCCAGAATAACGCCGATGCCCGCCTGATGCAGCTTGTCGACGAAGGCCATGAAGTCCTTCGGCGTGCCGTAGCGGCTTGTCGGGGCAAAATAGCCCGTGACCTGATAGCCCCAGCTGCCGTCGAAGGGATACTCGGTGATGGGCAGCAGCTCCACGTGGGTGTAGCCCATTTCCTTTATGTACGGGATCAGCTCGTCGGCCAGCTCGGCATAGTTGTAGGGCACGCCGTTTTCGGGGTCCTTCATCTTCCAGCTGCCGGCCTGCAGCTCGTAAATGGACATCGGGCTGTTGATGACATCCCGCTTTTCCTCGTCACTGACCCAGGCGGCATCCCCCCAGGTGTAGCCCTCAATATCATAGACCTTGCTGCCGTTGGAC
>OMAK01001200.1_pt1 | contig 10657 bp, 10 predicted proteins | sample 1644681 | NCBI WGS metagenome assembly OMAK01 (sample SAMEA103958133, study PRJEB25191) | human gut metagenome | biome: human-associated habitat [ENVO:00009003]; feature: intestine environment [ENVO:2100002]; material: feces | place: Germany | collected 2013/2015 | reverse complement strand
CTGTTTTCATGTATGGAGGATAACTGCCTATGGCGAATAATAAGATGAATATTGAAGGAAAAAATTACTCGGATATTCCGGTGTGGCGTAGATATACGCTTACCATTGAGGAAGCAGCCAGATATTATCATATCGGCGAAGGAAAATTGAGAACGCTTATTGACACACATCCCAATGAGGATTTTTATGTGATGAACGGCAATCGTGCCCTCATTAAGCGTGAGAAATTTGAGAGGTATCTGGATCAGGCTACTGCTGTGTAAACAGAGCTGACAGATTTACCGATTTCACATGATATAACTATGCGGAGAGCTGGATTTGTGCTATGATAAGAGCGCAAGTCTGGCTCTCTTTTTTGAAAGGAGAGTTCACGATGAGTGAGAAAAGACGAGATAACCGTAATCGGATTTTGCGAGAGGGCGAGTACCAGCGTAAAGATGGGAGGTATCGGTTCCGCTATATTGATGAGGACGGAAAAGAGAAAAATGTATACAGTTGGCGTTTGGACAAGAATGACCCAATGCCAAAAGGGAAGAAGCGGGAGCCTTCCCTGCGTGAGAAAGAAAAACAGATTGAAGCGGATTTGTTTGACCGTATCGTAACCAACGGTGGCAACTATACTGTTTTGGAACTGGTAGAAAAGTATGTTTCATTGAAAACAGGAGTTCGTCACAATACGGTTGCCGGATATAAAACGGTCATCAATATGCTGAAAAAAGAGAGTTTTGGGAATCTGCGAATTGATAAGGTGCGTTTGTCAGATGCAAAGGCATGGTTGATTAAGCTCCAGCAGATTGATGGACGGGGATACAGTTCCATTCATTCTATCCGGGGAGTTCTAAGACCGGCATTTCAGATGGCAGTCGATGATGACCTGCTTCGTAAAAATCCATTTGAATTTGAGCTTGCATCTGTCATTGTCAATGATTCTGTTACCAGAGAAGCGATTACCCGAAAGCAGCAGAGAGATTTGCTGAAGTTTATTCAGGAAGATAAGCATTTCAGCAGATACTATGATGCAATCTATATTCTTTTTCACACAGGGCTTCGTATCTCAGAGTTCTGTGGGCTGACAGTTTCAGAAATTGAGTATGGAGAAATGCGTATCAAGGTAGACCATCAGCTACAGCGTACTGCACAGATGCAGTATGTAATTGAAGAACCAAAAACTGACAAAGGTATTCGCTATGTGCCGATGACGGAAGCTGTCGCAGCGTGTTTTCGCAGAATTATTGCCAACCGAAAGACACCAAAAGTTGAACCGATGGTGGAAGGATACGCAGGATTTTTATTTTTGGATAAAAACGATATGCCGATGGTTGCCCTTCACTGGGAGAAGTACATGGAGCATATCATTCAGAAATACAACAGGATTTACCGTATCCAGATGCCGAAAGTTACCCCTCATGTATGCAGGCACACCTTTTGCTCTAATATGGCAAAATCCGGGATGAATCCGAAAACCTTGCAGTATATCATGGGTCACGCAGACATCAGTGTAACCTTGAACACTTACACCCATGTGAATTTTGATGATGCAAAGGAAGAAGTATATCGGATAGCGAATAGTTAAAAAAGCCCGTTGGTAAGGACGCTTGCTTTACCAACGGATTTACCAAGATTGCAGGGAAAAACACAAGAAAATACGAGAAGATTTGAGAAGATACCTTGAAAAGAAAGGAAAACTCAAAAGTCGGAAAACCCTGAAATATCAAGCGTTTGAGAAGAAATACAAGACTTAAATGGAGATATAAAAAGATGATTAAAGTATTATTTATTTGCCACGGCAATATTTGCCGCAGCCCAATGGCCGAGTTTGTGATGAAGGGCTTGGTGAAGAAGGCGGGGCTGGCGTCACAATTCTATATCGAGTCGGCGGCAACCAGCCGGGAGGAGATTGGCAATCCGGTCTATCCCCCGGCGCGGCGCAAGCTGGCGGAGCATGGGATCTCCTGCGACGGCCACGCGGCGCGGCAGCTCACCAATGCCGACTACGAGAACTACGATTTGCTGATCGGCATGGACAGCGCAAACCTGCGGAATATGCACCGCATCTGCGGCGGCGACCCGGACGGCAAGCTGCACCTCCTGATGGACTACACCGACCGCCCAGGCGATGTTGCCGACCCGTGGTACACGGGCGATTTCGAGGCAACGTGGCAGGATGCGCTGGCGGGGTGTCAAGGACTGCTGAAAGAATTAACTACGAGGAGGTGCGGCGAAAATGGATAAGCTGGTCGTTCGTGGAACAGAAATCAACGTGCAGTGGGATCTCAAGCGAGATGATTTCCTCAGTTTGACAGACATTGCAAAAATCAAGGATAGTGATAATCCGCGGTATATCATCCAAAACTGGCTTCGCAACAGAAACACTATCGAGTTCCTCGGCGTGTGGGAAACGCTCTACAATCCGAATTTTAACCGTGTCGAATTCGATGCGTTTAGAAGTCAGGCGGGGTTGAACAGCTTTGTGATGACACCGCAGAAATGGGTAGATGCGACTGGTGCCATCGGCATTGTTTCCAAGGCTGGCCGCTATGGCAGGACCTACGCACATAAGGAGATCGCGTTTGAGTTTGCCTCATGGATCTCCGTGGAGTTTAAGCTCTACTTAGTCAAGGAGTTTGAGCGCCTCAAGACCGAGGAAATGAAGCAGCTTGGTTGGGACATCAAGCGCAACCTTGCCAAGATCAATTATCGCATTCATACGGACGCCATCAAGGAGAATCTGATCCCGCCGGAGCTGTCCGCCCGTCAGATTTCCCTGGTCTATGCCAACGAAGCCGATGTGCTGAATATGGCACTGTTCGGGATGACGGCAAAAGAGTGGCGCGATGCCAATCCAGATCTTAAGGGTAACATCCGTGACTACGCCAACGTTTCGCAGCTTGTGTGCCTGTCCAACTTGGAAAACCTGAATGCGGTTTTCATCAACGAAGGAGTCCCGCAAGCGAAGCGACTGGCAAAGCTCAACACCATTGCCATCAGCCAGATGAAAGTGCTGACGGAGGATCACAGAATGCTGCAGTTCGATGAGGCGAAAGAAACAGAATCATAAAAATAAAAAATCCCATGCAATAAATCGTCCTTTCCGTGCATTACACGGATGACAGGAGAAAAAAGCCCATGCTCAGTATGCTGATGACAACCGAATATGCGCCGGCGGAGGAGCGCCGCGAACTGCAGCGATTGCTCATCCGCGTTGCCGGTGGTGACCGTGACGCTTTGGCGGAGCTGTATCAGCGCACGCGCGCGGCGGTGTGCGGTCTTGCGCTTTCTTACCTCAAAAACGCGCACGATGCCCAGGATCTCACACAGGACGTCTATGTGCAGGTGTGGGACTGCGCGGCACAGTACCGCCCCGCCGGCTCGCCCATGGGCTGGCTGCTGACCGTGTGCCGCAATCTCTGCCTGATGCGCCTGCGGCGCGAGGAACGTCATGCCGCGCTCAGCGAGGAGGAATGGGACGCCATTCCCGCACGGGAGTGCGGACTGGACGCCGACGAGCGCGCGCTGCTGCAAGGCGCGCTGGCAAGCCTCGCTGACGAGGAACGGCGCATCGTGCTGCTTCACGCGGTCACGGGCATGAAGCATCGGGAGATCGCGGCACTGCTGGAACTGCCGCTTCCCACCGTCCTGTCGAAATATCACAGGGCATTGAAAAAGATGCGAATTTTTCTGGAAGGAGATGACGCCCGATGACCAATGAAAAAATGGAGCAGCGTCTGGCTGCGGCGCTTGAAAAGACCGCGCCGGACGATGTGAGCGGCGTTCTCTCTCGCTGCGAAGAGCGGAAAGGAACGGTAATTCCCATGACGACAAAGAAAATGGCAAATAGAAAATGGACATCGCTCATTGCCGCCTGCCTTGCGGTGATGCTGCTCGGCGGCGGACTGTTCTACCAGCAGGTGAACGCGGTCGCGTCCGTGGTGTCGCTGGATGTGAACCCGAGCATTGAGCTGAAAGTGAATCGGAGCGAAAAGGTGCTCGTCTGTACCCCGCTCAACGAGGATGCAAAAGCCATCCTTGCGGATATGAGCAATGGCGCTGACCTCAAGGGCGCGAAGCTCGATGTGGCGGTGAACGCCATCGTGGGCAGCCTTGTGCGAAACGGCTACCTCAATAGCATTTCCTCCGCCATCATGATCTCGGTGGAGGACAAGGATACCGCCCGTGCGGAAAAGCTCCAGCGTGAGCTGACGAGCGCCGTGGACGGCGTTTTGCAGACCAGCGAAGCAAAGGCCGCTGTTCTGACGCAGACGCTGACGCAGGACGCGGTGCGGGAACAGCAGGCGCGGGAGAATAACATTTCTACCGGCAAGGCGGCGCTGGTGAACCGCGTTCTCACCATCAACCCGTCGCTCAAGTTTGACGCGCTGGCAAAGCTCTCGGTCGAAGAGCTCAAGGACCTCGCCGAAGCGGGCGCGCCCGCCATGCCGATCGGTATGGATGCAGCCCGTACCGCTGCGGAGGAGTATGCCGGAACGACGGCGGTGGATTCCGTTACAGCGGAGGTCGATCCCGAACTCGACGAATCCCCTGCACACTACGAAGTAGAGCTGCAAACGGCATGGGGCGAGTTTGAGTATCTGGTGGATGCCTACACAGGGAAGGTGCTCAGCGGGCAGAAAGATTTATTGGCTGCCGTTTCCGCATCGAATGAAACGACGAAGCCCTCTGGTCAAAAGCCCGCGCCGTCCGGAACGGTGCAGGATATCGGCTACGCCAAGGCAAAGTCCATCGCCCTGAACCATGCGGGCTTGAGTGAAAATCAGGCGTATGACATGGACATTGAGCTGGATGATGAGGACGGAAAGCTCGTCTACGAGGTCGAGTTCAAATCCGGCAATATGGAATATGACTACGAGATCGACGCGGCCTCCGGTGCGATCCTCAAGCACGAGGCGGAGTTGGAAGACTGATACGATTATCAAGGATTGATTTAGAAAAATATCCGAATTGAATCCGACTGACAGAAAGAAAAGACACGCTTTGCGTGTCTTTTCTTTTTAGTATTCAAGGATACCACCTTGTGTGCTGCGCACCGAAGCGCATCTTTGACGCTGCCGCAGCCTTCAAACTGCGCGGCCAACGCTTCCGCAAGGCGAAGGCCGTTGAGCCTGTGGGGGAAAGTGAAAGACATAGTTAAAGCGGCTGACAGCCAGTGCTGTCAGCCACTTTATTTTTTGCAGTGCTGATACCCGGAAATATTTTCGAGCGGTGCAGCTCAATTACTTGGACATCACTTCTTCGATGGGGGTATAATCGAAATCAAGCTTAAAGTATCTGGGGCCAAGAATTGCGATACCCTTTTCCGTGCGGAATACGGGGTTCGCCTTCAGGCCAATCACGCTGACCTCATTGCCGACCGCCAGAATGGGGTTCGCATACGGTTCGCCGGTCTTGGCATCGACGACAGCAATGATGTCGGGGCTGGAAACATAGGGCTTGTCGTTTTTCCACATGGCATGGTTCTCGTTTTTGAAGAAGATCTTGAAGGTGTTGCCCTTATCGTCGCCAGAACCCTCAATGGTGTGATAACCGTAGTAATAGCCGTCATCCCAGGTTTCCTTGCCGGTGACAACACCGGTTGCCAAACACCATCCGCCGAGTTCGGTTACAATGGTTTCGACGGGATCCTTGCCGCTTTCGCGCGCTTCACGAATCATCTTGCCAATATTATAGCAGGAAGACAGCGTGCCCTGATTGATGCACTTCTTCATATCCTTGCCGCTCATCAGGAAGCCCGCCTGACCGACAAGGCCATAGGCACTTTCGGCAATTTTCTTGCCGATTCGCTCCACGATGCGGTAGTTCTTTGCGTTTTCGATATAGGAAATATCGTTATAGGCATCAACAGACGCAACGGGCCAGAGGGTTTTGCCGTGCAGATACGGCGTGGTCTGCTGGATCTCAGGGATCGCGCGGCCGGTATAATCACCGTCGACACAAACAGCACCGCTGATAATGCCCGCAGTTACACCACCGGGCGTATTGGCGCCGCCCAGCTCGATGGGTACGACCGCGTCGATCTTCGTGTCGCAAAACTTTCCGAGATACTGAATAGCCTTGGCCAGCTGCTCCTTCTCAGGATATACAGGGTCAGTGAAACCAAAGTCTGCCATCTCCGCTTCGACCTCAGGCGTATGAGGGGCAATAGATCCCATCAGGAAGGGGCAGGCCGTCATCGCATCGTCGGGGATCTCGCTCATATCGACCCAACCGACCTTGGTCCCCTTGTTGATCTCACTCATCAGGGACTGCAGTCCGTTTGCAGGCAGGCCGCCGCCGCCTGTGCCCATAAACGTGCATCCGCGAACGAAGTCTTCAGCCATCTGCTGATTTTCCAGATACATAGTAGCCATTTTTCTTCTCCTTTTAGTTATTATATTGACACTGGTTACAGTTTTTCCAATTCACCGCGTGCGTTCTCGACATATTCGCCGCCAAAGTACAGGCGATTGGTGTCGTTTTTGAAAAGCATAAACAAAGCGATATAGATAATCGCGGTAACAACCATGCTGTTGATCGCCGCGATGCCCCAGGTAACGGTATATCCTACAAGGCAGCCGATGGCCCAGCTAACCAGTGCAGGGATGGAGCAGAAGCGGTGTTTAACACCAGCACCGAACCGATAGGATTGGTGCTTTACGCAGAAATAGTCGACAATGAGGATGCCGGCCACCGGAGGGATCGCAGTGCCGAGGATGCTCAGCCATGTGGTAAAATAGTTTACAATACCGAGCGCGCCGGCCACAGTCGCAATAATACCAAAGGTAATTACGACATACTTCTTCTTCCATTTCGGAACAGCAACGACAGCTGCAAGGGAGGAATAATAGAGGTTGTTGTCATTGGTGGTCCACTGGGCAAGGATCAGCAGCAGCAGCGACCAAGAGCCGAGAATATTCAGCAAAGCAACTGCCACATCACTGGTATCAGCAACAGTGCAGATAAAGAATCCGGCAATAATGACGAAGGAATTGGCGATGATGAATCCGAAAACGGCACCGATAACACTGTCGCTACATTTTTTACCATAGCGGGTCAGGTCAGGCTGCAAAACTGCACCCATGGCATATGCTCCGATAACGGAAACGATTCCGACCGCGGTGGACATACTGCCAGTGTGCGCCAGCGTGATCTGGTTGAACTGTTCCATGCCGCCGACACGGGTCGCAGCCAAACCGCACGCAACAACACACGTGAGAAGGATAAGCGGAGAAGCGATGTTGCTGAGCAGTTCAAGACCTTTGTAGCCGATGAAAGCCGTTGTCATCATCAGCAGGCCGCCCCAGATACCGGCGACCACAGGCTCGGTGATAAATCCGGCATTGGGAAACATGGCGTGGATCGTGGAGCCAAAAAAGCCGCACTGATAGCCAAACCAACCCAGTTCAACGATTGCTGTCAGCACAGCGATGATGTAATTACCAAGGACGCCAAAGGATTGGCGCATCAGCATTGCAATACCGACACCGGTTTTGGTGCCAATATAGCTCAACAGGCCGCCAAGCACAGACAGAACTGCATTACCGACCAGACAAGCGGTAACGACCTCAGACAACGAAAGCTGGCCGACGAAACTTGCTCCAACGTAAATCGAACTGAGGCAAATGATGCTGCCGACCAGAACCATTGCCAGTGAAAAGGATGATCTGCGTTGATCCAGGGGAACCGGTATGGTTGCATAGTCATTTACATAATTGGTTTCGCTTCCGGGATTACTCATAAATCTTCTCCTCCGTGTTCTCAGACTTTTCAATTGACCAACCGAAGATCATAAATGGCATCAATTGAAGGTGATATTATGGTAGCATGCTTGAAATAATAAAAAAATGTTTTGAAAACAAAAAACCGGGTCGCGTTTTGTTTTCAAAACATTTTTGCTTTATCATGGTAGCGTAATTACGAGAATATTTGTGGATCTTGCCGATAGAGGCAGATCGCGTGAAAAACTGCGCTCAAGGCTGCGGCCTGCTCAAAATTTCCGCCCAAAAGAGACACCGCTTTGCGAACGCGGTACTGCACCGTATTTTGATGCGTATAAGTCAGCGCCGCAGTTTGTTTGTAACTGCAATCGCAATCGATCAGATATATCTGCAGGGTTTCCAACAGCACCCCTTCACGCCGTCTGTCGTATTCGATCAGCGGGTCAAGTATTTGCCGTGCCCGGTCAATGGCTGCTTCATTTCTCAGATCCTGCTTGCAGGCGATCGCTTCGATCAATTCAAAGCGCCCCATGCAGTAACGGTTTTTATAAAGTGAACAGGTGAACGCCCATTCCTTGGCTGTCTCACTGACCAAGGAAAAAAGTTCACTCTCTCCGGATATATTGGTAGCACAGGCAAAGTGTCCGGCCGGATCTTGAGCCGCTTGAGCGGATAACACCAAGGCGTTCAGCGCTTCAGCATCCGGATCCGGCGCACGGTTGAATATCAGAATTTCGAGTTGCTCATATCCGCCGTTTATAAAGGCGATCCCTTCACTTTGAAGCAGAGACTTAACCTCATGCATCAGCGGCAGCGACGGAGCCCTGCTGCAAATCAGGAAGTTCCATTGTTCAGCATCGCCATGCCGATAATACCCCAAATCGCTGTGCGCCTGCTGCCAATCACCTCGTATAATGGCATTGATGATATTGCCGCCGCGCGTTGACACCAAGGCGTGTCTCCATAGATCCAGACAAAGCTTGGTACACGTGAATAGAGAATCGATATCCACCCGCTTCCGTCTCTGGCTGAGAACAAACAGGACGGACAACTCAAGATAATCCGTATAATAATGTCGTCCGCAGTATTTTGTTTCGTCGATCAGCAGTTCAAAGCGCGAAGCATCGAACGGCAAGCGCGAGAGCTCGTTGTTCAGAAAGGTATTGAGACGATTGCCCGACATGGTGGAACACAGTGCGTTCTGAGCAAGCGTGTCAATGATGACAATATCCAGTTCCCCCTGATTTGCAATTTGGGAAAGCACCTCCTGTATGCTCCCGCCACTGTCCTTTGTTTTCCACATGGAACTGATGATCGAGCGAAAGAAGGAATCGTTCTCATAGCGATTCAATGAAAGCACATCATTGAGTACATCGGCATAAGAAATGTGCTTATTGTCATTATAGTTGAGGACAACAAGCGGAAAATTCAGCTCATCACACAAATCAAGCACTCTCTGATCGAATTTTTGCACCACGAGTCCGTAATAAAACACAATCAGCCCGGCCGCATTCAGTTTGTTGAGCGCGCGGATCACGTCACACTGACTTTCCACATCGTTTTTTACATTGTAGAGAGCTGTTATCATTATTTCCTGAGGTTTAAGGGAAAACGACAGTAGTTCCGAGGCATTGTCCCTCCCCAACTCTGTCATTTCCAGAATCGTTCCGCCGCAAAGAGGCCGAAGAATTCCTTCTCTCCCAGCGATCAGGTGAGCCGTCTGTAAAGATTGAAGCCGAAAAATATCCCTTACCAATATCTGCATATTATTCCTCAAATAATTCTCAAAGCGTCTGCGGTTCGTTTATAAAAAGCATAGTCGTATTCCGAAGGAATCACAATAACAGTTTTTATAAACGTTTCTCTAAATAAAGATAGCAATCTTTAGCGGGAAAATCAATATATATCTCTTTCAAAGTGTCACAGCGCTTCGAGCGCGGCACACTGCAACACGCAAGGGACAATACTGTTCGAAAGGTATATGAGGATGCTGTTTTGACCTATGGCAGTCACAAGCCGTTTGACCCGCGTAAAGTCGCGGCGTTCCGCCGCAAGCTGCCAGCAGGCGAACCGTGGGGATTCTTCATTGGCGGCATGGATAGCCCGCAGACAGTCGACGGCGAAAATGCACGGATGATCTCAGATGCTCTTGGGTGGTCGTTCTCGCCCTCTGTGCTTGCACAAGCGTACTTAATAGCATCCCACAAAGACGCCGGAGGAGGGCCGGACATGATGCAGGATTTTTGTATTCCATCCACGGCAATGCCTGAGTTCGTCATTGAAAATTGATGATTTAACAGCATAGAAAAAGCCTCCGGCGAACAGCCGGAGGCGTTCCCATCTCCATTGAAAGGGGCATATATGGCGAAACGAAAAAAGGCGATCATTGCGGGGCGGCTTGTCAAAACAATCATATACACCGCGCCGGAGCCGCAGGACGGCCCGCGCGTGCGTGTAGTCAAGTCACGCATGACGACCGCTGCACAGAAGGCCATGAACGACAAGGCGGCGCGCGTGAAGCTGGAAATGCTGCTGGCCGCGAACTTCGGCCCGCGCGATCTCTTTGTGACGCTGACTTACCGTGACGAGAATCTACCCGCCAAGCGCGCCGGTGCGATCAAGAACGTACGCAACTTTCTTAAGCACTTGCAGGAGCACAGGAAGGCGCGAGGTCAGACACTCAAGTACATATACGCTACCGAAGGCAAGCACGGCGGAGGGCGGCTGCATCACCATATCGTGATAAACGCTGCCGGTGACGATATGGAGACGGTACGTAGTTTGTGGCCGTATGGCGACGTTGTAGACTTCGAGTATATCGGGACGTATGACTACGAGCAGCTTGCCCGCTACATCACCAAGGAGAGCGTAGAGCAGCGGCCTGTGGGGACGCAGATGTGGACAGCAAGCCGCAACCTCGAAAAGCCTATTGTGCGCAGCGAGTA
>OMAK01001199.1_pt1 | contig 10682 bp, 9 predicted proteins | sample 1644681 | NCBI WGS metagenome assembly OMAK01 (sample SAMEA103958133, study PRJEB25191) | human gut metagenome | biome: human-associated habitat [ENVO:00009003]; feature: intestine environment [ENVO:2100002]; material: feces | place: Germany | collected 2013/2015 | reverse complement strand
GAGTTTCACTTATCACGCTATAAACTTAAGGAAAAAAAAAGATAAAACAAACTATTTCGGTGTCTTTTTTACAAAAATAAAGAAGCCTGTCAAAAGGAGATTTGTATTTTCCCTTTCAACAGGCTTCTTTCTATTATTAACTATCTTATTATGAAAGAATTATATCTATCAGATAACTTCAACAGATGACGCAGGTACCCATCCTACTTTACCATCCTCTAAGCGGATTTCTTTCCATTCACGCATGGAGTTATCTTTAATTTCAACCTTCCGTCCCTCATGCAATATGAACAAACTGGTGCCACTTTCACTCGGAGTACTACGTACTGTTACACTTGGAGTTAGTACGATAGCATTGTTACGATTCAATAGCTCATTTTTTTGTTGAAAAGCAAAGACATTCGCTAATAAAACTAACACCAGAAATACTATCCCTGCAATAAATCCTATTTTCTTCCACACGATTTGCTTGGAAAAGAAGAAGAAATAAAGAGATGCAAGCAACAAAAAGAAACAAACGACGCCTACCTTCGCCCAAGCATCCACACTCAAACAATTAATCAATGATTTCGTCCAAGATACAAAGAAAACCTCGGGTACAGGGATCACTTTATCAATCGTTTTTGCACGAGCAATCTCTAAATTAGCCCGAATATCAGCATTGCCTGGCTGTATTAAAAGTGCACGCTCATAATTTAAAATGGCTTTTGCTATATCACCAGCCTTATAGTAGCTATTTCCTAAGTTATAGTATACCTCGGCCGCTTCTCCTTCTTTCAGCAGAGCTTCATATATCTGAATAGCAGAGGCATAATCATTCTTCACATATGCGCTATCTCCTTCTGCTTTTGTCACACTATTCTCTTGCGCAGCAGCCGAGAATTCAGTGTGTGAACCTATTGTTACCGAATCATTCGCTTGTTGTAATGTATCCGATGCAGTCTGTCCAGAAGAGGTCAATGCCATTAACAGGCCAACAAAAGTAAAAAACAGTATTTTTTTCATCATATAACCTCCTAATTAATGTTTAATCGAATTCTCCATTTTACTTATTACTGCTAATGAAGCCGAATAGACTTTATCCATAGCCTGATTATCATCGCCAGGAGCAAAACGGGCAAACTCACAATCATTCAATGCAGCCAGGAATTCTTTAATCAAAGCATCCTCCACTCCATATTTACGAAGTTCCTCTTCAATATTATCTTTTGAAAGTCGAGAAACCGGAATATTCAATTTATCGCTTATATATCCCCAAAGAGCCTTCAAGACTTCGTCATAGAAAACATCTTTTTTATTCTCAGCCAACAACTTACCAGCTAACTTCATACGTTTAACAGCAACCTTGTTTGCCTTTTTCGTACGCATTTTCGCAACATTAGCATTAGCAGCTATCTGCTTACGGTAAATGATAAAGAAAATGATAAACGCAACGCCAGGTACTAAATAGAGCAACCAATATAACATAGAGTCAAAGAAGAAGTCTCCCTTTTGAGAAAGCGTCACATCATTTTGCTTGATGAAGCGAATATCCTCATTCAAGACTTTCAAATCCTCTTTATTCGTAAAGTTAGCAATAGTTTGCGCTGCATTTCCTTCACCTTTCTCTACATGCAATTCATACTCTTCGGTAGTCAATATCTTATAAGTACGGGATTTGATATCAAAATAGCTGAATTTCACCGCTGGTATTTTAAATGTTCCGGCATTGCGTGGAATAGCCAGATATTCAATAACCTTACTACCCGAAAGTCCTGCACTTGTCAGCCTGAATTTATTATCAACTTTAGGGTCATATACCTCGAAGTCATCTGGGAATTTCACCTCAGGATCACCTATTAACTTCAAATTGCCTGTACCGGAAATGACAAGTTTAATAGTTACAGCATCGTTTGTCTTTACATTAGTACTATTAATGGAAGAAGAAATGCTAAACTCTCCCACTCCACCGGAAAAATCAGCAGGTTTATCGCCTGGTAAGGGTTTTACATCTACAGTTAGTTTCGGTGTCATCAATGTCTTTTTGACTTCAATGTAGTTACTTCCACCATTAAAGAAAGCTTCAAATGGATCAGATACTTGAGTAGCTTTAGCAATAGAAGCATCAAAACGTGCCGGATCAATAGTCAAATTACCAGACTGCTGCGGAAACAGCACAAATTGCCGGTAAACGGTAGTTTGATAATTCCGTCCCTTATAATGTTCCAAGCTCCATTTTCTATCACTCGGAAGTTCGACTTCTTGTGAATGAAATCCCTTAAAATCAGGAAGTTTCACATTGTCAAAACCACGAAGGTCAACCAGAGTGTAAATTTTATAAGTCAGCAAGAATGCTTCTTGTTCATACACATTGGCCTTACTAATAGTAGGCAAAATAAAGAGATCCTGATTGGAAACAGAAGTTCCTGAAGAAGCACGACTGGTATTGCCCTGCTGGCTACTATTACCTCCGCCTGAAGAAGCTGCTCCGGCCTGATCCGCTGGCAGAACCTTGATTTGCACAGAATTAGAAACCATCTGATTACCATCGGCTGTAATTGTAGCTCCCGGAATTGTGAAACTACCCTCAGCAGTAGCCATCAGTATATAAGTGAAAGTAATACTGCTGGTTGAGGTCGATACCCCATTAACTATTTGCATACTACTTTGCTGAGAGCGACTGGGGCCCATCAGTACGTCAAACCCCTTAATAGAAGGAGCACGGAAATCTCTCACCTTCTGTGTAGTCACTGTATATGCCAGTCTGAACTGGTCACCCACCGCTACAGCATCAGGAGCTGACGCGGTAAATGACACCTTGTCATTAGCCAAAGCTTGCAGACTGACTACTACCAGTGCTATCCATAAGAAAATTAATTTTCTCATATATTATCGTATCTTTTATTATTTACCAATCCTTTTCCAAACGCCCCCCCTGGATAACTTGCTGTTTCTTCACCTTATCCTGTACATCTTTCTCATCCTGCATCACCGACTTCAAAAGCTGTTCAGCATTTTCCTTTGACATCTGATTTTCTTGTTGCTGAGGAGGTTGCTGCTGTTGATCCTGATTCTGCTGATCTTGTTGATTTTGGTCTTGTTTGTCTTTATCTTGTTCTTTTTCCTGCTCCTTTTTGTCTTGATTCTGATCTTGGTTTTGATCTTGATTCTGCTGATTCTGTTCCTGATCTTTCAGCATTTTCTGAGCCAAAGCCAAGTTATAACGCGTCTCGTTATCTTTCGGATTATTACGTAGTGACTCTTTGTATGCTTCCACAGCTTTGGCATAATCCTTACCGGAGTGGAATATTACCCCCATATTATGATAGATTTGAGCAAGATTACCCTTATCTTTCTCCATTTTAGTGGCAGCAACAAACTGCTCCATAGCCTCCTGCAACTTATTCTGTTGCATAAGTGTATTACCCAGATTATACATGGATATCGCTGACTTCGGATTCACATCAATAGCCTTCCGATAATTCACTTCAGCATTTACATACGTACTATCTTTATAAGCACGGTTTCCCTTACGAATATAGTCGCGTTCCGCTTTCTGTGCAGAAACTGAAATAGCCGTCAGTAGCAGCAAGATAATTCCGATAGTTCTATTTCTCATCATCATACCTTTCTTCCTTTTTAAACAGATGGATATTACGGAATAACGGGTTTTTACGTTCCAAAATCAGCATTTCAGCCAACAACAGTAACAATATAATCCATGCAACAGCCTGGAATTGTTCGTTGAACTCTGTATAAACCTGTGTTTCCACATCCGCTTTCGCCATTTTATTAATCTCCTGAGCAATCACTTTTTGTGCAGCATTTGAGTTGTCTACACGCACATAAATCCCATCTCCTGCCTGAGCTATTTCCTGACACATCTGCTCATTCAAGCGGGTTACAACCACGTTTCCATCACGGTCACGGCGGAAGTCATTGGTTCCTTCTACGGGGATAGGTGCACCATCAGGCATACCCACACCCAGAACACTGACTTGAATACCTTTTTCTGCAGCAGCCTTGGCAGCTTCCACAGCTCCGCCTTCATGGTTTTCACCGTCAGTAATAACGATGACGGCACGCCCTACTCCTTCCTGGGGTGTAAAACTGCGGGTAGCCAGATTAATAGCTGCACCGATAGCCGTACCCTGCTTGGATATCAACGATGGATTAATAGATTCCAAAAACATCTTGGCAGAAATATAATCGCTTGTAATAGGCAACTGTGTAAAGGCATCACCGGCAAACACAATCATACCTACCTTATCATTCTCCATCTTGTCAACCAATTGTGCTACCAGTCTCTTGGCTTTCTCCAGACGACTGGGTTGTACATCTTGTGCCAACATAGAGTTAGAAATATCCAACGCAATCATTACCTCTACTCCCTGACGTTTCACAGTCTCCAACTTAGAGCCAAACTGCGGACGTGCCAGCAATACAGCAAACAGTCCGATTGCAGCAAACACCAGCCAAAATTTCACATCCGGACGATATTTAGATACATCCGGCATCAACTGTGCCATTAGCACCGGATCGCCAAACTTGCGGATCGCTTTCCGTCTCCGATAATTGGAGTACAGGTAGAAAGCCGCCAGGAAAGGCAACAGGAGCAACAGGTATAAATATGTAGGTTCTTCAAATCGAAACATCTTTCTATGTACAATTTAGTAATTTACAATTAATGCATTGTTTTAAGGTATCTTCTTCAAGATAGAATTACGAAGCAATACTTCAAGTAACACGCACAAGAATGCCGCCAAAGCAAACCAACGGTATTCTTCCTGGCGCTTGCTGTATTCCTTCACATTCAACTTGGTTTTCTCCAACTTATCGATCTCCTCATATACCTCTTTCAGCTTAGAATTACTGGTAGCACGGAAATAATTACCTTCTGTGGTAGCCGCAATCTGCGTCAGTGTCTTTTCATCAATCTCCACCGGCATATTGACATACTGCACAGTGTTACCCACTGGATAAGGATACGGAGCCATTCCGTTTGTACCTACACCAATTGTATAAACCCGGATACCAAAACTCTTAGCTATTTCTGCCGCAGTCAGCGGAGATATATCTCCTTTATTATTTGTACCATCCGTCAACAGAATGATTACTTTAGACTTCGCTTTACTATCTTTCAGGCGGGTAACAGCATTAGCAATACCCATACCGACTGCTGTTCCATCTTCAATAATACCACACTTAATGCCTTGAAACAGATTCAGAAGCACTGCATGATCCACCGTCAACGGACATTGCGTAAAACTTTCACCGGCAAATAAAGTTATACCGATATTATCATTGGGCCGACCATTGATAAACTCCGCAGCCACATCTTTAGCAGCTTCCAGACGATTCGGTTTCAAATCCTCTGCCAGCATACTGGTAGATACGTCGATGGCCATCATAATATCTATACCTTCAATTTCACTGTTTTGCCAGCTATTAGTAGTTTGAGGACGCGCCAACACTACGATAATCAATGCCAAGGCAATAATCCGTAACATAAAAGGCACATGCAACAAATAGTTCTTATAACTCTTCGGCGTATGAGCATATACACGAGCATCCGAAATCTGAAGTGTAGCTTCATTATTCCTCCGCTTCATAATATACCATACTATATAAGGTATAAGCAACAGCAGCAAAAACAAATATTCAATATTGGCAAAAACCATTGTATTTACTATTTAACAATTTACAATTTAAGATTGGAGTTACCCTTAAATTTTGCTATCATGCAAAATAATTGTATAACTGCATTCCAATATAAACGAACGAACCAATCAAGGCAACTGACAATACTACGATGCCTATGCCCAGCAATATTTTAGTACGCAATGAGCGTTTCTCAATGATAGTAATTTCAGTGGGTTGCGGTTTTGCATTCTCCACTTCTTTCTCCTTGGTTTCATTGATAAATTCGATGGCATTGATCAGATTCGCATCATTTTCGTTCATCAACGGATTATGTTTAGCGAACTTCACCAAATCGGCAGTCTCAAAAAGAGAACGTAAATCTGTAATAGCTTCTTTATCTTGCATTTCAAGCAGCTTTTCTATAATCTCCGAAGAGGTCATTTCCAAAGCATTGAAACCAAAACGCTCTTTAATATACGTACGCAAAGTATCTGTCAATTCCGTGTAATACTCCTTCGGCTGTCCCTTTTGCCATACTTTTTCCCCTTTGATACGCTCTATTTCTTTCATCGCCATCTGATGCGGAGGTAACTTCGGTTCAACCTTTACCTTACGGATAATAGGTTTATTGTCACAGATACGCATGATCAGATAGATAAGTAATAATGCAATCGGAATAAGCAATATGCCACAGGTGATAATCCCATACCAATCTTCCCACACAAAAGGAGGTTGCATTACTGTCTTCGGACCAAAAAACTGTTCCGGATTCTCTGGATCCAATGGCACATTCATCGAATATACCTTCAGTGCTAATGCCTTCGAACGATATGCCTTATTATCCACCAATACTTCCATCGGTGGCAGATAATACAATGCCGAGTCAAATGATGTAACAGTATACTCCTGCGTAATCAGCATTCGTTTATCATCATTTATATACTGCGTATCCGGCTTTGCAACATCTATAATCTCCACACCGCTTACCAGTGTATCCGTATAAACAGGGAAAATAGCCCGTTTATCGGCATCCAAGGCTACCTGAAGTTTAATCTTCGCCTGGTCACCGATATAAATTTGCAGAGAGTCAATGGTAGCATCCACTGTTACCGACTGAGCCACTGCCTTGCCAGTCAACATCCCCAATAGGGTTATCAGAAATAGATATCTTTTCATTTTTCCGATTAATTTCGTTTCGCAAACAAATTCATCAATGCTTTGACATAGTCCTGATCGGTGCGTACCGACACATTATCGACATTGCTCTTAGTGAATGTTTCGTTCAGTTCCACCTGTTTATTCACCCACCAGTCGTGATGAGCACGACGAACGGCACGCGACGAAGTATCAATCCACTGCTCATGTCCGGTCTCAGCATCCTTTATTTTCATCAAACCGATAGCCGGCAGTTCCTCTACCCTGCGGTCATACACCTGGATAGCCACCATATCATGTTTCCGGTTGGCGATAGTCATTGCATTCTTAAAGTTCCCCTGATCAATGAAATCGGATAACAGGAAGGCTGTACAACGACGCTTCATTACGTTTGTCAGATATTCCAGTCCGAGCCGGATGTCAGTCCTCCGACTCTCCGCTTTAAAGTCAATCAGTTCGCGAATAATATATAAGATATGCTTACGCCCTTTCTTAGGCGGAATGAATTTCTCTATCCGGTCAGAGAAAAAGATAACCCCGATTTTATCGTTGTTTTGTATAGCCGAAAAAGCCAACGTTGCAGCTATTTCCGTCACCATATCCTTTTTCATCTGCTTCACCGTACCGAATTCCAAACTACCGGAAACATCCACCAGCAACATAACGGTCAGCTCGCGCTCTTCTTCGAACACCTTCACATAAGGCTTATTGAAGCGAGCGGTCACGTTCCAGTCAATGTCGCGTATGTCATCGCCAAACTGATATTCGCGCACCTCGGAAAATGCCATACCCCTACCCTTGAAAGCCGAATGATACTGGCCGGCAAAGATATTGTTGGATAATCCGCGCGTCTTGATTTCAATCTGACGGACTTTTTTTAACAGTTCACTTGTTTCCATCTATATCGTTAAATAATTCCGTTAATAAATACCGGCAACGTTCTTTAAAAACGTTGGCAAGATTCTTTAAAAACGTTCACACCATTTATTAACAGGTCTCGGAAGACCTTTTTAAAAATGCTTACTTAATTAAGGTACTTCAACCTTATTCAGTATTTTGCTGATGATCTCGTCAGAGGTCAGGTTGCTGGCCTCTGCTTCATAAGTCAATCCGATACGATGACGCAATACGTCATGAGCCACGGCACGAACATCTTCAGGAATCACATAACCACGACGTTTGATGAAAGCATAAGTACGGGCAGCCAACGCCAGATTGATAGAGGCACGGGGAGAACCACCGAAACCAATCATATCTTTCAGTTCCTTCAGATCATATTTCTCCGGATAACGGGTAGCAAATACAATATCAACAATGTAGCGTTCAATCTTCTCATCCAGATATACCTGACGAACTACTTTACGTGCTTCAATAATCTCCTGAGCTTTCAGAATAGGCTTCACATTGAATTTATCGCCATTGATATTCTGGCGGATAATCATTTTTTCTTCTTCCATCTTCGGATAGTCGATAACCACTTTCAGCATGAAACGGTCCACCTGGGCTTCAGGCAGCGGATAAGTACCTTCCTGCTCAATAGGATTCTGTGTAGCAAGTACAAGGAAAGGTTCGGGCAACGGGAAAGTTTCCGTACCAATAGTTACCTGACGTTCCTGCATCGCTTCCAGCAAAGCACTCTGTACCTTGGCCGGAGCACGGTTAATTTCATCTGCCAAAACAAAATTGGCGAAAATAGGACCTTTCTTGATCTGAAATTGCTCTTTTGCCTGACTATATATCATCGTACCCATGACATCGGCAGGCAGTAAATCGGGCGTGAATTGTATGCGGCTATATTTTGCATCAATGAGAGAAGCCAATGTTTTTATAGCCAAAGTTTTTGCCAACCCCGGTACACCTTCAAGCAGGATATGTCCGTTGGATAACAATCCTATCATCAGTGAATCCACCAAATGTTTTTGACCGACAATAACTTGATCCATGCCTTGTGTTATCATATTCACGAACGAACTTTTACTGGCGATCAGATCGTTCAACTCCCGAATATCTACTGTTTCACTCATACGTTTTATCTTTTTATATTTTTAATTTATACGTTTTTTGACTTTCTCTGTCGCAAAATTAGCCATACACTGGTTCTATATATACCCAATCGCGTTAAAAATGGCTAACTATTCACTTAAAAAAGACTAAGTCGCTAACTTATTCAGCTAACGACTCGGTTGGTATTTATTCATAACGACTCTGTATTTTCGCAGCTAATGCCTTAGCTTTCTCGACAGAAGTCCTATTGTTCGCATCAATATCATATTTCGATGCACTTGGAATGGTTAAACGAGTCCCAATCGGAACCTGATTAGGATTTTTAATCACGTCTTTGTTTTCTTCATAAATGTACACCCAAAATGCCTTATGCCCAAAATATTTTCGAGCCAATGTCGTCAGAAATATTCCTGATCGAATAGTTTCTATAACCGGCTTGACCTCAGGCGCTGCGAGGGGAGAAGCCGAGATTACCGAATCTTTAAGGACAGAATCCTTTTCCATTTCTGAAAGTGTATCTTTATTTTCCGGTAGAACAACCGATTCGGGATTGTTGTTCATGGGTCGCGAATCGATCGACTGCCTTCCCAAAGACAGAGTATATTCTCCGATTTTCACAACATAAGGGCTATCATTTCCCATAAAAAATATACCTCCGGCCAAGCATATTATAATAATGCCGAATGTGGACAGTACCCCCCACCAGAATGATTTTCGAGAAGCCGATTTCCGCAAATAATCTTCATAACAATCTTCCTCTTTTTCTTCTACTTTCGTCTCTGATTCGGGTTGAATAACTTCCTCTTGAAATTGTAATGATACAGTAGATTCAGAAGATTCTTCATCGGCTGATTTATCTTCCTGAATATATTCATGAGCCGGTTCTATGGGCTCATCTTCCTCTTCTTTTTCTCGAATTTCTTTTGAATCTTGTAGTTCTACATTTTCGGTATTACAAATGTCGTTATTTTCATCTATATCTTGACTTGGAACGGCCTTCATATCCTCAATCGGCACATGATCATTGAGGACTTCGACAGAAAAGCTGGAAAATGGGGCATTAACAGCTTCACGCAATACTTTATCAGGGATAAAAGACAGTTTATAGTGCCCCGGTATCTCCACAGGTTCTCCGGTTTGAACATTGATACTTCCTCGGGCTTCTACCCATATAGGTTTAAATAAACCTAACCCGTTTATTCTCAACTCTTCACCGGAAGTTATGACTTCTGTTGAAACAGTAAAAAATTCTTTCAAAAAAGTTTCTGCTTCTTTCTTCGTGATATTCATCTTTGAAGAAAGCAATCCAACCAAATCGGGAAAAGATATTTTTTCGTTCATTTGGAAGACAACATTTTAAGTTTAGTTTTAATAGCACTCCCCGGTTTAAATGACAGAATCATCTTGGGAGGAACAAGCATACGCTTACCGGTTGACGGATTCACGACTACTCGTTCTAATTTCTTTTTGGGCTCGAATAACCCGAATCCTTGTATTGCCACTGTGTCCATCTGAGAACAACGTTCCTTCAAAATTTGAAGAAATGCAGACATGTAGCTGTCGATTTCTCCTTTATCTTTGCCCAATCGGGATTGTAATTGTATCAAAAAAGATTTGTGATCCATTCTCCATTATTTTTTTATTGAGAGAAGTTTGTTTGTACCATTAATAGCCTATGTGCAAATTTAGAAAAAAATTTGTACAAACGTACATTATTTGTATATTTACCGTTACTTAATCAACATAAACCACTATGGAAAATGTTCGAAAATATTTTAAACGCGATATAAGTTGGCTTTCTTTTAATTACAGAGTATTAATGGAAGCTATGGATCATACGGTTCCGTTATTTGACCGAATAAAATTCTTGTCTATCTATCAATCCATTCAAGAAGAATTTT
>OMAK01001198.1_pt1 | contig 10686 bp, 7 predicted proteins | sample 1644681 | NCBI WGS metagenome assembly OMAK01 (sample SAMEA103958133, study PRJEB25191) | human gut metagenome | biome: human-associated habitat [ENVO:00009003]; feature: intestine environment [ENVO:2100002]; material: feces | place: Germany | collected 2013/2015 | reverse complement strand
GCTTTGCCCGGAAGATGGAACGGGGGCTGTTCAGTTATCTGTTGTGCTTTTTCTTTCGGCTTACAACCGTTGTGCCGATAACAGCGCCGCCGCTGATGAACAGAAGTGCGACCCATAAGTGCGTGCTTTTCATTTTATTCATGCCGATCATTCTTGGGAGACAGTAGAAAAATTTCCATTGTTATTGACATGATGTGCGTTACAGAGTAAAGTATTCATCAAGACTGATTCGCAATAAAGAATATCATGGTCGTTCCGTGATCGAGGTCGTTATGATAAAAGGAAATGTAAAAATAGATCGCAAAAATCTCATCAGCATCCTGCAAAGCTGCCTTGTGCTGATTTTGGTGATCCTTGTCGCTCTGATGATGGTCGAGATCGGCAACCTGAAGGGCACGGCCCGCGTCATCAATTATGCCGGGCTGGTGCGCGGAGACACGCAGCGGGCGGTAAAGCTGGAGATCACAGGCACCCGAAACGATGAGTTGATCGCGTATTTAGACGATATTTTAAGCGATCTGACATCCGGGGATGGGCACTACGAATTGGTAAAGCTCAAGGACGCGGCCTATCAGGAAAGGCTGGACATCCAGAGTGCCTACTGGGAGCGGCTCAAGGCGGAGGTCGCGGCGGCCAGACAGCGTGGATATGAGAACACCCAAATCGTTGCCATGAGCGAGACCTATTTTGAAATGGCGGACGAAACGGTGTCTGCCGCGGAACACTATTCAGAAAAGATCGCCATGAAGATCCGCACTATTGAGATCCTCTCGGCACTGGATATGCTGTGCCTGGTGATCCTGATCATGCTCCAGACCGCCATGGCACTGAAAATGGCCCGGAAAAACCAACTGCTGGAGCAGAAGGCATACATCGACATCCATACCGGCCTGCCCAACAAAGGCTCCTGCGAGGAGCTTCTCAACAACAGGGAAATTCTCCGGGAGCCTACGGCCTGCGTCATATTTGACCTGAACAATCTGAAAACCGTCAACGATACGAGGGGTCATTCGGCGGGTGACCAACTGATCCTGAGCTTTGCCCGGCTTTTACGCCGGGTGATCCCGGAAAAGCATTTCGTGGGCAGATACGGCGGCGACGAATTTATGGCGGTCATTTACCATACGGACCGGCAGGAGGTGGAGGGCATACTGGACAGTCTGCGCAGGGAAGCCGACGCTGCAAACCGTGACGGCAATCAGCTTCCTCTCAGCTACGCCTACGGTTGGGCGATCTCCGCCGATTATGAAGGCTGCATCATGCAAACGCTGCTGGACAAGGCCGACTATTGCATGTACGAAAATAAGCGAGCCTACTACGCCACCCACGACCGGAGAGCGCCCAGGTCATAAGGCTCTTTTCAAACGAAAAACAGCAAGAACGAATTCGTCGCCACTATTGCGAAAAAAGCCTGGCCTGACGAAGAAAGGACAGGGAGGCGGCACTGAACGTCCACGTCGCAGTTGTGATGGAGGTACTGAAGGCTGGTGGCAGCGTGCAGTTCATTAGCTTCGTTAGCTTTGAGGTGAAGGGGTGCGCTGCCCGATCTGCCGGTTCAATGGTTTGCTGTACAGGAAACTCACCAGCAGGTACTTTACGATGAACGCTGGGGCGAGGGGCGGACGACTATCTTCTTTGCTGCACAACTGCACCATTTTCTCATACACGGACGATAGATCCAGCACTGCCTCACATTTCCGGAGGATGGTCTCCTGCTGCATTAGATACTCGATTAATCCGCCAAGCTGATCTGGCCATTGCTGTAACGATACATAGCTGCCCTCCAGGTACAAGGTTTTTGCTGGATTTTTGCCAGTTCTCTTGCTCCAATTATACCACAGATTGGCCTCTATGGATTGAAATATAAGGCTTTTTCTTTTATTCAGTGCACATTAACTTAATTCGTCGAATATAACATGAAAAGCACGCACTTTATTGCTTGTTTCGGCTGGACGGCTTAGGCTTGTCAGGGATCGCCGCATCCGCCTTGGGTGGGTGACCCCTGTGAGCCCCAACCGATTTCTCCGCTTTCTGGTTTTCAGTCATAGTCTTTTCTACTTTCGGCGGGCTGCCACGGCACAGTTTTTTGGTTTCTATAATTAGAAAGAACATGGCTTTTCGCTGAATGGAAAGCGAAGCTGACCCGGGCTGGGGCGGTCTGTATGAAAGCGATATTTTTTTTGAAATAATCTTGACAAAATTTATCAAGATTGATATGATGGTATTAACAAGCAAGCAAAAAGAGGATGTGGAGCATGATCATCACCAAAGAGACGGACTACGCGCTGCGCATTTTGCGGGTGCTGCTGGACGGGGAGAAGCATTCGGTGGCCGAGATGTCGGAAACGGAATTGATCCCCAATCAGTTTGCCTACCAGATTCTGCGCAAGCTCTCCGCCGGCAATTTGGTGCGGGTGAGCCGCGGCGCTCTCGGCGGCTGCGAGCTGTCCTGCGATCTGGACGCGACCTCCCTCTACGATCTCATGGGGGTCGTGGGGGAGCGGGGCATCCTGTGCGCCTGCATGGAGCCGGGATATGAATGCCGCTGGCAGGACAAGCATGGGCGGTGCGCCATCCACTGTCAGCTGGCGGCCTTGCAGCAAAAGCAGGACGAGGCGTTCCGTGCCGTGAGCCTGCGCAGGCTGCTGACCGGCGGGTCCGATCCCCAAGATACAAGCAAGCTGTAAAATTTTAAAAGGAGGTACCCGTATGCTGTTTCAAACCACGTCGGCGCACGAAGAGCTGCGCGCGAAGATCCGGAGTTTTGCGGAGGAGGAGATCAAGCCCCTCGCATTTTTAATGGATCAGAACAATGAGTTTCCCGAGGAGGCTGTCAAGAAGCTGGGTAAGCTGGGCTGGATGGGCATTCCCTACCCCAAGGAGTACGGCGGTGCCGGTCTTGATGCTCTGAGCTACGCCATCGCGGTGGAGGAGCTGGCCCGTGTGGACGGCGGCACGGGCGTAATCCTCTCCGCCCACGTCTCCCTCGGCTCATGGCCCATTTTCGCCTATGGCACCGAGGAGCAGAAGAAGAAATATCTGGTTCCGCTGGCCAAGGGCGAGAAGATCGGCGCCTTCGGCCTTACGGAGACCAACGCTGGATCCGACGCCGGCGGCACGGAGACCACGGCGCTGGATAAGGGGGACTACTACCTCCTCAACGGCGGCAAGATCTTCATTACCAACGCCCCTAAGGCGGACACCTATGTGGTTTTCGCCGTCACCACGCCGGACATCGGCACCCGGGGCATCTCCGCTTTCATCGTGGAAAAGGGCTGGAAGGGCTTTGAGTTCGGCGACCACTATGACAAGATGGGTATTCGCTCCTCCTCCACGGCGGAGCTGATCTTCAACGACGTGAAGGTCCCCAAGGAAAACCTATTGGGCAAGGAGGGCGAGGGCTTCAAGATTGCCATGTCCACGCTGGACGGCGGACGCATCGGCATCGCCGCGCAGGCGCTGGGCATCGCCCAGGGCGCGTTTGAGCACGCGTTGAGCTATTCCAAGGAGCGCGTCCAGTTCGGCAAGCCCATCGCGGCCCAGCAGAGCATCGCCTTCAAGCTGGCGGATATGGCAACCAAGCTGCGCTGCGCCCGGTTCCTCATCTACTCCGCGGCAGAGCTGAAGGAACAGCACGCGCCTTATGGCATGGAGTCCGCCATGGCGAAGATGTACGCCTCGGACATCGCGCTGGAGGTCACCAACGATGCCTTGCAGATCCACGGCGGCAGCGGCTACCTCAAGGGCATGGAGGTGGAACGGGCCTACCGCGACGCCAAGATCACCACCCTCTACGAGGGCACTAACGAGATCCAGCGGGTGGTCATCGCCTCTCATCTGGTGGGCAGGCTGGGCAAGAGCTCCGGCGGCGAGAGCCGTTCGGCGGCCAAGAAACCCGCGCCCATCACCGGCATTCGCAAAAAGACCATCTTCCGGGAGGGGGATGCTGCCCAGCAGGTGGCCGACCTTGTGGCGGCGCTGAAGAAGGATGGTCACGACTTCTCCGTGGGCATCCCCATGGATACGCCCATCCCGCAGGCGGAGCGGGTGGTCTCCGCGGGCAAGGGCATCGGGGAGAAAAAGAACATGAAACTGGTAGAGTCGCTGGCCAAGGCCGCCGGCGCGGCCATCGGTTCCTCCCGTCCTGTGGCGGAGACCCTCAAATATCTGCCGCTGAACCGCTATGTGGGTATGTCCGGTCAGAAGTTCACCGGCAATCTGTACATCGCCTGCGGCATCTCCGGCGCATCCCAGCACCTTAAGGGCATCAAGGACGCCTCCACCATCGTGGCCATCAATAAGAACGGTAACGCGCCTATCTTCAAGAACTGCGACTACGGCATCGTGGGCGATGTGGAGGAGATCCTGCCCCTGCTCACTGCCGCGCTGGATAGCGGCGAAAAGCTGCCCGCGCCGCCCATGGTAAAGATGAAGCGGCCCACGCCGCCGAAGCCCGCCCCCATCGGCGACCGCTACGTCTGCAGCGGCTGCGGCTACGAGTATGTGCCGGAGTTGGGCGACGAGGACGGCGAAATCGCGCCCGGTACGCTCTTTGAGCAGCTTCCCGCCGAGTGGGTGTGTCCCGAGTGCGCGGAGACGAAGGATCAATTTGTAAAGGCTTGAGGCCGTGAAGGAGGCAAGATAAGATGTATTGCGTGCGTAAAGTAACGAACGACCTCTACTGGGTGGGCGCCAACGACCATCGCCTGGCCCTGTTTGAAAACTGCTTTCCCATTCCCCGGGGCGTAAGCTACAACGCCTACTGCCTGCTGGATGAAAAGACGGTGCTCTTTGACACGGTGGACTGGTCTGCCTGCCGCCAGCTTTTGGAAAATCTGGCGTATGTGCTGGATGGCCGCGAGCTGGACTACCTGCTGGTCAACCATCTGGAGCCGGATCACGCCGCCTGCATCGAGGAGATCCTGCTGCGCCATCCCAAGGTGAAACTGATCTCCAACGAGAAGGCATTCATGCTCATGCGGCAGTTCGGCTTCCATGTGGACGGACATGAGTGCATCGAGGTGAAGGAGGGCGACACCTTCTCCTTCGGCAAGCACACCGTCACCTTTGTGGGCGCGCCTATGGTTCACTGGCCGGAGGCCATGGTGACCCTCGACGTCACCGACGGCGTCCTCTTTTCCGCCGACGCCTTCGGCACCTTCGGCGCGCTGGACGGCAAGCTGTTCGCCGACGAGGTGGACTTCGAGCGGGACTGGCTGGACGACGCCCGCCGCTACCTCACCAACATCGTGGGCAAGTACGGCCCCCACATCCAGCTCCTGCTGAAAAAGGCCGGCGGCGTTTTGGATCAGATCAAGTACATCTGCCCGCTCCACGGCCCCGTGTGGCGCAAGGATCTGGGCTGGTTCATCGAAAAGTACGACACCTGGAGCCGCTATGCCCCTGAGACCAAGGGCGTGCTCATCGTCTACGCCTCCATGTACGGCAACACGGAGAACGCGGCGCAGGCGCTGGCGGCGTCGCTCTGCGATAAGGGCATGAGCAAGGTGGCGATGTACGATGTGTCCTCCACTCATGTCTCCCAGCTGATCTCCGAGGCGTTTAAGTACAGTCACATTGTCCTGGCCTCTGTGACCTACAACCTCGGCATCTACCCCGCCATGCATGACTTCCTCATGGATATGAAGGCACTGAATCTGCAAAACCGCACCTTTGCCATCATTGAAAACGGCTCATGGGCGGTGAAGTCCGGTGACCTCATGCAGAAATTCGTCAACAATGAGCTTAAGAACATGACGGTGCTCAACGAGCGGCTCAGCCTCGCCTCGTCCATGGGCACGGACAAGCGCACTGAGCTGGAAGCACTGGCGGACGCCATTCTGGAATCTATGAAGTAACTGGCAGGAAAGCCAAAACCAAGACAACAGACAACAAACAGCCCCGCCGCGTCGGCTGCAGAAAAACCGGCTTTCAAAAACAGAGCGGGCAAGCGTGATACTGCGCTTGCCCGCTCTTTGCCCAAAAGGACATGAGAAGTGACCGGAGAAGATGAGAGGATCGAAATGGAGATCAGAAAACGAAACGGGGAGTCTGTTCCCTTTCAACAGGAGAAAATTTTCAACGCCATGAAAAAGGCGTTTGACGGACAGGGCAGGGAGATCGGGAGCAGAGAGCTGGATGAGATTCTCGCCACCGTTCTCGACAATCTCTCCGTCACAGTGCCGCTCACCGTGGAACGTGTGCAGGACGAGGTGGAGCGAACGCTCATGGAGCGCGGACACTATGAGGTGGCCAAGGCGTACATCCTCTACCGCGAAAAGCGGTCTGCGCTGCGCCGTGTCCGGCATACCATCGCGCGGACGGTTGGGGATGACTCGCTTGACGAGGTGCTGCGCCGCATCCAGATGGATTTTACCGAGGAAGTCTACTCCCTCGCGGCGCTTCAAATGAAGTTTGAGAGTTTCTGTCGCCCGGGCATGACGGAGGATGAGCGGGCTGAGGCACTGACCAAGGCGGCGGTAGAGCTGACTACGGCAGAGGCACCCAAGTGGGAGTTCATCGCGGCGCGGCTTCTGAACCACTCCTTTCGCTGTCGCAACGCACAGGAATGGGAGGGGCGCGGCGTCGGCGACCTCTATGGCAGGCTTCGCTATCTGACGGATAAGGGACTCTACGGTGACTATATCCTTGCCCACTATACCCACGAGGAGATTGCCATGGCGGAGGACTTTCTCTGCCCGGAACGGGACGAGCTGTTCACCTACTCCGGCCTTGACCTGCTGCTCAAACGCTATGTGATCCAGTCACGCAGCCGCGTGCCGCTGGAAACACCGCAGGAGATGTTTTTGGGTATCGCGCTGCATCTTGCTATGAACGAAGGCTCTGACCGCATGGGGTGGGTAAAACGCTTTTACGATATGCTCAGCCGTATGGAGGTCACGATGGCGACACCTACCATGTCCAACGCACGAAAGCCCTACCATCAGCTTTCAAGCTGCTTTGTGGACACTGTGCCGGACAGTCTGGACGGCATCTACCGCTCGCTGGACAACTTCGCAAAGGTCTCTAAATTCGGCGGTGGAATGGGGATGTACTTCGGTAAGGTGCGCGCCGCAGGCAGCACCATCCGCGGCTTTCAAGGGGCGGCGGGCGGTGTTATCCGCTGGATCCGGCTGGTCAACGACACCGCCGTGGCGGTGGATCAGTTGGGGATGCGGCAGGGCGCTGTGGCGGTTTACTTAGACGCATGGCACCGGGATCTGCCGGAATTCCTTCAACTGCGCACCAACAACGGCGACGACCGCATGAAGGCACATGATGTGTTTCCCGCCGTGTGCTATCCGGATCTCTTCTGGCGACTGGCGGAGGAGAACATAGACGCGCCGTGGCATCTCATGTGTCCGCATGAGATCCTCACGGTCAAGGGCTACGCACTGGAGGATTACTGGGGTACGGAATGGGAGAAGCGGTATCTGGACTGCGTCAATGACCCGCGCATCGAAAAGCGCAGCGTCACCGTCAAGGACATCGTGCGGCTGGTGCTTCGCTCGGCAGTGGAGACCGGCACGCCCTTCGCCTTCAACCGCGACAGCGTAAATCGTATGAACCCAAACGGCCACACGGGAATGATCTATTGCTCCAATCTCTGCACGGAGATCGCGCAGAACATGGCGCCCATCGAGCATATCAGCACTGAGGTGCACACGGAGAATGGCGACACAGTGGTGGTGACGGCCACACGCCCCGGTGAGTTTGTGGTCTGCAATCTGGCGAGTCTGTCTCTCGGTAATCTGCCGGTGGAGGACGAGGCCTATATGGAACGCACGGTGGAAACGGCCATCCGCGCACTGGATAATGTGATCGACCTCAACTTCTACCCGTTGGAATACGCGCGGCTTACCAATCAGAAGTACCGCAGCATCGGCCTGGGCGTCAGCGGCTACCACCACATGCTGGCAAAGCGCGGCATCCGATGGGAGAGCGATGAGCACCTTGCCCTCACCGATGCGGTATTCGAGCATATCAACTACGCCGCCGTCAAGGCGGACACAGCACTGGCACAGGAGAAGGGCCGCTACGCGCTCTCTGAGGGCAGCGACTGGCAGACAGGCGCGTATTTTGAAAAGCGGGGTTATACCTCCGAAAAGTGGCAGGCGCTTGCGAAAACGGTGGCGGTGCAGGGAATGCGCAACGCCTATCTGCTGGCGGTCGCACCGACCTCCAGCACATCTATCCTCTCCGGCACGTCGGCGGGCATCGATCCAATTATGAAGAAATTCTTCTTAGAGGAGAAAAAGGGCAGCATGCTGCCCCGCGTTGCCCCGGAGCTTTCTATGGATACATGGTGGTACTATAAGGCGGCGCATCTGATCGACCAAAGCTGGTCGGTGCGCGCCGCGGGCCTTCGCCAGAGACATATTGACCAGGCGCAGAGCATGAATCTCTATATCACCAACGACTATTCCATGCGTCAGGTGCTCAGACTGTATTTGGAGGCGTGGAGGGCCGGCGTCAAGACCATTTACTATGTCCGCAGCAAGGCCCTTGAGGTCGAGGACTGCGAAAGCTGCTCGTCATAAGGAGGATAGCATGACGGAACTGAAGAAAAAGCCCCTCTTTAACCCGGAGGGCGACCCTGATGTGCGCCTGCGGCGCATGATCGGCGGCAATACCACCAACCTCAACGACTTCAACAATATGAAGTACGCTTGGGTCAGCGACTGGTACCGGCAGGCCATGAACAACTTTTGGATCCCTGAGGAGATCAATCTCTCGCAGGATGTGAAGGACTATCCCCGCCTGCTGTCAGCCGAGCGCAGCGCCTACGATAAAATTCTGAGTTTTCTTGTCTTTTTGGATTCCATTCAGACAGCGAACCTGCCTAATATCGGCGCCTACATTACCGCCAACGAGGTCAATCTCTGCCTGTCCATTCAGGCGTTTCAGGAGTGTGTCCACTCACAGAGCTACAGCTATATGCTCGACACCATCTGTTCCCCCGTGGAGCGCAATGACATCCTCTACCAATGGAAAACGGACGAGCATCTGCTGCGCCGCAACACCTTCATTGGGGACTGCTACAACGAGTTTCAGGAGCGGAAGGACGCTCCCACGCTGCTGCGCGTGATGATGGCGAACTATATTTTGGAGGGCATCTATTTTTACAGCGGCTTTATGTTCTTCTACAATCTCTCCCGAAACGGGAAGATGCCCGGCTCGGCGCAGGAGATCCGCTATATCAACCGCGACGAGAACACGCACTTGTGGCTGTTCCGCAATATCATCACGGAGCTGCAAAAGGAGCAGCCGGAGTTGTTCACCGCCGAGAGCGTACAAGCGCTGCGCGAGATGATGCGTGAGGGCGTGGAGCAGGAGATCGCATGGGGGCATTATGTGATCGGCGACGACATCCCGGGGCTGAACCGGCAGATGATCAGCGATTACATCCGCTATCTCGGCAATCTTCGCTGGACGAGCCTTGGCTATCCGGCATTGTATCCGGGCTTTGAGAGCGAACCGGAGAGCATGGAATGGGTCAGCCAGTACGCCGACGCCAACATGGTCAAGACCGATTTCTTTGAGGCACGCAGTACCGCCTACGCCAAGAGCACCGCACTGATAGACGATTTATAAGAAAACCAAAGACATCAGAATAGGAGATACTACTATGAATTACAGCGCTATGATTCAAAATCGCAGATCCGTTCACGCATTCCGCGAAAAGGAAGTTCCGAGCGAGGCTATCGGCCAGCTCCGATCCTACTATGAAAAGACCTGCCCCCGTCTTGTCCCGGAGATTGCAACGGAGTTGATCGTCTTGGACAAGGATGCACAGCCGGCACTGGAGGGCTCAGCGGGCTATAAGCAATTTCTCATCGGAGCACCGCACTACCTGCTCCTTATGTCTGCCCCGCATTCCTATGCGGCCATCAACGCCGGCTACATGATGGAAGATCTCGTCCTCAAGCTGACTGAGTTGGACATTGACACCTGCTGGATGACCTTCACCGACAGCGACAAAATCAAAAAGGCACTGTCTCTCGCCACCCCGTTAGAGGTGGCGGCAATCGTTGCCTTTGGCTACGGGGAAAAGACCGCAAAAAAGCTGCGGCTGAATATCCTAAGTATGTCTCAGATCGATGTGCGGGCCGAGCAGCAGTACTACGCGCCCAAAAAGGGCGTGCACGATTTGGTTCACATGGGGAGCTGGAGCAACAAGTCTGGGCTTGACGAGATGATGGACTTCTACGACGATATGCTCTGGCAGTCCTTCTACGCCGCTTCGCTCTCCCCCAGCTATCTCAACCGTCAGCCCTATGGCTTCCTTGTGCAGGATCACAGCATCTATTTGGTGCAGCAGGAGGATGCCTACACCGATAATTTGGATGCCGCATTGGATCTCGGTATTGTCATGCTCCACTTCTCCGCCGTCGCCTCCCAGTGGGTGGGGCAGGTACACTGGGAACTTTCACCTGCTGCGCCCGACGGCCTGCCGGAAGGACTTCGCTCCGCTGCGGTGTACCACATGTAACGACTCTGGGGGAAGCAAGGCAACGGTAAAATGCGCGACCGTCGATCCGCGTTTGAGCGTATGTTTCGTTAGAAAAGAAGAACCTATCAGTCAGAGTCTGAGTAAGGAAAATAGGAGGTATTTTTTATATGGCTATCCGAACGGTAACAGATGCCATCCGCTATGTAGGGGTGGATGATAACACATTGGCACTC
>OMAK01001164.1_pt1 | contig 10914 bp, 8 predicted proteins | sample 1644681 | NCBI WGS metagenome assembly OMAK01 (sample SAMEA103958133, study PRJEB25191) | human gut metagenome | biome: human-associated habitat [ENVO:00009003]; feature: intestine environment [ENVO:2100002]; material: feces | place: Germany | collected 2013/2015 | reverse complement strand
CCCGCGGCAGCAGCGTTGGAAAGCCCAGAACGTGTACCTTTTCCCGCCACGGGGCCAGCGGTGCGCCGTCGGCGTAGTCGGGCAGGGCCTGCGGCGTGACGAAGGTCCCGTCCAGCGCGTCCAGCAGCTGCCCCTCCCGCGCAAAGCCGCCCGGGGCTGTGTAGTCCCGGTTGGAGGCATAGGGGTCCAGCTGCCACAAAAATTTCTTCCCGCGGATGGCGGCAGCTTCCAGCGCAAACGCCGTGCGGTAGGGCGCACAGACGGCACAGACTGCGTCAAAGTGAAATTCCGCGTCCAGCCGCTCGATTTCCCGCCGACTGTCCACGGTGCGGCGGGGCTGCTTCAGCACCAGCTGGCGGAACGCCGCCGCTGCTGCCGCGGGGTGTGCAGCCAGCCGGGCCAGCCGCAGCGGCACCGGCGTGCCGCCCTTTTGGCCGTTTTCCAACGCCTCGTTCATCTGGCGCTCGTCGGCAAAGGCCAGCAGGTGCTGCATGGCCCCCTCCGGCGGGGCGGGCGGGGTGTGCAGGCCGTCCCAGAGGGTCAAAATATGTACGGTATGGTCGCGGCGGAGCAGCTGCTCCGCCAGCCGAAAGCCCATCAGGGCGTTGGCGCTGGCGGGGTTCTCCACCCGGTCCAGTACAAGTAAAATGCGCATTATTGTCGGTCCTTCAAGAAATTTCGGCACGCCCACTGCCAGAGCCGCGGCATGTGCAGCGTCAGCCAGGCCGAAAGCCGGATGCTTCGTGGCAGCAGCGGATTGCGCCCCAGCTGCGGGTCGTCGGCCCCCGCGGCAATGCCGATCTTCAGCTCGTTCAGCTGGACGCGGTAGTCTGCGGCGTTGGCACGGCGCAGGATCATGCTGGCCAGATAGACGAGCTTTTCATAGTAAAAGGCGTTCACGCTCTGCTGCATTTCGGCGGGGGCCGTGGCGCGGATCTCCGCAGCGGCGCGGCGCTGGTCGTCGATGCTCTGCGGCGGCAGGGCGCGGTGGCTGGCGCTGGCCGCGTGCTGGCGGTAGTGATAGCCTGCAAAATCGCAGAACGCACACCCCGGAGCGGCTAAAAATGCACGCCAGTTCGCCAATAGATCCTCGTTATAGGCCAGCCCGTTGTCGAGCATCTCCTCGGTCAGCAGGTCGGCGGAGAACAGCTTGTTCCACAGGCCGTAATCCACGGCGTGGTCATGCAGCAGCGCGTCCAGATGGGCGGGGCTTCGCAGGATCTTGCTGTTGCAGGGCGCAGGCGCGTCGGCGGGTACAATGTCGGTAAAGGTATCGTACCGGCAGCAGGCCAGCGGCAGCCCGCTGTTCGTCACCGCCGCATACAGCGTGTCCAGAAACTCAGGGTGGTACAAATCGTCCGCGTCGCAGAACGCAAACCATTTGGCCCCCAGCGTCCGCCCCTCGCGCACACCCGCCGTGCGGGCCGCGCAGACACCGCTGTTGGTCTGGTGCAGCGCCACAAAGCGCTGGTCGCCCGCCGCGATGGCATCGCAGAGCGCGGGGGAGTCGTCGGTGGAACCGTCTTCCACCAGAATGCACCGGAAGCCGTCAAATTTCTGGGCAGCAATCGCGTCGGTGCAGGCGGTCAGGAACGCCGCCGCATTATGTACAGGTACGATGACTGCGATCTCACAGGGCTTCATGGCGTCACCTCGGCATAACGGCGCAGGTAAAAGGCTTGCAGGACCTCGGCGCTCGTGTGGATGTCATATCCGGCCTTAATGGCCTTCTCCCGCGCCTGCGGGTCGCGGCGGAAGGAGGCCGCCGCAATGGTGTTTGCCCACGCGGCGGTGTCGTTCAGCGGCAGGAATTTTACCTTGTCGCTGAACGCCGCGCCGCGGTCCACCGTGTCGGCCACAAAGCAGGGCAGACCCGCGGTCTGCGCCTCCACCAGCACGACGGGCAGACCCTCGAAAAGGCTGGGCAGCAAAAAGGCGTCCATCGCGTCGTAAAAGCTCTGGATGTTGCTGCGTACGCCGGCAAAGATCACACTGTCGCCAAGGCCGAGCTCGGCGGCCAGCGCCTGCATTTTTTCCACGTAGGCGGGGTCGCCGCCGCCCAGCAGCACCAGCCGTGCCTTGGGCAGGCGGGTGCGCACGGCGGCAAAAATTTTGAGCAGTCCCGGGTGGTTCTTCTGGTCGGAGAACCGCCCCACATGGCCGAACAGGATTTCCTGATCGGTCACACCCAGCTCACCGCGCAAAAGCGCACGGCGCTGCGGGTCGCGGGCGGCAAACCGCGCCGTGTCGATGCCGTTGGGCACGACGGTGAACGGATGCTTGCCAAAAAGCATCTGCCCGGCCTTCTCACTGCACGCAAAGCGGTCCGTCAGGCCGATGTTGAAAAAGCTGCTCATAAAATGATCGAGCCGCCCCACAAAATTGCGTTCATACGCGGTATTGTGGCTGTGGCCGCACCGCACGGGGATACCCGCGCGCCGCGCCGCGGGGTTGTAGAACATGCCAAACCCGCTGTAATGGCCGTGGATGATGCGCCATTCTGGGTGGGCGGCAAACAGCGCCCGCAATTCACGCAGGTAGCGGGGCAGGTTGTTGTCCTGCCGGACGGTCAGCTTGAAGATGCGCCCGCCCAGCGCACGGATTTCATCGTCAAAAAAGCACGGCTTATCGTAATGATAGAGAAAATCGAACTGGACCTTCTCCCGGTCGATCGTGCGGTAGACGTTCATGACAAAGGTCTCCATGCCGCCGGCGTCCATGGCGGGCATGACCTGTAAAACACGGATGGGCGGCATCAGCGTTCAGCCTCCAATGCGGCCATCTTTTGCAGATTCTCGGCAGTTTTGGCCAGAATTTCGCCTATGTCCGTTGCATCCTCTTTGCCGTCGCAGGAGAGCGCCCGCAGATCACAGGTGCGGGCGCCGTCGAAGCGGTATTTATCAGCTTTCATGGGCAATGCCTCCCTGAAATTATACTTATTTATAAGTATACCCGTTTTTGTGCATTTGTGCAACAGCAGGACAAGAAAAAAGCTCCCCTTGCAAAAGGGGAGCAAAATTCCTGGCCACCTCCCTCGCAGAGGGAGGTAAGAGTTATTTCTTCAGCTTCTTTTCCGCTTCGGCGCATTTGCTGTGGCAGCCGGCACAGTTGCCGCCGCAGCCGCCCTGCCAGCCGCCGTTCTGGCAGATGAACAGGATCGCCAGCGCCAGCAGCACAAAAATAATCATAACAACGATAACACTTGCCATATCGTATACCACCTCATACGTATCTGTAGGGGTGCTTTCCGGCGCGATTCACACCAGGCCGAACACCGTTCCTACACAGTGTACCACAAATGCCACGATCCATGCAATACCGCATTGCATCAAAACGACGCCTGCTGCGGCGCGGGCACCGCCCAGCTCACGCTTGACGGCAGCAATCGCGGCCACGCAGGGCGTGTACAGCAGGGTAAACACCAGAAACACGATGGCCGTGAACGGGGTAAACAGCGTGGTCAGTGCGGCGGTGTCCCCGCCCAGAAGGACCGTCAGCGTAGAGACAACGCTCTCCTTGGCCGTAAAGCCGGTGATCAGCGCAGTGGAAACGCGCCAGTCGCCAAAGCCCAGCGGCCTGAACAGGGGAGCAATAAAACTGCCGATGGCCGCCAGCAGGCTCTTGTCCGCCGAAGCGGCCACGTTCAGACGCATGTCAAAGGTCTGCAGGAACCAGATCAGCACCGTTGCCACAAAGATAATGGTGAAGGCCTTCTGCAAAAAGTCGCGGGCTTTCTCCCAAATCAGCTGGCAGACACTGCGCGCCGAGGGAAAACGGTAGTTGGGCAGCTCCATGACGAAGGGGACAGGCTCGCCCTTGTACTTGGTGAATTTCAGCAGGATCGCGTACAGGATGCCGCACAGAATGCCCGTGATGTACAACCCGATCATCACGACGGCACGCCACTGCCGGGGGAAGAACGCCGTCGTGAACAGGGCGTAGATCGGCAGCTTGGCCGAGCAGCTCATGAACGGGGTGAGCAGGATCGTCATTTTGCGGTCACGGTCACTGGACAACGTGCGGGTGGCCATGATGGCGGGCACCGAGCAGCCGAAGCCGATGAGCATGGGCACAAAGCTGCGGCCCGAAAGTCCGATGCGGCGCAGCAGCTGATCCATGACGAAGGCCACACGCGCCATATAGCCGGTGTCCTCCAGAATCGACAGGAAGAAGAACAGCGTGACGATGGTCGGCAGGAAGCTCAGTACGCTGCCCACGCCCGCAAAGATGCCGTCAATAACAAGGCTGTGCACAACAGGGTTGATGCCGTAGACCGTCAGTGCATGGTCGGTCAGGTTGGTGAGCGCGTCAATGCCCAGTGTCAGCAGGTCGGACAGGCCCGCGCCGATGACACCGAACGTCAGCCAGAATACCAGCGCCATAATGCCGATAAAGCAGGGCAGGGCGGTATATTTGCCGGTCAGGATGCGGTCAATGGCCACACTGCGCTTGTGCTCGCGGCTTTCGCCGGGCCGCACAACGGTTTTGTCGCAGAGGCGTTCAATAAAGTTGAACCGCATATCCGCCAGCGCTGCCTCGCGGTCCAGACCCGTCTCACCTTCCAGCTCGGCAATCGTGTGACCGAGCAGCTCGGTCTCGTTTGCATCGAGGTCCAGCGCGGATTCAATCAGCGTATCGCCCTCGACCAGCTTTGTTGCGGCAAAACGCAGCGGCAGCCCGATGCGGGCAGCGTGATCCTCGATCAGATGGCTTACGGCGTGTACACAGCGGTGCACCGCACCGCCCGCGCCGTCCCCGGCGTCGCAGAAGTCAATGCGGCCCGGTGTCTCGCGGTGGCGGGCCACGTGCAGGGCGTGCTCGACCAGCTCGTCGATGCCCTCATTCTTGGCGGCGGAAATTGGCACAACCGGCACGCCCAGCAGCTCCTCCAGCTCGTTGACCATGATGGTGCCGCCGTTGGCGCGGACCTCATCCATCATGTTCAGCGCCAGAACCAGCGGAATGTTCAGCTCCATGAGCTGCATCGTTAAGTACAGATTGCGCTCAATGTTGGACGCATCCACAATGTTGATGATGCCGTCCGGGTGCGTGTTGAGCAGAAAATCGCGGGTGACGATCTCCTCACTGGAATAGGGGGAGAGGCTGTAGATGCCCGGCAGGTCGGTGACGGTAGCCTCGGCATGGCCGCGGATGACGCCGTCCTTGCGGTCCACCGTCACACCCGGGAAGTTGCCGACGTGCTGGTTGGAGCCGGTCAGCTGGTTAAAAAGCGTCGTCTTGCCGCAGTTCTGGTTGCCGGCCAGCGCGAACCGGAGCGGCTGGCCTTTGGGAATTTCGGCCCCGCTCTTGCGGTCATGGTAGCTGGGAGCCTTGCGCAGCTCGCCCACGCCGGGGTGGGGCACCGCGGCGTGGCGCTCCTCACTGCGGGCGGCGCGGTCCGTCTCGTGGACGTTCTCCACTTCGATTTTCGCCGCGTCGTCCAGCCGCAGCGTCAGCTCATAGCCGCGCAGCTCGACCTCGATGGGGTCGCCCATCGGCGCGACCTTGCGCAGGGTGACTTCGGTGCCGGGGGTCAGGCCCATGTCCAGCAGGTGGTGGCGCAGCTCGCCCTGGCCGCCGATGGTACGCAGTACAGCATCCTGCCCGATTTTCAAATCCGCCAGTGTCATATCTACAATCCTCTTTCACTTTGAAAGTTTGACTTGTCTAACTTTTTGCAGCTATAGTGTAGCACAACATCGGTGGAGATGCAAGGGCGTATTGCCCGCCCGCGGCGGTTGTGGTATACTTTTTTGCTAAAAGGAGAGGATGGTTATGAAGCTGACTGTACGCAGGGCCGCGGCGGCGGACCTGCCGACGCTTTTGCAGATTTTTGACAACGCGCGGGCGTTCATGCGCACCCATGGCAACCCGCACCAGTGGCCGGACAGCTACCCCGGCGCGGCGCGCCTGGCCGCCGAGATCGAGCGCGGCGTCTGCTATGTGGTGATGGGGGAGGGGGCCATACAGGCCGTGTTCTGCCTGATCCCCGGCGACGAGCCGACCTATCGCATCATAGAGGACGGTGCCTGGCCAGAGGACCTGCCCTACGCAACGATCCACCGGATGGCGTCGGCAGGGCAGGTGCGTGGCATCGGGCAGTTCTGTATTGACTGGTGCCTGCGGCAGGGCCTGCCTGTGCGTGCCGACACCCACGCCGATAACGTCTACATGCAGCGCGCGCTGGAAAAGAGCGGGTTTGTGAGGTGCGGGAGGATCTACACTGAGGATGGCTCGCCGCGGTGGGCGTATTACCATAAGGCCGCAACCCAAAAGGCTTCCCCCGCGGGGGAAGCTGTCCGCGCAGCGGACGGATGAGGGGCAGCCTTCCGCTGCAACCCGTAACCGGGCCGCAGTCGGAAGGCTGCCCCTCATCCGCCCTCGGTCAGAGCCCCGGGCACCTTCCCCCAAGGGGGAAGGCTTTCTTATTTTAATTTACCGTCCAAACACCGACCCTAAGCTGCTGAACCAGTTCGAGATGTTCTGTACCTGGGTCTGCAGGCTGTTGACGGTGTCCATCAGGGAGGGAAGCTCGGTCAGGACCTTGTTCAGGGCGTCAACATCGACCTTTTTCAGCTGTGCGGTGATTTCCGGCAGATCCTGCATCATGCTGTCCAGCTGGGCCTGATCCAGTGTGTCCAGACTGGTCTGGACGGTGTCGGCCAGATCGCTCACGCGGTTGCAGGCGTCCATAACGTTGACGTAGGCCTCGTTCATCCGCCAGCTGAAGAACGCCAGCGCCGCCAGAATGATCACGCAGAGCACGACGCTCAGCACCATGCGCTTGCGCTGGTTGGCAATGATGCCGCGGTTCTGCTGATCCTGTAATTCCAGCTGGGCCTCAATGCGGTTGAGCTGCGCCTTCAGGTCGGCGGCGTCCAGCCTGCCGTCGCGGTTTTCGTCGTTGGCGCGGTTCAGCTCCGCAACGCGGTTTTTCAGCTGGTCGTCCATTTGTGTGTTCAGATTTTCCATAGCGTACTCCCTTTGGGTAGGTTTGTAGGGGCCGGACATGTCCGGCCCTGACGTGTACGGTAAACGGGCACTTGCGGGAAGGCTGCGGGCCGGGCATGCCCGGCCCCTACGCGGCAGCAGGGCTGCTATTTCCGCGTATCCTTCATCTCGAACCAGAAGGTCGAGCCGCGGCCAACGGCGCTGTCAACGCCGAAGGCGAAGCCGTGCTGCTGTAAAATTGCCTTCGTGATGGACAGGCCCAGGCCGGTGCCGGTGCGCCCGCTGTCCTGCCGCGCACGATAGTAGCGGTCAAAAATGTAAGGCAGATCCTCCGGCGGGATGCCGGGGCCGTGATCCTCGATTTCAATGCGGCAGCCCTTCTCCTGCGGGATGGCCCGCAGCACAACGACACCGTCCACACCGATGTGGTGGAACGCATTGCCCAGCAGGTTGTGCATGACCCGCTCCATCATGGCTGGGTCGGCGCTGACCGGGCAGGGCTCGTTGGCCTGCAAATCAAGCTGCCAGTGATTTTTGTCGCACAGTGCGTCGTAGCGGCCCGCGACCTCAAAGCAGAGGTCGCTCATGTCAAAGTCAACAAGATTCGGCCTTTCCGCACCGCTCTGCACTTTACTCAGCTCCATCACGCTGTTGACGAGCGTGGAAAGCCGATTCGTCTCATCGACAATGATGTTGCACTGCTCGGTACGCTTGGCGTCGTCGCTGCCGGTCAGGTCGCGCACGGTCTCGGCGTAGCCCTTTATCAGGGTCAGCGGGGTGCGCAGGTCGTGGCTGACGTTCGCCAGAATGTCCTTTTCGAGCTGGGCGCTGCGCTTGACCTCGGCGGCCATGTGGTTGAAATCCTCGGCCAGACGTCCGATCTCATCGTGGCGTTCAACCTTGATCTGCACATCGTAGTTGCCGGAGGCGATCTCCTGCGCGCCGTTGGACAGCTTGCGGATCGGGTTCGTGAACCAGCGGCTGAAAAGTATCGCCAGCAGCAGGTCCAGCACCAGCAGAATCAACGCGACAGGCCCAAGGATCGCGCGCAGCACCTCGGCGGCCGTCGTGATCTGAGCCAGACTTGCCGAGACAATAACCCCGTACTGCCCGTCGGCGGAGAGCCGCCCGACGCACATCTGCATCGAGGAGCCGATCTTTACGATCTGGTACAGCGAGCCGTCCTGAAACAGCTTTTGCCGCAGCTGAATGGCAATGCGGGTGTCCAGATTGTAGCCAAACTCCCCGCCGAACGCGCCGGTGCTCTCATGCAGCAGGCAGGGGTACATGCTCTCGTAGGCTTTCAGGCAGCGCAGCGTTGAATCGGAGAAATCCACGCAGTTGCCGTCAACGTTGATTTTTTTGTCCCGGAACGTCTGGCTCACGCCGCTCCAGAATTCATCGTTCAGATAGAGCCCCTGATAGGTGCGGCTTGAAATTTCCGCGTCCGACTGGTCGATCAGCGCTGTGATGGCGGCAGCCTTGTTGTCCAGCTTGGCGCGAATATTGCGGTTGTACTGCGGCTCCAGCGCGTAGGTGATGATCCCCCACACCAGCAGCAGCGTAAAGAGCGTGATGCCGCCGATAAAGAGCATCAGCTGCCATTGGATGCCGGGCGCAAAGGGGCGCTTTTGCTTTATTTCGTCCTTTTTCATACAGCGTCCGGGTCAAACTTGTACCCGATGCCCCACACGGTCACGATCATCTTACGGCAGGCACCCAGATGGCCGCGCAGCATCTTGACGTGGGTATCGACGGTGCGATCCTCGCCGTAATAGTCATAGTTCCAGACCTTTTGCAGGATCTTTTCGCGGCTCAGCGCAATGCCCTTGTTGCTGACCAGAAAAACCAGCAGATCAAACTCCTTCGGGGTCAACGACGCCTCCTGCCCGGCCACCTTTACGCTGTGGCTGGCCGTGTCGATGGACAAATCGCCGAAGGTATAGCTCCCGGTGGCCTCGGCGGGCTTGGGCATCGTGCGGGCCAGCACGGCCTTGACACGGGCGACCAGCTCCCGCGGGGAGAACGGCTTGACGACATAGTCATCGGCACCGCTCTCCAGCCCGGTCAGCTTGTCGTATTCCTCACTGCGGGCGGTCAGCATGATCACGGGGGTCATGATCTTGCGGGTGCGCATCTCCCGCAGGCAGGTCATGCCGTCCATAAAAGGCATCATCAGGTCAAGAATGACCAGGTCATACCCGCCGCCGCTCAAAAGGCTCAGGGCCGCGGAGCCGTCACCGGCTTCCTCGCAGACATAGCCCGCATACTGCAAATGCTCCCGGATGAGCTCCCGGATACGGGGCTCATCATCAACGATCAGGATCTTTGCCATAAAACAGGACTCCCCCTATCATAGTTCAATATACAACTCTATTCTAAAGCAAGAATTGGAAAAAGCTGTGAATTTTAAGTGAATGGTTTGGAAAAACAAAACCGTCTGCACCCAGTATACCACACCGGGCGGCGGGGCGGCAATCTTTTTGCGGGAATACGCGGCAAAATGCGCTGGGGAAACTTGACAAGAAAACAGGGCCTTTTGTAAAATAAGGTCGTAAAGACTGGGAAATTTGCGGAGAAAAAGAAGGAACAGCCATGAGCATCCCCAAGATCATCCATTATTGCTGGTTCGGCGGCGGGCCCATCAGCCCGGAGAGCCGTAAATGTATCGAAAGCTGGAAAAAATACTGCCCGGATTACAAGATCATCGAATGGAACGAGCAGAACTTTGAGATCAGCCAAAACCGCTACGCGCAGCAGGCCTACGAAGCAAAGAAATATGCCTTTGTGTCGGACTATGTGCGGCTGGCAGTGCTGTATGAGTACGGCGGCATCTATCTGGACACGGACGTGGAGCTGGTGCGCCCGCTGGACGAACTGTTGGAGCACAAGGGCTTTATCGGCATGGAGCACAGTGCGCCCTCGCCCTACGGCCGCACGCTGCTGGTGAACACCGGCTCCGGCGTGGGCGCAGAGCCGGGCTGCGAGATGATCGGCAAAATGCTGGCGGCCTACCGCAATGCCGCCTTTGTTCAGGAGACCGGCGAGCCGGATTTGCGCACCTGCACCCAGCGGGATACCCCGCTGTTTACCAAGGCCGGTTTGCAGCAGAAAGACGAGCAGCAGGAACTGGACGGCTTTCTGGTGCTGCCCACCGACTGCTTTCTGTGGAACAACGATGCCACCGAGGCGCTTCGGATTGAGCTGGAGGTTGCACGGATTGCCTCCAACCTGGACGGCTTTCTGGTGCTGCCCACCGACTGCTTTTCCCCCTTTGATTATGTGACCGAGCGGATGCACCGGACCCCGCGCACCTTCGGCATCCACTATTACAGTGGCAGCTGGCAAAGCGGCAACAGGGTAAACCGCTGGCGCAAGCGCTTCAAGTGCACTAAAGTCGGGTGCTGGTGTATGTGGCTGCGGCAGTGTTCGCCCCGCTGGCTGCGGGAAAAACGGCGCAACCTGCATAACCGCTGCCGCCTGCAATGGAAAAAATGGTTCGGCTGCCGGGGACTGCAATTTGGCCGCTGCATCCTGCTGGACAAAGAGCTCAAGCTGCGGCTGAACAGCGGCTCCCGGGTGACGCTGGGCGACCGGGTGGAGAGCGACGGGCGGATGTCCATCACCACCGGATATTCCAGCCAGCTGAACATCGGCAGCGGGGTCTACTTCAACGATGGCGCGGTCATCAGCTGCCTTGGAAAGATAACCATCGGCGAAAACACCCTTTTCGGCCCCGGGGTGAAGATCTTTGATAACAACCACCGCTTCAGCCGGGAGGAAGGGGTCAGCCGGGAATGCACGGCGGGCTGCATCACTGTGGGGCGCAGCTGCTGGATCGCCTCAGACGTGGTGCTGCTCAAGGGCACGGACATCGGGGACAACTGCGTCATCGGCGCGGGCTGCGTCATCGGCCCCAACAGCCTCATTGAGGACAGCACCGTAGACGAGGGCACCACCGTC
>OMAK01001156.1_pt1 | contig 10955 bp, 11 predicted proteins | sample 1644681 | NCBI WGS metagenome assembly OMAK01 (sample SAMEA103958133, study PRJEB25191) | human gut metagenome | biome: human-associated habitat [ENVO:00009003]; feature: intestine environment [ENVO:2100002]; material: feces | place: Germany | collected 2013/2015 | reverse complement strand
GCTCGATTACGGGCGGCGACGGGGGATATAACCGCAAGGGCCGTATTCTATCGGGGCAGCAAAAAGCCTCTGGTCATGGTGGCCAGAGGTCGTTACTTTTCCATATCCATTTTCTTGTCGGGCTTGGCAAGTTCGGGCGGCTGCCGCTCTTTCCAGTCCTCCAGCAGCGTCATGATCTGGTCTTTCATCTGCCGGGGCGTGGCCTCCTTGCCAAAAAACTTTTCCAGTTCAGCGCCAGTAATGATCACGTCACGATCCTCCTTTTTCTTTTCTTCACACAAAATACCGTCGATCACGTCCGGGGAGAGCTTGTTTTCCTTGTCCAGCTCACGGAGCCGCTTTGCCTGACCCTTGGAGGGCGAAGCCTGCTGGCCCTCAATGGACACGGCGATATACTTCTGGTGCTTGGGCCGCACACGGGAAATTTCCACAGCCGGGGTAAAAGACAGCTTTCCGTCATCCATTGTCTGCTTCAATTCCGGCACGAGATCATTGAGCCAGATATACCGCTGAACGGTTTTCACACTCATGCCGTTGCGCTGGCCCACGCTTTCAAGAGAGAGCTTTCCAGCCTCGGCGCTGTCACCACGCGCTCCCTGATGCTTGATAGCCTCATACTGCATTTTCAGGGACATAGCCTTTTCACTGGGCAAAATCGTTTCGCGCTGACGGAGGTTGTCATCCGTCATATTGCGGACGATACAGGGCATATTGCGATACCCGGCAAGCTGGCTGGCCATCTGACGACGGTGGCCCGCGATGATCTCATAGCCGCCGCCCTCGCGGGGACGCACCAGCGCAGGCTGGTTGACACCGCCGTTGCGGACGCTCTCCACCAGAGATTTCATTTCCGCATCGTCACGGACACCGAAAGGATGATCCTTGAACGGGTGCAGGTCGGAAAGGTCAAGATAGACGATTTCCTCTTTCTCGGCGCGGGTAGCGTCACGGGGCGTAGGCGGTACTTCCGGGGCCGGGGACGCTGCCTTTTCCTCGGGGGCCGCATGGGTCTTGCCAGCCTTGGGCGGCTTGGCCTGCTCCGGGGACGCTTTTTCCGCCTTGGGCGGGCGGCCTCGGCGGGGCTTTTCCGCTTTTACCTCTTTCTTGGCCCCCGGCTCGGTGGGCGTAGCTTTTTCGGCTTTTGCAGGGCGGCCCCGTTTGGGCTTGGGCTTCTCTGGCTCCGACATGGGCTTTTTCCATTCCTGCTTGCTGTACTCGGTGACGGAAACAGGCTGGGCTTCCGGCTCCTTGGGGATGTCCGTCGGAGCATCCTTTTCCGGCGTGGAACGCACAGCGGAAAGGTCAATCACCTTTGCGGACGGAGCGGGGCCGTCGCCCACATCAGGGATTTCGGCCTGCTCCATTTTTAGGGCCTTTCCCGGCATTTCAGGCGGGGCCTGTTCCTCCGTGGTAGGGGGATGCTTGTTTTCTTCTGCCATGACTCGAATAACCTCCTTGACAAGAATTTAGGCCACGCCGCACGGCTGGCCCATATCAGCACACAGAGAAAATGCTGTCTGCATACAAAACCACCGCCTATGTCCTGTTAGGCGGTGCATTGTGTAAGGCTTGGCAGCTCATTTTCAGTTGTTTTTCTCTGTGTGCCCTTGTCAAGCGATGTTTGGAAAAGCTCTTCGCCGCAGCGACGAGATCGAGCCACCGGCTGCGGCGGTGCTTCGTGTTCCTGCCGCTGTGTCCGGTGTACGGCTTTGCAATGGTCACGATTTTATTGCTGGGGGCGGAAAAGCTCCCCGGCGCGTGGGAGCAGATCTTGCTCGGTATGCTCGCGGCGACGGCGATGGAATACGCCGTGCACTGGGGCTATGAAAGGCTGTTTCAAGTGCAGTTCTGGGACTATTCTTCGACCAAATGCGACGTGAACGGCCGCATCTGCCTGCCGTTTTCCATCTGCTGGGGAATATTGTCGATGCTCGCCGTGCGGTATGTGCAGCCGGTTCTGGAGGGCTATGCCGCACTGCTTCCAGAGTGGGCCGCGGCGCTGGCGGTGTTCCTCGTCACGCTTGACGGCATCCTGACCGCGCGCGTCCTGCTCACGACGCACGATATCGACGCTTTGACGCCGCAAACGTTGCTCCGAAGTAAAAGAAGGCGAACCGCCTGACGGTTCGCCTTCCTGACTTTATTCATAAATGTTTTTCAATCCAGCTCCACAGGTCGTTATAGACCACGGCACGGCAGTCTTCGTTCAGAATCTCGTGCCGCAGGCCCTTGTAGAGCTTCAGCTCCACGTCGCGCACGCCGGCGCGGCGGAAGGCCTCGTATGCGCGCCTGACGCCCTTGCCCATCTCGCCGACAGGGTCCTTGTCGCCGGAGATGAAGAGAATGGGCGTGTTGCGGTTCATCGACGCGATGTTTTTCGGCGTGCTGATGAAGCGGATGCCGCCGAGCATCTCGCAGAAGAGGCCGATGCTCGCCTTCTGACCGCAGAGGGGGTCGGCAATGTAGGCGTCGACATTGTTGTCGCTCGCGCTGAGCCAGTCGACCTCCGTGCGGTTGGGCGCGAACGCCTTGTTGTAAGCACCGAAAGCCAGCGCCTCCACGCGCGGAGAGTGCGCCTTGAAGCCGTGGCGCTTGCCCGCGGCCTTGGCAATGGCGCGCCCGCCCGCGACGATTGCGGGGGACTGATGCCCCGTGCCCATGATGATGGCGGCGTCGACGGTGCCGGGATAGCGGATGAGATAGGTGCGCGTCAGGAACGAGCCCATCGAGTGGCCCATGAGAAAATAGGGAACATCGGGATATTTTTCCTTCGTGCGGCAGCGTAGGGCGTACATGTCGTCCACAACATGTTTCCAGCCGTCGCGCGGGCCGAAATAGAGCGTGTCGGCGTCCTTCTCGGCGGAAAGGCCGTGGCCGAGGTGGTCGTTCGCCACGACGGCAAAGCCGTGCTCGGTCATGAATTCGGCAAACGGCGCGTAGCGCATGCCGTATTCCGCCACGCCGTGCGCGATCTGTAAAACGCCGATGATCTCACCGCTCTCGGGTGTCCACTCCGCCGCGTGAATGCGCGAGGAGCCGTCCGACGAGGGAAAGTAAAATTCCCTGCAAATAGCCATGGCGCAAAACCCTCCTGCATGATATAATCTTATTCATTAGTATAGCATAAGGCGGTCCAAATGAACAAGGGGGTATCTTCATGCAGCGGTATATTTTGGCACTCGATCAGGGGACGACCAGCTCGCGCGCCATTCTGTTCGGGCGCGATGGCAGTGTCGGCGGACACGCGCAGCAGCCGTTTCGGCAGTATTATCCGCAGCCCGGCTGGGTCGAGCACGACCCGAACGAGATCTGGGAGAGCGAGCGCGCCGTTGCCGCGCAGGCCTTGCGCGAATCGGGCCTTGGCCGCGCGGTCGCGGCGATCGGCATCACGAACCAGCGCGAGACGACGATTCTTTGGGATCGCGCGACGGGCGAGCCCATCCACAACGCCATCGTCTGGCAGTGCCGCCGCACGGCGGACATCGCGGATGCCCTTCGCGAAAAGCGCGGCGTGAGCGAGCTTGTGGCCGAGAAAACGGGATTGCACATCGATGCCTACTTTTCCGCGACGAAGATCAAGTGGCTGCTCGACCACGTCCCCAGCGCGCGGGAAAGGGCCGAGCGCGGCGAAATTTTATTCGGTACGGTGGAGACATGGCTCATCTGGAGGCTGACGGGCGGCAAGGTCCACGTGACAGACTACTCGAACGCCAGCCGCACGATGCTCTTCAACATCCACACGCTTTCGTGGGATGAAGAGCTCTGCGCGCTGCTGGACATTCCGATGAACATTCTGCCGCGTCCCGTGTCCAACTCCGAAGTCTACGGCACGGTGGCGGAGGGCATCGAAGGGCTCGAAGAGCTCGTGGGCGTGCCGATCTGCGGCGCGGCGGGTGACCAGCAGGCGGCGCTGTTCGGGCAGGGCTGCTTTACGCGCGGACAGGCGAAGAACACCTACGGCACGGGCTGCTTCACGCTGATGAACGTCGGCGGCGCGCCGGTGCGCTCGCGCGCGGGACTGGTGACGACGGTGGGCTGGAGCTTAAACGGCGAGACGACCTACGCGCTCGAGGGCAGCGTCTTCAACGCGGGCTCGGCCATTCAATGGCTGCGCGACGAGCTGCAAGTCATTTCGACCTCGCACGAGTGCGACATTCTGGCAGAATCCGTTCCCGACAGCGGCGGCATTTACTTAGTGCCCGCGTTCACGGGCCTCGGTGCGCCGTATTGGGATATGTATGCGCGCGGCTGCGTCGTGGGCATCACGCGCGGCACGACGAAGGCGCACTTCGCCCGCGCAGTGCTCGAATCCATCGCCTATCAGGTCACCGACCTGATGACCGCCATGCGGCAGGACGCCGGCTGCGAGATATCCCTTCTGCGTGTCGACGGCGGCGCGAGCGTCAGCGATTTGATGATGCAGTTTCAGGCGGATTTGCTGCGCATTCCGGTCGACCGGCCCGCGATGGTCGAGACGACGGCGTTTGGCGCGGCATCGCTCGCGGGTCTGGCCGCGGGCGTGTGGAAGGACTTGGACGAGCTGAGCACGCTCCGGTGCAGCGAGCGCGTCTTCACCCCCGAGCGGGCGCAGTACGAGTGTGAGGAGCTGTACCGCGGCTGGAAGCGCGCCGTCGGCTGCGCGCAGGGCTGGGTCGAGAAAAAGTGAACGCTGTCACAAAAAATTTATACTTTTGTCGTAAATTATCCATTGAAATGAAAGCCCCGGTAGCTTATACTGTCAATAACAAACCCGAGGACACGGTTTGAAAGGAGAAAGTATTATGGCATTTTTCGATAACTTCAGTAAGAAGGTTCAGGACGTCGCGTTCGTGGCGACTGAGAAGGCACAGCAGGTCGCGGCCGTTGCCGGTGAAAAGGCAAATGCCGTTGCCGATAAGGCCAAGACCGAGTATGAGATGGCATCTGAGCGCCGCAGCATGGACAAGAACTACCGCGCCATCGGCGAGTGGTATGTCTCCACGCTCGAGGGTGACGCGCCCGAAGCGGTCGCCGATATCGTCGCGGCCATCAAGGCCTCTCAGGAGAAGCTCGCCGCTTACGAGGCCGCCAAAGCTGAGGCTGCCGCTGCCAAGAAGGCGCATGAGCCCATCATCGAGGTGACCATCGAGAAGGACGCGGAAGAGAAAGCGCCCGCTGCGGAGGAACCCAAGGAGCCTTCCGAAGCCGAGGAGACCAAGGAGGACTAAATCCTTCCCAATGTGCGGCGCAGCACTGGCTGCGCCGTTTTTTTCCAGCTTAGGACAAATCTGGTCTGCATAATTTGTTTTGTTTTGACTATATGAATAATACCAGGACGGGATATAATACGGCCAACAACCAAAACAAAGGAGCACCCAATCATGAACGATAAAAAGATCAGAAAGCTTGTCCTTGCCGCACTGCTTGCGGCGCTTGTCTGCGTGGCGACGATGGTCGTACAGATCCCCTCTCCGATGCAGGGCTATGTGAACCTGGGCGACTGTTTCGTGCTGCTGTCCGGCTGGCTGCTGGGCCCCTGGTATGGCTTTGCGGCGGGCGGCATCGGCTCGATGCTGGCAGACATTTTCCTCGGCTATGCGCACTACGCTCCGGGCACCCTGGTCATCAAGGGCGTGATGGCGCTGGTCGCTGCGCTGATGTATGAAAAGATGGGCCGCACTGCGACCTCCCGCATCGCCGGCGGCGTTGTGAGCGAGATCATCATGGTGCTCGGCTATTTCGGCTACGCTTCTCTCCTGCTGGGCAAGGGCCTTGCCGCTGCGGCAAGCATCCCCGGCAACATCTTCCAGGGCGCGGTCGGCCTCGTGGTCGGCGTGCTGCTGGTCACGGTGCTTGAGCGCGCCAAGGTGACGGAGAAGCTGGCATAATAAATTTCTAAAGAGGTGTCAGATCATGGCGGGAATCGTACATGAGGTAGAAAATCATCGTCTGGTGGAACAGGCGGAGCAGGAGGCGGCAGAGGCGGCGCGCGAGCTTGCGGAGATCGCACATCTGCGCCGCGGACAGATTGTCGTCATCGGCTGCAGCACGAGCGAGGTCGTGGGCCATCAGGTCGGCAGCTGGTCGACGCCGGAGGTGGCGGACGCCATCTTCCGAGGGCTCTCCAGCGTATTTTCGCCCATGGGCGTGTATCTTGCCGCCCAGTGCTGCGAGCATTTGAACCGCGCGCTGATCGTGGAGCACGAGGCTGTGCCGAACGGCGAGATCGTCAACGTCCTGCCTCAGCCCAAGGCGGGCAGCTCGTTTGCGACGGCCGCGTACAAAGCGTTCCGCCATCCCGTGGCGCTCGAAGAGATACACGCCGACGCCGGACTTGACATTGGCGGCACGCTGATCGGCATGCACCTCAAAAAGGTCGCCGTTCCCGTTCGTTTGAAGCAGAACCGCATCGGTCAGGCCATTGTGCTGGCCGCGCGGACGCGTCCCAAATTCATCGGCGGCGAGCGTGCGATCTACGATGAGTCTCTCAAAGACGGTTATCCTGATTTCACCGATTGAACCAACACAGCAACAGAAAAAGCGCGATGCCCGATCTCGGGCGTCGCGCTTTTTCGTCGGTTCCTATCAAATTTTTCAGGCGAGGAAGCCCTTGAGAATCGTGTCTTCGGCCTCCTCCTCGGTGAGACCAAGGGTCTGGAGCTTTAAGAGCTGGTCGCCTGCGATCTTGCCGATGGCAGCCTCGTGGATGAGCTGCGCGTCGGTCGAATTCGCGGTGATGGCGGGGATGGATTCGATCGTGGCCTTACCCATGATGATCGAGTCGCACTGCACATGGCCGAAGCACTTGCTGTTGCCGACGACCACGGGGTGGAAGATCTGCTTGGATTCATCCTGCGCGACAGAGCGGGAGATGACGCGGCCGCGCGCATCTTCGCCGTTGAGCTCGATCTCCATGTCGCTCTCGGCGTGCTGTTTGCCGTGAGTGAGAAGGCGCTCGGTGATGACGGCCTCGGCGCCCTTGCCGCAGACAATCTTCGTCTTGCGCACGGTGGAGTCGATGCCGCGGATCTGCACGGTCTCCATCTGGATGCTCGCGCCCTCGTCAAGGTAGACGATCGTGGTGGGGTTCATCACGCGCGTGCCGCTGCCGTCGCCCTCGCCGTAGTGCTTTTCCGAGTAGCGCACGTGGGAGTTTTTGCCAATGTAGAAGGTGTGGATGCCGTCGTGGCGGCTCTCGTTGCAGCCGGAGTTGTGGATGCCGCAGCCTGCGACGATGTCGACGTCGCAGTTTTCGCCGACGTAGAAGTCGTTGTAGACCATTTCGGTCACGCCGCTCTTGCTGATGATGACGGGGATGTGGCACTGCTCGCCCTTCGTACCGTCCTTGATGCGGATGATGATGCCGCTTTTACCCTCGGGCTGCGGGTCGATGGCGATGTGCTCGGTGGACTGGCGCGCCTCGCATCCGCTGTCCTTTCGAATGTTGAACGCGCCGACGGGCTTGCCCGTCAGGTCGGCGATCTTTTCAAGCAGGGAAGCGTCGATTTCGGTGATCATATTGTGTACTACCTCCTTACTTGTTCAGCACCGGGCAGGAGCCCAGCGTGTCCGCCATGATGAGCGGGAAAATTTCTTCTGTGCTGCCGCGGTGCTTGAGCTCGCCGCCGCCCACGACGACGATCTCGTCGGCGAGCTGGATGATGCGCTCCTGATGCGAGATGATGATCATCGTCGCAAGCTCGCGCTGGCGCAGCTGCTCGAACGTCTCAGTCAGGCGGGCGAAGCTCCACAGGTCGATGCCGGCCTCGGGCTCGTCGAAGATCATCAGCTCGCTGCCGCGGGCAAGGAGCGTTGCGATCTCGATGCGCTTGACCTCGCCGCCGGAGAGGGAGACGTCGACCTCGCGGTCGAGATAGTCGTTGGCGCAGAGGCCTACCTGCGTGAGGTACTTGCAGCACTTGTCCTTGCTGAGGTTTGCATCGCCCGAGGCGATGGTCAGAAGGTTGCGCACCGTGATGCCCTTGAAGCGCGGCGGCTGCTGAAAGCCGTAGCTGATGCCGAGCCGAGCACGCTCGGTGATGCCAAGGTGCGTGATGTCCTGACCGTTGAAGAGGATCTGGCCGCCCGTCGGCGTGACAAGGCCCATGATGACCTTGGCGAGCGTCGTCTTGCCGCCGCCGTTGGGGCCGGTGAAGACGATGAGCTTGCGGTCAGGAATGTCGATGGAAATGTCGTTTAAGATCGTCTGCTCTCCCTCAGGGGTGGAGACGGTATAGGTGATGTGCTTCAGTTCCAGCATGAAAAGAAGACCTCCTTACAGAAACTGCCATTGCTTGTCTTTAGTATGGACCAGATGGCAGAGAATGAAAAGTTGCAAATGCAACAAAATGCGCAAAAATACAAAACAAATGTAGTTTACCAGAAAAAATGGAAAAAATCAACGAGAGAGGTGCGATTTTCAAGATTTTCTTTTTCCATGCGGGAAATAGGGAAATATCGGCTCTGCACGCCTGAAAAATGCACGCATAGGATAGAGACGAGAACCGTTCCGGAAAGGGGAAGAAGAACATGACGGAAATAAAAAAGCCCTGCGCCTGCGACTATGAAGCATGCCGCGAGGTGTGGAAGCGCGTCGCGCCGGGGGAGGACCCGTACCCGATGGCGGACAATGCAAACACACAGATGAGCGCACAGGATAGCGAGCTCACGCTCCCGGGCGCGGAGACGGACCCTTGCTGCATGGGCAGCGAGGCAAGCGTATCGGTCGAGGTGCTGCAGGGCTTCCTGCGCGAAGAGCTCGGTGACGCGCAGGTGTACGCATATCTCTCCTCGTGCACGCCGCGGCGCGAGATGGCGCGAGCCTTCCGCGCGTTGAGCGAGGACGAGAAGCGCCACGCGCGCGATCTGGCTGCCGCGATCTACTTAATCACCGGCAAGGCATACTGCCCGCGCGTGTGCGTGGAGCAGCCGGATACGTGCGACCTCTGCGCGCTGCTGCGCAGTCTCTACCATGCGGAGGCCTGTGCGGGCTACAATTACGCCCGCGCGGGAGAGGAGACGCTGGACCTGTGCCTCAGCAAGCTGTTTGCGACGATGAGCGAAGACGAATACCGCCACGCAGAGCTTTTGATGAAGCTCCTCGGGCGGAAGATGAACGTCTGACGGGCAGAAAAAAGCGGAGCAGGAGAAATCCTGCTCCGCTTTGCTGTGCTTGGGTCATTCGATCGAGATGATATAGTAATAGACCGGCTGGCCGCCGCAGATCAGATTGACCTCGGCATCCGGGCACTTGCGGGTGAAGGCGTCGCACGCCTTGCGCGCGTCCTCTTCATTCACATCCTCGCCGTAGAAGACGGTGATGAACTCCGCTTCGCGGGACGCTGCCTCGTCGGAGAGCCCGTCGAGCAGCGCGGAGACGTCGCGGTCGGTGCCGAGCAGCTTGCCGTCCAGAAGTGCCAGATAATCGCCCTCGTGGATGTCGAAGCCGTCAAAATCGGAATTGCGCGCGGCGTAGGTGATCTGCGCGGTGGAGACGCACTGCGCGGCGTCCGTCATCGCCTTGGCGATGGCGTCTGCGTCGCTCATGTCGGGATCGACGGCCATCATTGCGCTCACGCCCTGCGGGATGGAGGCGGTTGGGATGACCACGACGGTCTTCTCCGTCAGGCCGATGCACTGCTGTGCGGCCATGATGATGTTCTTGTTGTTCGGCAGCACGAAAACGGTGTGCGCTGGGACCTTTTTGATCTCCTTGAGGATGCTCTCGGTCGAGGGATTCATAGTTTGTCCGCCGCTGATGACGCCGTCGGCGCCAAGGTCGGTGAAGACGTTCGCAAGGCCCTCACCCGCGCAGACCGCGAGGAAGCCAAAGTCCTTTTCGGGCTCGGCTTCACCGGCATTTTCGTGCTCGGCGGCTTCGAGCTCCTGCTCGATGGCCTCAAGGTCGTCGGTGGACTGGGCCTTGCCGCCGGCGGCGAGCTGCTGGGCCTGCGTGCGCATGTTCTCGATCTTCGCGAGCTCGAGCGTGCCGTACTTCTGCGCCTCGGTCAGCGCCTCGCCCGGAATGTCGGTGTGAACGTGGACTTTGAAAGCCTCGTCGTCCTCGCCGATGACGAGCGAATCGCCGATGCCGTCGAGGAAGCGGCGGAACGGCTCAATGCTGCGTCCGCTCTTGCGGACGATGAACACGGTGTCGAACGTGAAGGTGATGTCCTCTTCGTTGAGCATGGCAAAATCGGCCTTCTCCTGTGCATTCTCTTCGGTGAGCTCGGGGCGCTCCTCGCCGCGCAGGGCGCTGAGCATACCGCCGAGAATCAGCAGGAAGCCCTTGCCGCCCGCGTCGACGACGCCGGCCTTTTTGAGAACGGGGTTCATGTCAGTCGTCTGCGCGAGCGTGATCTCGCCCTGGGCGATGGCCTGCTCGATGACGTACTCGACGCTGTTGTGCTCCTCGGCCGCGTTCACGGCGCGCTCGGCAGCGAGACGCGAAACGGTCAGGATCGTGCCCTCGGCGGGCTTCATCACGGCGTTATACGCCGCGGCGACACCCTCCTGAAGCGCGGCGGCAAACGCCGCGCCGTCGGCCTCCTTGCAGCCCTTGAGCTCCTTGGCGATGCCGCGGAAGAGAAGCGACAGAATGACGCCGGAGTTGCCGCGCGCGCCGCGCAGCAGCGCGGACGCCGTGACAGAGGCGGCCTGATCGACCGTCGCGGGCTCGATCTTCTTGAGCTCCTGCGCCGCGGTCTGGATGGTAAGACTCATGTTCGTGCCCGTGTCGCCGTCGGGAACGGGGAATACATTCAAATCATTGATAGCTTGCTGTGCCTGTGCGATGGAGACGGTGCCGAAGAGCAGCATCTCCTTGAACATGGCACCATTGATGGTATCGTGCATAGGATGATGTCCTCCTCGGTTTTTACATATTCATGCTGTCGACGCAAACGTCGATGCTGCGGATGCTTGCGCCGGTGTTTTCGCTGACCATATAGCGCACCTGATTGATGATGGAGCGGCAG
>OMAK01001145.1_pt1 | contig 11085 bp, 7 predicted proteins | sample 1644681 | NCBI WGS metagenome assembly OMAK01 (sample SAMEA103958133, study PRJEB25191) | human gut metagenome | biome: human-associated habitat [ENVO:00009003]; feature: intestine environment [ENVO:2100002]; material: feces | place: Germany | collected 2013/2015 | reverse complement strand
CGTACGTATCAAATATGCCTCTAAGTATGCGGGAAGCTCCAATTATTGGAAGAACTCGATCGGTATGAATAAAGGATTGGCGAATCTAAACGTGATCGAACGTAAACGTGCGGAGGAGACGGCCTTCGCTGATTGGGTAGCGAAAGATCAGGCCCGGGGCGCTAAATATGGCGAGGTCTTGAATTTGCTGGAAAAAGGATATACCTCGACCAATAAATATAGAGAGGCTTTGACCTATTTGAATGAGGCGTTTTCTAGTGGAGCGGAGATTATTCGTTTGGCCCGTATGGTGCAATCGGTGGATATTGAAGGAGCTACCCCGGAAGAGATTACTGTCTTTTTAGAGGATCGTATCCAACCGTTCTTCAAGGATTACGAGCCGTCTTTGGATCAGAAGGTACTGGCCGCGATGATGAAGATCGCGAAAGAACGTGTATCTCCGGAGTTCTTGCCGGATATTTATACGAGCGTTGATAAGAAGTATAAAGGAAATTATGAGAAATATGCGGCGGATGTATTTAAGAAGACTTCCTTATTGTCGTACGACAAGATCGCCGAGATGTTGAGAAATCCGAAGCAATATGAGAAATTGAGAAAAGATCCGGCGGCGGAACTGAGCTTGTCCGTATTGGTGTCTATCTTCCAGTTACAGCAGTTGATGGGTGATGCGGAGTATGATATCGCTAAGGGAGAACGTTTGTATTTTGCGGGCTTGAAGGAGATGTATCCGGAGAAAGCCTTGTCTTCCGACGCTAATTTCACGATGCGTTTGAGCTATGGTTCTATCGGAGGGTATCGTCCTTATGATGCCGCATGGTACAATTATTACTCAACGGATAAAGGTATCCTAGAGAAAGAGGACCCGACGAGCGATGAGTTCTGGGTACAACCGGAGATACTGGATCTGGTTCGTAGCCGTGATTTCGGACCTTACGCAAATGAAAAAGGGGAATTGCAGCTGTGCTTCCTCTCGAACAATGATATCACGGGTGGTAATTCCGGTAGCCCGGTATTCGATAAGAACGCCCGTTTGATTGGACTTGCTTTCGACGGTAACTGGGAGGCGATGAGTGGTGATATCGCTTTTGAACCGGATTTGCAACGTTGCATCGGCGTAGATATCCGCTATGTCCTTTTCATGATCGATAAATGGGGTAAATGCCCGAGGTTGATTGAGGAGTTGAAACTGGTTCGATGAGAGAAAAAAGAGATGGGCATCCGTGATTTCCGCGGATGCCCATTCTAAGGAGCTTATAATGCCCATCGTAAGGTGCTTTGAATGCCTATTGTAAGCGCCTTACGATGGGCATTGTACTAAATGCCTAATTTAGACTTGATTGCTTTCGGTATTGCGTCCTTATGCACCATGATGTAAATCGTCTTGGCACGGACAAAGCTATCTGACATGTTGAGGTAACCGCCGAATGTATTACGTTCGGTTCCCCAAGAGTTCTTCGTGATATAATATTTCGTGCCGTTTTGATCCTTGGCGATGCCGGTAAGGTGCATCAAATGGTCATCGGTCGTGACGAACGCCTCGAAGCCTTCTTGACGGACCTGCGGGGTGACGTTTACTTCCGGGAAAGGTTTCTCGAATTTGTAGACTTCCTCCAGACGTTCCTTCTCGTCCATTTTCTCGAAGCGGGCACGGTCGGTAGTCGAGTAATCTTCCACCTTCTTTACCTCCGGGTTGATCGCCACGCCATTCTTGAAAGAGAAGCCTTTCTCGCTCACGTCGCCATCCCAGCATACCGTGTAACCGTTATTCAACGCATAATCCGCTACTTCCATCATTTCATTCAATGGTAGGTTATACATTTGCGCATGCTCCCAGTTATCGGGAACCTCTACCTCGAATTTCTGGTAATACGGATGATGCGTGAAGCTTGTCAGCTCGATATAATCGTCCATATTCAACCCTAGGGAGGCGGCGAATGTCTTCGGGGTATATTCCTTGCCTTGATAGGTGAATTTCTCCGGAAGCTTGCCTAGGTAGGTATCGAATAGGTTATCGATTAGTTTGTAATATTCCGGGCTCCGTTTTTTCATATCCACGGCGGTCGTTGCGATTGCCTTGATGTATTTTACCATCTCGGCATGATTGTGCCGGTCGGAATCGTAGTTGATACCCGAGTACACCTCTTCAGGAACGATACCTACTTGGTTGAAAGCGTTCATGAAGGTGTGGGAGAGACTTCCTTGACCGATATTACCTCTACCTTGGCGGACATAATTATCCTGCAACTGGTTCATGTATTTCTGGCGGACGATAAACATCTCGGAGAGATCGTACGTCCCTTTTCCCATACGGAGTAATTCGGACTCCATGAAAGAGGTCGTGGCGAAACACCAGCAGGTTCCCGTGGATGCTTGATTCTTGACTGGCGTGGCGGGTACCTTTACTACATCCGTAAATTGGTAGCCTTGGGCGAATGTGCTCAAGGAGCCTAACGCTAAGGCGCATGATAGAATGAATGTTCTCATTGTATATGAATTTAAGTTTATATTATTATTGTAGAGACGGGGCGTGCCTCGTCTTTACTATCGGATGTGGTGATTAGAAGCCTCTTTCGAATTGGGTCCAGAATGAGTCTCCCATTTCTCTCCAGCGTAGCATCGTGGCTCCGGCGAAATCGGCGGTATATCCGGTTAGGTATTCTTTTGCGGCCTCCTCACCTTGTTGGGTAAGAATCTCTTTGTAACGGCTCTCTACGAAAGGAAGTTCTGTCTGCCCTTTCTCCGTAAAATGGGCGATAGATGCTTTCATACGATCTTTAGTCGCTCCCCAACGTACGGTGGCGAGTTTGTTGGCACGACGGAAAGCCCATACGGCGGCATCTTCCCGGTAACGGTGCTGTCCGCAAACCTTGAAGCAAGCCGGGAGATCTTTCGTCCCACAGAAGATGGGGATGCGGGGGCTTTGTCCGGGATTATCATAGGCCATCCAAACCACGCCGCCTACCGCGTCGGGCAGCCAGTCACGCAATTGGATCACGGTAGAGTAGGAGCATTGCGGCACGGCTACAAGGCGGTAGCGTTTCACGGCATCCGGTCTGAGTCCGTTTAACATGTTTACCATATCCGTAGTCATCCACGGATTCGCTACCGGGCTGATAATGGTATCTGTCTCGTTACTATCTTTTTTCTTGACGGCGACTTTCAGGTTCTTCGTCATATCATATTCCGTCCCCTCATACGTCTCGGAGAGAAGGGCCATCACGTCGGTCACGTCAACCGGTTTTTCCGGTTTTACGCTGATCGGAAGTTCCTCGGCATCATAAGAAAGATGCAAGGATGGCGCCAGCTTATTCAAAATGAAAAACTCACGGATGCTGAAGGATTTCAATTCTCCCGAATAGTTCCCGCCGCCATAGGCCTCCCAGAAGCGGAACGGTTTCTTCCCGTCCCAGAAGCCCATGCGCTTGGCTACCTCGAATACGTTGGCGGAAGCCATGCAATTCTCCTTGTCGCTCGGATCTACCTTGGAGATACGGGGGATATTGGCCGATACGCCCACATGATCGTCGGGGATGCGGATCGCCGCCCATACGCCACCGATCTTATCCGGACCCTCGCCGAAGACCTCGAAATGCCATACCTCTTTCGGATCCGCTATCGTAAGGCACTCGCCCCAGTCGCCATATCCGTATTTCTCGATCAACTCGCCCATTAAGCGGATCGCGTCACGGGCGGTCGTGCAACGTTGCAAGGCGATTCGCTGAAGTTCCTCGATCATGAACATACCTTTCTTGTTGACAAGGGCTTTCCGGCCGGTGATCGTTGTCTCGCCGATACCCAACTGCTTCTCGTTGAGGCAGGGATAGGCGGTGTTGAGGAATTGATACGTAGACCGCGCTTCGGGCAGCGTTCCTTTCGCGATCATCCCCCGGGTTCCCTCGGCGTATTCGGTATGCATACGTCCGGTATAGACCGTGGTTGTCGTATCGTGATCGTACGAGGCGGAAGGTACGATATCCATCCAAGTGCGGTAATTGCTATCGCAGGTGTGGCTAGTCATCACGGAGCCATCTGCCGAGGCTTTTTTGCCGACCATGATACTCGTACAACTCTCCGGGTTCAAGATCGGCTCCGGATACTGGATTTGTTGCGCCACCGAAACAGATAGGCTGGCGCAAAGCATAAGAACATAGGTAAAAAGTTTCTTCATATTTCTTGTGTTATTTAGATGTTTGTATCAATTAAATTTGTAGGCAGCTTTTCGTACGTCTTTTACGGATTTGAATGGCTTATTGGGTTTTAGATGCTTGGCGAGGAACTGGTAGATGCCGAGTCGTATCTCGGAAGCTTGTTTCGTGTCGGTCCGGTCGAAGCTATGGGCACCGGGAGCACGGTCGAATATTTTGTAGTCGAACTTCTTTCCTTCGGCCTTGAGAGCACGTATCATATGCTCTACTTCCACTACGTTCACGTCATCATCGCTAGTATTGGTATGGATGAGCAGGGGATCTTGTAGTTTTTCCGCGTGCCAGACCGGTGAGCGGCGTTTGTATTCCGCCATATCCTCCCGGGGAGTCTTCCCGATATGGCCCTCGTCGGAGAAGATTTTCCGATAATCATCGGTGGAATATCCCATGCGCATGATCACGTCGCTTACCGGTACTCCGGCGAAACCGCATTTATATTTACCGGGGTAGGTGAAGAGGTTCATCAGTGTGATCATTCCCCCGTGGCTCCATCCCATGATGCCGATACGATTGGCATCTACGATATCGAAATTCTCTACCATGTAATTGCGGCTGACGTAGACATCCTCGTTTTCTAATCCTCCGTAATCGATATTATCGTAAGTAGCCTTGCCATACCCCGTGCTACCCCGGTATTCGGCGGAGACCACGATGTATTCTTGGGTGATCAGTTCACGGACGATATGGGCGTAATACGTATTGAAATCAGCGTGTACGCCACTGTGCGGGAGAACGATCAAAGGATATTTCTTGTCGGGATCCACATTTTTAGGGATGAAGATATAAGTCCAGAACTTCAGTTCGTTTCCGGCGCTCATCCCGGTAGGATTCGTTTCTTTCCAACGGGCGGGACCGCAAAGGTAGACTTTGTTGATATGGGCGATGTCGCCCACTTTCTCGTACCATAGGAGGTCATCTACCTTCTTTACGACTTGGTCAAAATCATGTTGGTAGTTTTGCGCTATGGCATAGTTTGTTCCGAATATAAAGAAGAGGCAAAAGCAGGAAAGATGTTTAAGCAGTGTCTTCATGTGACTTATCTTTGAATTTGTGATTGACTGTGATTTTCTGGCTGTAAATATACAATAAAAGAAGCGTGATCCGTAATAAACGAACCACGCTTCTTTGATAAATTATGTATAAGTTGTATGTTACTTACGTTTCTTCCTGCTACGAGGAGCGTCATCGTAGAATTTACGCTTCGGCTTGTCATCGCTACGGCTGGAACGTCTGCCGCCACGGTCGCTTTCCCGGCGGCTGTCTCTGCCTCCTCTACCGCTATCCCGTCGGTCTCTGAAACCGTTTCCGCTACGGCTACCTCCACGGCTACCACGACTGCCTTTACCACCTTCGCCTTTCGCTTGCGCCGGTTCTACGGAGATACGTCGTCCGTCTACCTCGAAGCCGTTCATCGAGTCCATGACACGGTTGGCTTCTCCCTCTTCTACCTCGAAGAATGAGAAATTATCACGTAAGTCGATACGACCGATACGAACCTTACCCGGTACACACTTATTAACCAACTCTATAAGTTGAGGAGGTGTAAGCTCGTCTGTCTTTCCAAAGTTGATAAAGAAACGGGTGTAGCCTTCTTCCGCTTCGCCTCTACCACCACGTTTGCCTCTTTCTCTTGGGGCGCTCTCGTCTACAACCTCGATATCATCGTTATCTTTATAATAGTCGATCATCCGGTTGAACTCCAAGGATACGACACGCTTGATGATATCTTCCTTATCCAGCCATTCCAATTTACGGTAGATAGAAGGCATCAAACTAGCGATTTCCTCCTCGTTCATTTGCTCACCGGTAGGCATCTTGCCTTTATCGAATTTCTTGTTAATGATTCGTTCGATCTCGCGGATCTTGCCTTTTTCCCTTACGTGGCAGATAGAGATAGCGATACCCGTTTTTCCCGCACGGCCCGTACGTCCGCGGCGGTGGGTATAAGATTCTACCTCATCCGGCAGACCGTAATTGATTACATGGGTTAAGTCATCCACGTCCAAACCACGTGCGGCTACGTCCGTAGCGACCAATAACTGGATATTCTTGATACGGAACTTCTGCATCACGTAATCACGTTGCGCTTGGCTCAGCTCGCCGTGCAAGGAGTCGGCGTTATAGCCGTCTTGAATCAATTTATCGGCGATCTCCTGTGTCTCCTTACGGGTACGGCAGAAGATGATACCGTAGATGTTCGGGTAATAATCGGCTAGACGTTTCAACGCGAGATATTTATCCTGCGCACGAACCATGTAATAGATATCGCGGATATTCTTGTTTCCCTCGTTCTTCCTGCCAATGACGATCTCTTTCGGGTCCTTCATGTATTTCTTGGTGATAGAGGCAATCTCTTTCGGCATGGTAGCGGAGAAGAGCAGCATATTGCGGTTTTCCGGTATAGCCGCCAAGATCTCGTTGATACTGTCGGTGAAACCCATGTTCAACATCTCGTCCGCCTCATCAAGAATGACGTTCTTTACGTTGCTTAAGTCAACCGTCTTGCGGTTCATCAAGTCGATCAAACGTCCCGGGGTAGCCACTACCACGTGTACGCCTCTCTTCAGTGTCTTGATCTGGCTCTCTATACTGGAACCTCCGTATACAGGGAGAACCTTCAGGTTATCGATGTATTTAGAATAATCGTTCAAATCGTCCGCTATCTGTAGGCAAAGCTCGCGTGTCGGACAAAGGATAAGCGCTTGAGGCTGATATTGAGAGACATTGATCTTTTGCAGGATCGGCAGGCCGTAAGCGGCTGTCTTGCCGGTTCCTGTTTGTGCCAATGCGATTACGTCGTTATCTTCTCCCAGTAAGAAAGGAATCACTTCTTCCTGTACGGGCATGGGCGATTCGTAGCCCATCTCTTGGATTGCCTTTAATATCGGTGCGGCAACTCCTAATTCTTCAAATGTTTTCAAAATGCGATTGTGTATATATGATAATATTCAGTGGCCGCAAAGGTACGTAAATAATTCGGATTCATATCAATAAAGTAATATATCTTTTAGCCTTTCACGTTTCTTATCAGTAAGACGTAATCCTTTCGACAAATATTTCTCGGTGGAACCGTACTCTTTCTTGATTTTATGGAAAGCTAGGTCCATGAGCCCCTCGTTGGCCGTAAGGAATACCGTAATGCTTTCTTGGGCGTCTGTGGAGAGATGTTTCACGATATCAGCTAAATGACTCGTATCGATATATTGATTGGAAGTCAAGTAGTCCTCCATGATGGCATCCCGGGGAATATCCAAGGCGGCGAGTAACATGGCGGTGAGAAACCCGGTACGATCCTTTCCGTAGGAACAACTGATGAGAATGGGGTAATTATCCTCGTTCTGGAACTGTTCCAGTACCTTGGCGAACTGATCGGTATTATCTGTCACGAATTGCAGGTACTCGTCTTCCATATATACCCCGGCGTCTCCTTTCCGCATTCGTCCCTCGATAACACGTTGGGGGGCATCGGCGATCTTGCCGACCGAGATGGGGATTTGCAGGATATTTGCTTTCGTATATTTGATAGGGGCGGTGAGGGTTTCTTGGTTCGTACGGAGGTCGATGATGGTCTTGATCCCTAGATTATCCAATCGGATGGAGTCCCATTCGCTCAAGCTGCTTAACTCGCCGGAGCGAAATACCTTGCCCCATTTCACCGTCTTCCCGTTTGTAGAGGTATAACCGCCTAGATCCCGGAAATTCTGTACGCTATCCATAACCGCCGAGCGTGCCCCGATGATCCGTGGGTATTTATCATTAAAAGAAAGGCGGAAATACTTACGTGATATATTATCGTTCGTGATGTAAGTAGCTACGCCATCCTTGATGTTGGCGTAAATGATCGGGGACTCGTTGGTGAAAAGATCCGGGTTGTCGGACACGGTCATCTTGACAATCCCCTCCATTACCGGATCGGTTTCCCATTTTATCACGTAATTTCCGATGTCATCACGTAGGCAAATAGCTCGTATGTCGGGTGCGTTAGAGGAACAGCCCACTAACAGGATCACACTGGCGAATAGAGAGAGAATCTTTCCTAACATTGTCTTCTATGATAATAAGCTTTCCTTACAAAGATAGTAAAACAAGTTTTTCCCGCTTCTTCATTAATGATATTTAAGACTGACTAACATACTTCGCCGCGAACTCCTTGGATATATAATTATCATAGCTTTGGCAAACCTCGGAGGCGAGGTCCATTCCGCAGCGGATGATTTTTCCCCAAGTATCCTGATCCAGAGAGGGAAGGTCGGCATGGCGTACGTCATACTTTAGAAGTCCGTAGATAATACCCGCGTTAAAATTGTCGCCGGCGCCGATGGTACTAAGCGGCTGGATTTGCGGGGAATCGAAATGTCGTGTGAAATTACGGGTGTGGAGATTGACTCCGTTTGCCCCGTGAGTTGTTAAGAAACGATCACAATAAAACTGAATATGCTCTTTGTAAACCTCCTGTGCGTCGCTCTTGCCATAAAGGTTCTGGAAGTCCTCGTCCGAGCCCCGGACGATGTCGGCGAATTCCAGATTTTCCAGTACGGTAGGCATGAGGCGGATCGCCTCATGAGCGTGTGCCTTGCGGAAATTGGGATCGTAATAGATGATCGCTTTCCGTTCTTGGGCGTATTGCAGAAATTCTACCATACGAGTCCGCAAGACCGGGTTCAGGGAATAATAAGAGCCAAACACGAAAATATCGTCTTTCTCGATCTTAGGCAGGGGCACCTCCAGCCGTTGCGCCGGGTAATCCTTGTAGAAGATATAATTAGCGTTCTTATCGTCGTCCAGAAAAGCGAGTGATATAGGACTTTTCCCATCGGGGAAACGGTCTACGAACTCGGTCGTGATGTGGTTATCTTCCATGAAATCCCGAATCATGTCGCCAACCCGGTCGTTGCCCAGCTCGCTGATAAAGGATACGGGGACATTCAATCGACCTAATGATATCAATCCGTTGAAGACGGAGCCACCGGGAACGGCCTTCTGTGGTTGGTCGTTCCTGAAAATGATATCGAGGATGGTTTCTCCTATACCAAAGACTTTTCTCATGACTATATACTGGTTTGTTATTCGTTCTTGCTTAGCTCACGGCTCTTGGAGCCTAAGTAGCCCCCGTGATGGCGCTTGGCGTAATCCTTGTTGGTGAAATGGATACGCTTCATGGTTCCGACCACGAGGATATCGCCTATTACCGTCATGACGGTCGTGGAGGTAGTCGGCGTAAGGCCTAACGGGCAAACTTCCTTGGGAGCGCCGGTCAACAGGCATACGTTCGCCTCGGCGGCTAGAGGACTATCCGGGTTACTGGTGATAACGATAAATTTCATGTCTGGCACCAAACCCCTCGTGAGATCTACCAATTCCACCAGTTCACGTGTCTTTCCTGAGTTGGAGATCAATAACATGATATCGTTCTTGCATACGATTCCCAGATCTCCGTGTTGTGCCTCGCTGGGATGTAAGAAAAAAGCAGGTGTACCGGTCGAGCTAAAGGTGGTAGCGATATTCAAGGCGATTTGCCCGGCTTTACCCATTCCACTCATGATCAGTTTTCCACCTAGGTCGTGTACATGTTTCACTATAAGCGATACCGCTTCCTCATATCCGGGTGTAACGGGTATGTTGCGAACCGCTTCCGCTTCCTGCTCCAATAAAGAGGTGATATTTTCGTTTACCATATTGTTGATTGATTGTTTTACGGCATTCCTGCCTGAATAACGATCGCGAAAGTATTTATATTTACTGATATTGGCATCATCTATTTCAGACAATTTATCTTTTTAAGACGTTTGCGAATTCGGACTTCGGCTTCCATTTCGGGTATCCGGTATCTTGTGCCAGTTTATAACCGAGGTCGAAGAATAATTGTACTTCTTGTAACAGACCACTGTAATCATCCGTGTCGGGATGGGTCTGGTCGGTCGGTTTGTGGTAAGTTTCCGCCCAATAATGTGCGATATGCTCTTTGGCCCACTCCTTACCCTGTTTGCGGTTGTCGTTCCAACCTTTGGCGAACATGGCCGGGATGCCTTTTTGTACGAAAGGGAAATGGTCGGAGCGATAGAACATCCCGTTATAAGCGTCGGGGTCGGGCATGATGTAACGGTTGTATTTCTTCGCTAGCTCGGCTAGGGTATCATCCAGCTCGGAGTTGCCGTATCCGGTGATCGTGACATCATTGTTCTCGCCCCATAGCGGGAAGACATCCAGATTGATTACGGCGGCTATCTTATCAATCGGGAACAACGGGTGCTCCACATAGTATTTCGTACCGAGGAATCCGGTCTCCTCGCAAGTAGGGGAGAGGAAGACGATATTCCGGCGGGGTTTCTCTTTCAAGGCATTGAAACAACGTGCCATCTCGAGCATCCATGCGATGGCTACGGCGTTATCGGTAGCGCCGTTGATGATACTGTCGCCGTTGATCGGTGCTCCATAGCCTAGATGGTCCCAATGGCCTAGATAAATAACACTCTCATCCGTGTTCCCGCTACCGGGAATATAACCGATTACGTTGGGGCTTTGCTGGCGGTCGAAGGTGTTCCTCATCGAGACGGTTACCGTAGATTTCAAGGAGATGGGCTTGAAGTCTGGCGATTTAGATTGCTCGATTAGTTGGTCAATGTCGTAGCCATTATCGGCCAGCAATTGCTTGGCGGCATTGAATTGGATCCAGCCGTTTAGCGGGCAATGATAGGCATCGCTATCGCTGTCCACATACATCTTAGATTGGGCGGAAGCTCGTACGACCGACCAAGGATAGCCCGCTCCCCGGTCTTCATGGATGATCAAAACTCCTTTTAATCCCTGTCGGGCGCCCTCCTCGAATTTATACATCCAACGACCGTAATAGGTCATGATATCACCGTTAAAATAATCCGTG
>OMAK01001142.1_pt1 | contig 11096 bp, 8 predicted proteins | sample 1644681 | NCBI WGS metagenome assembly OMAK01 (sample SAMEA103958133, study PRJEB25191) | human gut metagenome | biome: human-associated habitat [ENVO:00009003]; feature: intestine environment [ENVO:2100002]; material: feces | place: Germany | collected 2013/2015 | reverse complement strand
CAATAGCGTCAATACTATGCAGGCAAAGATGAACTCATTGAAGTTCAACTTTGCTAAGAACAGTAAAGAAATAGCTGCCGAAGTCCCTATGCTTGGCAGTGCTCTAAAACTTATTTCTAACCCTCTTACATTCACTGCCGCAGGTATACTTGCTATAGGTAAAGGGATAGACTATACCACAAAGAAAGCCGCAGATTTCAATACTGAATTTCGTGCTTTGTCCAATCTAAACCTTGACAAAAGCAAAAAAGAAATATCTTCTTTACAACGTATGGTCTTGGGAACAGCCTTCGATAAAGGTTTTAGTACCACACAAACCGTTGCTGGCTACTTTGATGTACAAAGTACCACAGGTAAGTTTGGCAGTGAAGTAAGGCGCATAGTTGAAAAGCAAGGTGAATTCGCTAATCTTATGCAGGCAAATTTCAACGATTACATTGCTGGAACTGCCAAGGGTATGGCAAACTTTGGCTTTGGTGCAGACAAACTGGATGAGTTTAACCGTTCCGCATACGCAACTGTCAAAGTCGGTGTAACCACCTTCGATCAGCTTGCAAAGGTACAATCTGTTTATGCTGGTGCTGCTGCCTCCAATAACCAAACCTTTGATACAGCTAATAAACTACTTGCTTTGTTTACTATCAAAACTAAATCTGTTGATGAAGCTGCTACATTGACTAAATCTATGTTCAATGACTTGACTAAAGACACTACGATAAAAGCCTTTAAGAAGGTAGGTCTCAGCATATACGACAATAATGGCAAAATAAAACAGGCCGACACACTTATGCTTGAACTGAATAAAAAATTCGCTGGTCTTGACAAAGATAAAAAGGTGGTAACCCTCAAGAATCAATTCTCTGGTTCCGAAGGACTTATTGCTATGATACAAGCAGCTACAGACAAGAGCGGCCAACTGCAAAGCACCTTCAATAGCTTCAGTGAAACGAAGTTAGACATGGATAAAACTATGGAATTGGCTAAAAATGATCTGAACTATAAAAATGAAATTCTGCGCAACAAATTAAATGCAATGGAAATAGAAATAGGAATCTCTTTACTTCCTTTAAAAACAAAGATTGCTGAACTAAAACTTGCGGCTATTGACCTTGTAAACACTTTAACATTGGGCAGTAATGGTGATAGAAATAAGGGTTTCACTTATGCAAACGACAAATATGCTGGACTCTTGCAAAATGCTCCAGCTATGAACGAAAAAGAATTTCAAACAAATCTTGCGGAGATTCTTTTAGATATAAAACAGACGGAAAGAGCTTGGAAGAATAGCGATGACTGGCTCGGAAAACAAACAAAAGCAATAACGACTGCTTATTTAACAAAAAAAGAAGGCTTATTTGGATGGAATAAAGTAAAAGCCTATTTGGACTTTCTTAAATTACCTTCGGGCGACACCTATGCAGGGATGCTCACTCAGTTGACAGGAATAAAGGACGAATTTATAAAAACGTGGAAGACCGCCTACAAAAACAAGCCTTCTCTAATCACTCTAATCACCCCAAAAGGCGACAAAACCGACCCCAACAACCCCGTCACCCCTCCCGTCAGTGATGGTGTTGGTACCGTCGTCGGCTCTGCCCGCCAAATCCGTAACCTCACAGTTAACATCGAAGCCTTTAACAAAGGTGGCATCAATACCGCAAACACAACCCTCCAACACATGGAACCTAATCAGATTGAAGAATGGTTTATCGACATGTGTATGCGCGTCGTGCGTAGCATTGAAACCACCTATTAATAACAATTTAAACCACGTTTAAACACTATGCAACCCGATTTTAAACACTTCATCCGTATCTGCGATAACATCAACCGCACCATCACACGCATCCCCCATAAGGCCGCAGTTCTTGCCGTCAACTTCTCCAAAGAACGTTTCATCAAAAAGAACTGGCTTGATGACCGTGAGTATCCGTGGCCTAAAACAAAAAAGCGAAAAGGCTCGACCCTAATAAAAAGCGGACGCCTCAAAAGAAGCATCCGCCAAGTTCATGTTGGCGCAGACTACGCCATTATCGGAACTGATGTCCCCTATGCCCGTGCTCATAACGACGGCCTAACTGTCGAAGGCACCGAGACAGTACGTGCCCACGATCGAAAAAGCCATAAGCGCAAAGCCTATACCCGTTCTGGTAAACGAATCAAAGCAGGAACTGTCCGTGCTCATAGCGTTAAATCTCATACCCGAAAAATCAAACGTTCCTTTGCGCAACGTCAGTTTATAGGGCAATCTAAATATCTTTCTGACAAAATTGCAGAAATGATACAAACTGAGCTAAATAGAGCTATACAACTATAACTTCTCTATTTCTATAATATTCAAAGGAACATAAATGTAAGAACCCGAAGAAGCGACTCCCCAAAGAATACTGAAACCATCTTCCCCGACTTCTACGGTTTGTTCTAACCACTGGGTCAAATTATTTTTAGGATTAAAGTCCGTAGGTAGTAAAAAATCTGTTTCTGCACTACTTACAGATACTTTCCATTTAGAACGTTCAGCACCTGAATTAGCCTGTATCGTAGAACAGAATAACCTAATTTTATAAGTACCAGCAGAAAGACCTTCCATCTTAAATTCCCTATACCTTTCAGAATTACCTCCTGTACAGATGTTGTGTTCTAAAACCTCGTCAGGATATATACCGCTATTGTTCCCAGTAGAAGCACCTTTCTGTGATTCCATCATGTAACTCGTACCTTCTGAATCTACCTTAGTAATAGTTCCTAATTGTTGCCCTGTTGTAGTATAGAGATTTCTAACTATACTTTGAGTTTGAAGTGCTACTTTAACCAATTGGTTTGTCTCATCGTATAGCTCTCCCACACCACCTAATACGTTGAACGTCCATCCAATTGAAATAACAATTTTTTCACTGGGTTCTACAATAGTAATACTACTATGTTTAATCTCAGTTAGATTTCCTTCCGCATCCTGTAACTGTCCATACACCGTTTTTGAACCAATAGAAGTAAATGTGTAATTAACACTATCAGAGTAATCCACCCACTCAACACCTGTAAGGTCGGCTACTTCACCCAACCTATATTTGGTAGGAGCAAATGAACCCGCATAAGTAAAGGTTACAGGAATGATTAATGAAGTTGAAGTAATTTTGCCCCCATTTAAAATCAGAGCTTCCAACGTTAACGGAGTACTTACATATTCAATGGTAGCTGACTTAGTATCACTTATAGCTTGACCTTTACTAATTTGCGCATAAACAGTCTTTTGCCCAAATCCATCAGACAGGGTAAATTCAACCGTATTTCCTTCCGGTATGTTCTGCCAAGTAGCTGATGATAAATCTGTACTCTCACCAATTCGATAGCGAGTAGCTGCCCCTGTATAATTAAGTAGAACACTGACATCGCGTTCTTGGGTTGAAGAGTTTCCACTATTCATTGAAATGGAAAGTAATTCTACGGACTCATCATCAACAGCATCCGATTTATATTTACCCATATAAGGTCCAATGGGACATACTGTATTATACCAATTCAAATATCCTCTATAATCGAAACTGAAGGTAGTACCAAGACCTGCACTTATCAGAGAACTATCAAAAGCAATACAATAATCTCCACTTACGTAGTCTGCAATTTTTAAATCAATAACTTTCTGATACAAATCAGAGTAAAGAAAAACCTCATTATTGACAGCTTGAGACTCCCAGACAGCAAGTGTCTCCGGTGTCATGTTTCCAAACAATTGACCGTTATTAGCTATAATATTGTCATACATGTGCACACCTCTTATCTGTACGGTGTTACGTCCGTTAGCTGTCATTCCAGGCGTAGAAATTACATTGTTATGAAATACAATCTGTAAGTCATTATTTATAACTCCATTTCCTGCGGGAGCGTTAGTCGGATTCTGTTCGGGCGTATCGTAGGAAAATAAAAATTGTACCCCCATTCCGTACTTTGATTGTGCCACATTATTGAATATCTCAATATTACCGATTGGACCTACTTGCAAGTTTGCTCCATGACTATCAAGCAGAAAATTATTATAGCATTTACCTGAAAAGCTCTGAATGGATAGTCCACTTGTTTGAGCTGACTCATTTTTATAGGCACAATCATACAACCTATTGTAACACACTTCACCTACTGAATTGGATATCTGTACACCGTCATAGCCTGTATGTTCAGTATTATTTCGATAAAATCGGAAATTTGTCAGATAATGGGCTTTCTTTGTATATGAGTATCCTTTGATATAAGTTACGTCTTCACCTTTCAAATTTTTAAATGTAACAGTTTCGCCTGTATAAACAACTGTTGATTTTTCGGGAGTATAATAGCCTATATACCAACCCTCACTATCGGTATCATGCACATACATGTGATGCAGCCAAAGATTATTTAGCTCAAAATTTTCATTCCAGTACCAAGGATTAGAAGCTGTCGGATCGGTTTTTATAGATATACCCGCAAAACTACAAGCGAGTATCTCAAGTTCAAAAGCTTCAAAGTATTTACTTCCGTCCGGAACTTGCAAATGAATAACCGGCCATGTAATCTTATGGTCGGGATTACGATCTAATTTAATACCCTTAGAAAGATTGTAATATCCTCTTCCATCTAATACGACATGCCACATGGAAACAAAGCATATAGTATTCCAACTTGTACCATAAAGTGCCAATGGCGTGTTCTGGTCAATAGTTACCACCAACGGATTATTCTCAGAAAATTGCGGGGAAGGGCTTTGCTGCGGATTACCCTTAATCTCCGTATTAGCCAACCTCAAACGTGAAGTACCGTTTTCCACAGCTTTCTTTAATACAAGGGTATAGGCATCATAACCGGATGGAAGGCTATCAAGATTGATATCTTTATAATAGTTTGTGTCCGGAATAGTAAAAACCATATAGCAATCGTTTACCCCGGTTTCATAAACATCAATCTTTGCATCGGGATATCCGTCAGATACAATGCTCATTTTCGGTTCCTGTCCTTCCGATGGTTTAGCAGCCAAACGAGGAGTTATTGTAATCAGTTTATTAATGCGCTTACTGATAGTCTTCTGAGTACCTGTATCATAATACCGTGTTTCCACATCATAGATTCCTCGGGATGGAATATTTATTTCCGTAGAAGTCAGTAACCCACCTGTAAGAGTGAAATCAGTTTGTGTACGATGAGCAATAACATCCTCAGGAACACCGCTATCTCCGTTTTCTTTCAGAATAAACACTTCAAGCGTATGCTCACGTGATAAATCATAACCATTATCCGACATTATATTTATCGTGAAATTCTGGTCTGTACGGCTTATTTCTGAGGACACACCGACATCGTGATAAGGAAGTATCTGATTCTGCATTGCATACAGGTAACGTACTAATACAGTGGAAAACAATTCTTCCGCATTACGATAATTTACCGCCCGTACCTCTTGCCTTAAATCGCCCTCAGTACTCACGGGAACTGTTACCGAAGTATTCTGCGAAGTATTATCAATCGTTTCTCCCGCAGAAATGGAAGTGTCAGAGGTACTTCTTTTTGTAAAATACATCTTTTGTGCCCATTTTGTCACCGCTTCCAAAGTAACCGTTTCACCTACAAGCGGAAAAGCGTTGCTAACCTTCGTTGCTAATTTAACACGTCCAATACCACCAATTAGCTTATTTACATATTCCTGATTACTCATAACTTTCTTCTTTAATGTTCAACGTGTAATTGTTATCTTCTACGTACATACCTGTTTCCTCATTATATGTACATTGCAAAGATGCTGTGACTATTTGACCAAAGCGGATGAACGAGTGTCCATTATCTGAGGTAAACAGAGACTTGATGAAAAGATTTCTATTCTTGGAATTAACTCTTACAGTTATAATATCATCCGTAGGAACTATGTAAACAATAGAATTACTAAACGTTTCAAGGTCTGCCATATTAGTACCTTCATACCCTGTACTGGCATCTGTCGTTTCATCCCATTGTTCGCCAAATAGGTTATATGCACCCGGAGACACATTGTTAATAGATGCACGTAAGTAATCTATATCAAACTCCGGTGCGTATTCTTTATTTGATAGATAGGTATTTTTTAATGATTCCAGTAGTTTGTAGTCCGTACCTCCTTCGTCAATGTTCAGTATATTATCGGCATTACTCAATGTGGTTGAATCTGCCTCGTAACCCCGATTTTTATATTCTCCCAATTTTCTTGTTTCAAAAGAAAAGTCCAAATAATCACCTTCATTAATCTCAGCTTTTACCGGAGAAAAATTAATAAACCTTTCCGATGGGTTATTATTCCAAAATGCAGAAGCATAAATGTTATTACTTGAAAGATATTCTTTCACACCACCACTGTTGTTGAGGAAAGCAACATACGCTTTTCCTAATTTATTAATAAAGATATTATTGTAATTTGCCAGCTTCTCAAAATTACCTGATAAAAACTCCTGTGATGATGAGTACTCACCATTAAAGTAGACAGTGTTATTGTCAACATTGAGTTCTTTAATGCCTGAACAACCAAACATTCTTCTGACATAAGCGTACAGACCACCTGTAATATTGGAATGGAACAGATTACTTTTTATATTGAAGCGCTGCATATCTCCGGAAATACTGAAAGGCTGTCCTGCACAATTTTTAATTGTATTTCTAACCAAATCAAATTCACTGACTCCGCCGATAGAACATGCGTATTCAATCATGCCTGTGCCGTCAATAGTATTATCCGCCAATTTCAAATAAGCATTATTTCCAGAAATAGACAATACATTTGCGTGACCTAATCCACCAGCGTTTATGTAGTAATCTCCTTTAAGATAAGAACGGTTTATTTCTGCACTATCTATCCCATTCATATATACTACCACCGAAGAAGCTCTATCAAAATTACAGGAGTCTATTAGTGCATTAGAGACATTTTTTAATCTCAAACAATACCATGTGTGCCACTGTTTTCCGGAACTGTCCGTATAGTAGCCATTGAACTTACAGTTATGCAGAGCCACATTCTTAACCTTGCCCGTAGCGTCATTGCTACGTACCATAATAGCCGCAAGTTCTTCCGGAGAAGAAGCACCGGAGAAGTTACAGTAATTAAGCATGGAAACGCCTTTAATAAACAAATTATCCACATTCTCAAACAACAATCCACCCAACCACCTGCAATTGATTGTATATAGATCGTTGCCATTGATAGTCAAAGTATAAAGGCTGTCTTTATTCCAATCAGTTAAGGTGGATGTCCAGATTCCATAAGTTGAGTTCCGTTGTGACCCGCGTACCTCTGTAGCCTTCTTTACGCAGGAAATCATAATATCCTTTGTGAGTTTATCCGGATAATCCTCTTTTATTGCGGCAATACATTCTCCAAGTCCCGAATAATAAACGGATGGTTTGTCACTACGAATAAGAAAGTCCGTGTCGGTCTGAATTAGTTGTTCCTCCATCCACACATACATCGTATGGTCAGTATCCAAGTTTTCAAATATATATTCTGATACAGCCCCTTGACTAACAGCATCCACATTCAGTTTTGACACCTGATATCCATCTTTGGGGACAATCGTAATAGTTACCGTTCCTGTTTTAGTGGCTGTAATGTAGTAGCTGCTTTTATCATCAGATTCCACGACGTTTATAATATCTCCTGTAGCGGAAATCGTACATTGTCCAACATTAGCCGGATTTATGGAAATTCGTATAGAAATAGTTTCTAAAACACCTCCCTTAGCTTTGATAACTTGATTATTGCCATCCCAATAAACCGTATCATTATCAATGTATGTTCTCAGCTTAAAGATAAATTCGTCTCCCCATCCTTCCCAACCTTCATCCGTGAAAGTTCGTTGATAAACGCCGTCAAGTTCATAGCGTTTCTGCGAAGTTACCGAATATCCATGACTACTAATTACAAGAATACCGTTAATCTCTCCTGTACCGTCCTGTAGAGAATAAGTATAATATCCCGGTTCGGTCAAATCATCAAATTCATTCAAAAGTATGCTGCCAAGCGGAACGAACGTACCCGCTCCACCAACTTGCCCTACAATGTCCACCAGCAATCCCCCAACACGTGAAGCCGTATTCCTGCCAATCCGCACTTCATCCCTGATCTCCTTTGCCCGTTTTAATAAATCATTCATCTTTCAATCCTTTATCTGTTATGCTATCGGACACGCCCCCAAATTCTCCACATACGCCTCGTCCGTCTTCACCGTCACCCCGTTTTCAACGCCTTCCACATACGTCTTAAACGCATCCAGTCGCACCTGATATTCCGCAACCGCCAACTTTGCCAGTTCTTCCGCTGTCACTGCCGCGTAATTACCAAATGCATCCGTCACCTTATACATCCTCGGATATCCATTCACCATAACACCCCCAATCTTTTTTGTTACGGTCAGTTCCGTTCCCCTTTGCATTCCTGTATTGATTATAGCCATATTATATCAGTCTAAATTCATAAACATACTCATCATCTTCCGTTATTCCCAGACGAACGGAACTCTCCACAATCGCATTTCCCCCAGTGGCATCAACCGGAAATATCACTGCCTGATTCTCCTTTGTGCTTGTATAGTGTACAGTCCTTTCCGTTGTTTCGCTGCCAACCTTAAAATGAATAGGCAGAGGTTCCGACACCGGATACTGTGCCGTTACCTTCAAGTCGAAGCCATACCCCAGAACATCAGCCTCCACACTATTATCCCGCTTGCCTTTAAGTTCACACACAAACCCTGTCCACTCACTCTCCATATTCGCCAGCTCACATACAAACCCTGTCCATTGTGCCGTTATCATAATCCCTGCATTCTCGTAGCCGTACGATTTTCCCGCCAGCTTATACCTGTCTAAAAGTGCAAAAAGCCGCCTTTCCTTATCCACATCCACAAAAGTCGTTTTGATAATGAAATCTATCGGCTTTCCGTTCCCTTCCTCAATCCGCACATCCAATCCCAGTTCATCCCGTATAATCTTCTGCAACATGCACACCTGTGGAGTTCCCGCCACCTTTGTCCTCATCTTCTTTTGCCATGTCACAAATTCCTCATACAGCATCCTGATCGGCAGCGTTAGCACCATGCACACCGCAATCATCCCCGTCACCCGCAACTTTTCCGGTAACCGTTCAATTATCCACTTCCTCCAGTCCATCAGTCAATAACATAAACAATATCACCTTCTTCCCGCACATACACAAACGCACCACTTTCCGCATCAATACGCCTCCGGTCTTCCAGCGTTCCCTTCCACGTCGTCCCGTCCAGCGTCACATCCTTCACCCCCTCAGCCTGTTGTATCACATCAATCAATTTTGATGCATACATCACACCTCCATACTCCAGTCCGTTCAGATATCCTTCAATAGCTTCCTCTACAGGGTTTTCCCCGCCATTCAGTCTTGCACCAGTGCTGTCCAGCACCAGCGCATCATAATACACATGCAGATGCACCCTCAGCTCATCCGGTGTCTCGCTCACAAAAAGATAATGAGTCCCGGCTGCTCCCACCTGCCTCATATAAGTTTCAAAAGACGTTCGTACATCCCCCGTCAGCGGTTGCTTTCCGGCATCACTGAAATACACTTTCAACTTTGTCACCCCCTCATCCGTCACCTGACGCACTGCCACATTCTTCACCACTTGTTTCGCCTCATCCGTCACGGCATATTCAAACTTATACGCTTTCTCATTATATTCCAGTGCATCACCCTTCTGGAATTCCAGTGCCTTCGCATAATACCATCTTTCACTTGTCACATATCCCTCATCAATAACCGCTTCCGTCTCACTTCTGAAAGCATCCCAAATTTGCTCCAGCATCCATGTCGCCGCTGCCCACACATCAATCAGTCTCGCCTCAATACTCACTTTCGAGAATTGCTCGTCAAAACCCTTAGTCGTATCCAGTCCGTAAAGTTCCTGAAGCGTCACGTTGTCCACGAATGTCGCTTTCAATTGTGTCTTTATATCCAGTATATCCCGTGCCATACCTCTCAGTTAAAAGATAAATCAAATGTATCATCGAACACCCTTCCAACAAGTGCTGTCGCTGGTCTCACGTCTTGTGCTGCATAGTACTGCACTATCCCTTTGTTCATCACCTTTTCCGGTGCATACTCCAGCATCAGCCCCGATTCCAGCACATCCGTCACTTCCAGTCCATTCTCTTCCGCCAGTATGATCGCGCCGTCAGCGTTTCCATATACCCGCAATGCAATGTCTGCCAGCGATTGCCCGGCCAATACCATATACTTCATCTTTCCCCCTTTTTCACCTTATACCTGAACCATATCCCTGCACCAGCCGTAACAATAATCCATGCCACCCAGCCGCTTGTATAAAAAAACACCTCACCGAACCGTTTCTTTTCCATCACCATCCGTGTTTTTTCCTTCTTCTCCACAGTAGCCGAATCAGTCCTTTCCCTCCAAAGTGTATCATGCCTTTCCACATTGATAAACACAAACCTGACCTGTCCCGGAATACTATCTTTATTCTCTATCGAATGAAATAGTTTTCCACCTCTCACCGCTGCATCACTCTTTGCATACGAAGTCTCCAGATGGGAAACACTATCCGTTATATTACTGCTTTTCTCCATCAGTCCGCGCATCATCATCAGGCTGTCCTTGTACACTTCCGTCCTTCGCTCATAGCTCGATGCCAGTTCCTTCAGTTCACTCACCAGCTTTCTGTAATCCGTCAGCTCCGTACTCACTTTCCTTGTCCCGCATGCACAAAAACACATCATCAGGCAAATCACATACATAATCTTTCCCATACCTCTCATCTTTCTGGTTTCACAATCACCGGGCGCAGGAAATTCACAAACTCATCCTTCACCTCGAAACAGGGACATTCTTTCAGCCATTCCCACCGTTCCACAATCCCATTTCCGTCTTTATCCGGTGAAGTATCCCTGTGTCCCAGCACATCCACTATCTCATATCGTTTGCAGATGTCCGCCACCAGCTCACCGGGCCGGGTATAGGTGCGGATAAAATACTCGCACAGCTCCACCGGCTTTTGCGTGGGGTGGACGGTGCGCTGGACGGCTGGAAAGGTCAGCACATTTCCGGGAAAGCGCAGGCCGTC
>OMAK01001137.1_pt1 | contig 11113 bp, 12 predicted proteins | sample 1644681 | NCBI WGS metagenome assembly OMAK01 (sample SAMEA103958133, study PRJEB25191) | human gut metagenome | biome: human-associated habitat [ENVO:00009003]; feature: intestine environment [ENVO:2100002]; material: feces | place: Germany | collected 2013/2015 | reverse complement strand
AAAACTGTCACGAACTCGCTGCTTATCTCGTTAGTTGTAGTAGAAGCCGTGCATATGATATGCTTCGCAAACAACGAGAAGAATTGCTGGAAGATGTCCCAAACGAACCAGATGCCGCTCCGGTGCCGGATGATGCAGCAGTTAGCACCGATAACATTGAACGTCTAACAGAACTGATTGGCCAAATGAAACCGATGTACCGTGATCCGCTACGCCTTTTGGCAATGGGATATACAAACCGTGAGATTGCAAAATCGCTGGGATTAACGGATGAAGTGGTACGAACACGGCTCTTTCGAGGACGAAAACTATTATGGAAGGAGATGAACAGCCATGAGTGAGCGGACAGACATTTCATTTGATGCGGCTTTGATGATGGCACTTCGTGCAGATGCGCAAAGAGAACTGGATTCGCTTCCAACGCCAAAGCAGTTTGAGGAAATCTACCCAGATACGTCCCAATGGGACGAACGAATGACAGAGGCCTTAAAGAAGAAAAAGCACCACCCAGTGTTGAAACGAGTACTAATTGCGGCATTGACACTCGTAATGCTGACGGTTGGTGCTCTTGCGGTCAGCGCTGATTTCCGCAGGGCAGTCTATACGATGATTCAAAAATTTCTGCCCATTGAGATGCAGCTGACTTATCAGGTGGATGGCGAACCGCTGGAGTGGCTCCCGGATGGATACAGCGACCATTATGTGCCGAACGGCTTTGAAATGGACGATGTGCAGAAATTTGAGCGAGCAGAAAACTTTTTACATGTTTACTCGTCAAAAGAAACAGAGGAAAGCTACACAGTCCGTTGCTCAATTATCCAGCCCCAGGGCAGCAGTCCCTGTTTGATAATGAGCATACAGTGTACGAAACCGTAAAGGTCGGAGAAGCAGATGGTGTACTTGGAACCAGTACGGATGAACATGGAAAGAATGTTTATACTCTAAGTTGGGAACATCGGGGGATTACACATACCGTTATGGGAAACATTCCATACGATGAGATTATGAAAATTGCAAAAGGCATCCGATAAGAAAGCCGGGCACTTGTGAGAGTTCACAAATGTCCGGTTTTCTTTTTGTCTGAACTTACAAAGATGGAAAATTTGAAAAAATTTCTCCTGAAAATTGAAACGAAGCGGATGCGAATTACGTTGATTATACAAAGGCTCTTGATGGGAGCAAAAAAACGGAGGTGTATGTCTATGTCGAAAAAGCGTTTGTTGTCCATTGTTGTTTCAGCGGTGATTCTCTTGAGCTTTGCCTGCACCGCAATGGCCGCTGAAAAGTCTGAACGGTATGTAGGCGATAGTACGGTCAACGGATCTATTTACCAAACATACTATCAGGTTGATGCCCAGACTCGAACTGGAGTAAAGAAAATCAGCGTTTCAGGCGTTCTCTATGAAAAGGGGACAATTGGAACATGGCAAAAAGTAAGTAGCTGCTCAAACAGCAGCACGACCTCAACCTGCGTGGGGAGCGGTAACTTTAACACTAAGCCTGGAAAATCTTATAGGCTTGAGTATTCTGCGACCTTTAGCTATTCCGATGGACGGAGCGAAACCATTACCGGAAGTACCAGTAGATAAGTGGAGTTTGTTATATATTTCAGCAAGTTAGAAAGGTGTGAGGTAATTATAAAGGCGAGACCAACGCGAGTTATCCGATACCTAGCTATAGTCGCACTGTGCTTGCTTTTGGGCTTTATGCTTGGAAGAAAAAGCAAATATGAAAAACGAGATTATTTGAAACAATTCAAAATTGGAAAAGCAACATACTCTGAATCGTTGATATATGAGGCTTATGGCGGATTGCAAAATGATGGGATAATGTTAGCGGTATACTACGATGTGGATGCAGCCAAAATTATTCATCAACTCGATTCATGGGAGAAAATTAATGATTCTCCAACCATATCTTCTATATTAAAAAATGTGTCGTCATATTTTGGATTAGATTTTGTGATTCCTGAAATTGCAAGTGGAAATTTTTTTCTTTATGATAATAGTCAGCATAAGGAACTACGCTCGGAAGCCGAAATGAATACATTGCTTTTACATTCTGAAGATGTGAATTTTAGTCTCGTTGTCTGGGATGATGAGAAGCACACAATTTATATAGTAGAGTACAGAATTTAAGGAGGTTCGTTATGAAGAGGTTCGTATCATTAATTCTTTCAGTGTGTTTTTTGTTTTCGATAAATACTGTGTCTTATGCTGCTAACATAAGCAGCCGTAAAGCTAGCAATCCTGTTATTCAAAGCATGAATGATAAGTATCATGTTGATTTTTCGGGAATGTCGATAGATGAATTAAATAAGTTTATCGATAAGATGAAAGATGAAGATCAAACACGTGCATCTGGAAATTTGTTAAATAATACACAGCTTGCATGGTTGGCAGCTGCGCAAATTGCACGGGATAAGGGATATGAATGTGCGGCTCTTATGGTTGAATTCTCTGTATATAATATTGACTATTCTGAGAGTGTGACGGATTCTTCGACGCCATTGCTTGACAAGTTAAACACGACAACAGTTTTTAATAATTATAAAAACAAAGTACTTAATAGTGGCTTGAAAGATTTTAGTGGAGGAAGTTGGTCTTTTACAATTCAAAAGTCTGATAATGCAGATTTATTCTATGCATTGCATAGGGTAAGCACCTCTGGAACAGGCTTCATGATTGGTAATTCTATAATGTATTACTTGATTACCGTTCATGACACATTTGATTTTGCATATGACAACAACTATGACGACTTGTTTACTACTACAGTGAACAATTGGGCTTGGTTGTGCCAGCAGACGCATGTGTTGAATCCCATAGAGATAAATCTTAGCACGGCTATTGGATAAAAAATCAGTGGTATTTATTTTTTTGCGAAAGTAAAAGTTGAAATCTAAAATAAGGATGGCTCTAACGTATGAAAAATTTTACGGAGGTGTTTCCAATGCAGAGCAACTGATGTATAAGAAATCTTGTGTATACTCTAAAAGTAAAGAAGGAAAATTAAAATAGCTAGTGAAAAAATATCTCGTAGAATTTTTTTGAAAGCAAGTGGGATTGTGGCTCTTTCTTCAATGGAGCTTAACTCTGGGCTGACTGCTTTTGCAGATAATCAAAGTGATGGAAGCAAATCTCATATCGAGAGATACCATAGATACGATTTTGATACAAAAGAAGAATCTATAGAGGAAATTATAGTTGAAACCAATTCCTTCACGGATGGAGAGACAACTGCAGGCTATTTTCCAAATGGAAAGATTTCGGATATTGATCTATCCGATCTGTATGCGATTATCGGAAGCAATGATATCACTGTTGTTGATAATCCAACGGCAACACCATATTGTAGTACGGTATGCCTACAGATAACGACCAATAATGGAGGGACAAATTATGGTTCTGGATTTATGATTGGGCCTAATGCACTTGCAACAGCAGCACATAATCTATACAGTATAAAGGAAAAAGCCTACGTTAAGTCGGTAAATGTCGCACCTGCTCGATCTGATAATAGTAAACCTTTTGGAAGCGAAAATGTATCGGCAAGTTCGATGATTGTTAGTGATTCTTATCTTGCTGGAACAAGTTCGGAGGATTGGGCGATTATTACGCTCAAGAATAATTTAGGAACGAAAACGGGATGGCTTGGGTTACATTGGCAGTCTAGCAATTATTCATCATCACAGTTGGTGTATGCTTATGGCTATCCGAGCCAAATAAATGGTGCCGATGCGAGATATCGGATGTGTAAATCTTCTGGGTATATTAGAAGTCAGACTTCAAAATATCTCAAGGGCGATTGGGATTTGACAGGTGGCTTTAGTGGTGGTCCTCTTGTAGAATATATTTCTGGAGCTGGGTATGTAGCTATCGGAATCCATAAAGATGGAAGCACAATTGATGGTTCTTCATATCCAACTTCTTATACAGGGGCATTGAGAATAACACAATCGCTTTATACGCTGTTCCTTTCATACAGAGGTTGATAAAATGAAATGCAAACGGAAGATTATGGTTGGCATAGCATTTGTGGCAGTGGTTCTCTGCATTCTATTTCAATCGAATACATTCGGAAGAAAAAAATCGGAACTTATAATTGAAGAAGTTGACCTGAAGAACAATTGTATTTATGCGACTGCAAAAAATCAATTATATGATACGGATGACAATTATATAATTTATGGCGTATCAAACTACTTGAAAGGAAATCTTCAGTTGTCGTATCTTAAAGAAGGCGAAAGCATTCTTGTGATATCAAACGGTAAGGTGTTGCTATCAGATCCGTATCAATTTGATAAAATATACAGTATTCAACTGTTGCAATAGCGTTTCATTTTCTCAATAAATAATATAAGCTATTTACAGCTGCCTCCTCTGTTAAGTGGTGGTGCAGTGCTTATTCTCAATAACGATGCGATTGATGAAAATGATAGACCTTTTTGGAATTTAGAATTTTCTCAATAATCAAGCCCCCAAAATGGCAAACTTGAAATCATCGAGAGATACATAAAATATAGGGTTAAATCGACTTTCGTGTCGAAAAAACAAGTGCTAGAAATAGCAAAATCCATTGAATTTTAGAATGACATTTATAAGAAACCAGTAGATTTGCCTGATATTTGTGATTTCTTTGACCATTGGGCCATTGATTTTGCACTACATTGATTTTGCACTACTATGAGCAAAGGAAAAACTTAAAATAAGCAAACAACCCGCCATTTGCAGCGACTGCAAGTAGCGGGTTGTTTGGCCTATTTAGAGGTTAGTCTTTCAGTTTGCCATGGTCACAGCCAAGTGAGAGATAATGCTCAATCTCACCACTCAGCACAAGCTGGACGCACTCCAAGGGCTTGTTGTATAGTAGCCAATCAAGTTCAGCTCGCTGTGCCGGGGTATTGCCGTATTCGTCCTCGATGGCAAGGCAGTCAATGGCAATGGCAGAGCCATCAGCGAACTGGGCTTCCGCTCGGTTGGTGTCCATATTATAGTGCCAAGAACGTGCTTTTTGAGAACTATTCTGGTCAAAAATTCGATTTTGTTTCATTTGAATGCCCTCTTTGATGCTTTTATGATTTAGTTTTTTGACGAGATGAGGTCTCTTTTTTCTTTCTCTTGAGTCACCCAACCGCACTATCCTGCATCGCAACTGTTCACAATGCTGTCTACGTCCGGGCGGTGCATCAGCTTTTGCAAGATACCAAACTGCTTTTTGGTACTGGCAGACACCAGATACTGCCACTTCTGCGGTAGGATGGGCAAGTCTGCAATGCTCCACTTGACGTATTTGGCATCATAAACATTGGGCGGTGCCAGTTCCACCAGATGACCAACGCACCAGCTGACGAGATAGCCGTTGCCCTCAAGGTAGCCGTCCTGACGGCTGGTGGCACCGAGGACTTTGGCATAGGACATGGCTACGGACGGTTTCTCCGCCACGATCAATTTTGCAATAAGAATCCCTCCAATCTGTTTTGGATTGCAATATGTAAGGCGGCAAATGCCGCCAATAGAATTATTCTTCTGCGTTATCCTCCTCGCCGGTCTCCTCCGGCTCATCCTCCACAGGGATTTCAAAGTCGCCCTTGTCCTCAGTGTAGTTTGCATCGGGGTCAAGGGCTTCTTTTTCTGCCTGCTTTTTCTGCTTCTGCTTCATAAAGGTGTAAATGCCACCGCCAGCAACCAAACCGGCCAGTGCCAGTACGCCTAAGAACGTAGCAGCATACTTCGTAACTTTGTTGCCACCAGTCTGTTCAGAACCGGATGCCGCCGCTTCTTCCGCAGCCTTTTTCGCATCCTCCTCGGTCTGTTTGCGCTCCTGTTCTGCCTGCGCCGCCGCTTCTTTTTCAGCGGTGTAGGCATCGGCATCTTCATCTTCCATCAGGGAAAGAAGGTCGGCTTCATCCACGAGATTCATGAAATGAACGGTGTTTTCACCCTTGGCGTTGCGGTCAATGACCAAATAAAACGTGTTGCCAGACTTCGACACCAGCGTGATGAACTGCTGACCGCTGCCATCCGAGTAACTTGTGTGGTAATCGTCCACCAGCGTCAGATTGCCCTCCGGGGTCAGGGCACCGTTTTCCTCATCGGTCACGGTGACCGCATCTTCCTCATCAGTGGTAGAAGTCAGGACGGGCTGTTCCACTTCCTCCACAGGCTCACCGCCATAGGCAAAAGCGGGAGCCGCCATGCCAGCGCACAGCGCCGCCGATACCAGCAGCGCGCCCAGTTTCTTAATCTTCATCTGCATCGACCTCCTTCTCGAAAGTTGCACCCACGGCAGACAGCGCAGCCGGGGTCGGGGTGGCGGTAGCCGACTGCCGCAGCAGGGCGGCAAGCTGTTCCGGCGTAACCTTGGCGGTGCGCACCATCTCATTCACCTCGGCAGCTTCTGCTTCCTGAATCCGCCGTTCAAGGCTTTCAATGCGAGTGTTGATCTTAATGCGACGCTCCCTTTCCTTTTCCAGAGAAGCGCGCAGCTTATCGAGTTTTTCGCTCATTTCTTCCTCCAATCATTTTGAGAGCCGCCCAAAACCGGACAAATATTTCTGCCAGTAGGACGAATGAATATTGGCATACTTTATGGGGTCGCCGGCGGACACCATCATGCCGTTTCCAAGGTAGATGCCCACATGACTTTTCCCCGGCGTATCATACGTTCCCTCGAAGAAAACAAGGTCACCGGGCTTTGCTTCGGCTTCAGAAATATGCTGGCTCTTGTTCCACAGGCCGTTGGCGGTGGTGCGTCCCACATCGTAGCCGTTCTGGTTGTAGACCCAACAAACGTAGCCTGAACAGTCAAAGCCAGTTTCCGGGGTAGAGCCGCCCCACACATAGGGCGTACCCACATACTTTTGGGCTTCCTTGTAGATGGCGGCAAATTCCTCATCCGTTAAGGCTTCCGCTGGAACCTGATAATCAATGCCCGGCGCGCCAGAGCCATCGGAGCCACCGGGCGGCAGACCGCCGTTGAACAGATAAGGCCGACCACCCAGCGTATCCTGAAAGATCTCATAGCGTTTCCACTGGTCGTTGTCCAGTTCCTCCCGGATAACCACTTCCAGCCCTTTATTCACCAATTTGGTGTGGAAGATGCGGTACTCATAGGGCACCTGCGTAGGGACTGGGATTCCTGCCGGACTGATGACCCAGACGGTCTTATACCGTATCTGCACCTCCACCCATGTGGTCAGCTTGTACTGCTTTTTGAAGGTCTCCTTCAACTTGCCCTGCACCTCTGACCGGGTGTAATCGTCATAGAGAGTCGTGAGAAAAGAGGTCAACTGCCATGGGTCATGCTCGATGGGGTCAAGGTGATACTGGTACTCGTTGTAGCCGGGGTGGTCGGTGGGGGTGCGCTTGATCTTTTTGTCCAGCTCCTTTTCCAGCTTCTTGTAGTCGGTTTCGGCTCCCCGGATGTCCCGGTCCTCTGCGGTGTAAATGGTCTGACCGGATACCTGCGTGGTGCCGGAAAACAGAATGGAACAGGACGAAAAGGCTGACATGACCAGCAGCAAGAGCAAAAGAAAAACGCCCACGATCAAAAGAACGTGCGCGTTACTTTTTGCAAAATTGGCAATGCCGTTGACTGCGGTACTGACCACCGATTTTCCTTTGTCGATGACCTGTTCCATGCCAGACTTCGCAGCAGTGGTGCCATTGGATACCGCTTTGCCGCCTGCGGTCTGTGCCGCTGTACCCGAATGGGCGGTGGCATAGTGACTTTTACGGATTTCTTGCCGCTGTTTCCAGCGTGAAAGCCAGTTGGAACTGCCCTCGCCGGTGCCGGATGCGCCTGCATCTTGTGCCGCAGGCGGCTTCTGCACGGAAGATTTTGCGGTTCGGGCCCTTTTCTTGCCCTGCATCTTGGCTTTCTTTTTCAGCTTTCTGGCGTAACGGCTCTTGGAAATATCGTGGGTAGTCTCGGCAGCTTTTTCGCCCTCGCTTAAAGCCTGCGTGCCCACATTGTCGTCCTCGTACTGATCAATCTCTCGATGTGCCGCAGACCGGGCGGCAGCAGCGGCATACATAGCACGTTTCTGCTGCTTTGTCATGCGGGATGCTTCATCCGGGGTAATCTCGGCCTTACCGAAACGCAGGTGCTGTGCCTTTTCTGCTGCCTTGTCTGCATCCTGTTTCAGTTTCTGCTTTTGGGGCACCGACTGCTCCACTTTGGACTTTTTCGGAGGGGAGCGTGTAGCCGTGCGCTCCTTTTCCTCCTCGAATTTCAGCTTCGGCTGTTTCTCACTCATGCTTTTGCGCCTCCGCAACTTCGGAAAGGCGGGTCGTAAGGATGCGGTAGAGTTCAAGGTCTTTCGGGAAGTGGTCAACAAAGGGCAGGATCACGTTGCCGAAGAACAGCAGCCCTTCACCCTCACCGGAGTGAGTGACGTAGGAAAGCTGATGGGGCGAAATGTTCAGCTGCTTCGCCAAAATCTGCCGGTCTCCGTTCGCTTGATTGAGCATATAAACGAAGTCCGAGTTCTCAAAAATATTTGATACTTCGGGGCTTGCCAACAGGTCTTTGACGTTCTGCGTTAGGGCTGTCGGAATGCCGCCCCACTTACGGAAACGCTTCCAAATCTCCACGGAATAAGCAGCAGTCTGCTCTTCCTTCAAGAGCAAATGGAACTCGTCTGCATAGTACCGGGTGGATTTTCCAGCACTGCGGTTGGCGGTCACGCGCCCCCACACGGCATCCTGCACGATAAGCATACCGAGTTTCTTCAACTGCTTGCCAAGCTGCTTGATGTCAAAACAGACAATGCGGTTATTGATATCCACGTTGGTGTGGTGGTTAAAAATGTTCAAACTGCCCTTGACGTAGATTTCCAGCGCAGCCGCCACATGGCGGGCTTCCGGTTCGTCTTGCGTCAGCAGGGCGTTGTACAGATCTTCCAACAGCGGCATATTTTCCGGGGTGGGATTCTCGAAATACTTGCGATAGATCACATGGACGCAGCGGTCAATGACCGTCTTTTCCACCGGCTGCAAGCCCTCTTTGCCGCCCACCACCAGTTCGCACAGGGACAGCACAAAGTCGGCTTTCAAAGCCAGAGGGTTATCCTCTTCCGAGTAGTTGCTGTTGATGTCCATCGGGTTGATATACTGGGTGCTGGCAGGGCTGATGTGGATGACCTGCCCATGCAGACGCTCCACCAGCGGAGCGTACTCACATTCTGGGTCGCAGATGATAATATCATCGTCCGTCACCAGAAATGCGTTGGTGATCTCACGCTTTGCCGAGAAACTTTTGCCGGAACCGGGAGTGCCCAGAATCAGACCGTTGGGGTTCTTCAGCTTTTTGCGGTCGACCATGATCAGGTTGTTGGACAGGGCGTTCAAGCCATAATACAGGCTTTCCTTACCGTTGTCGAACAACTCCTGTGTGGTAAACGGCACAAAGATTGCCGTGCTGCTGGTGGTCAGACCGCGCTGGATCTCGATTTGGCAGTCTGCCAGCGGCAGGCTGCTCATCAGCCCCTGCTCCTGCTGGAAGTCAAGACGGCACAGTTCGCAGTTGTGCTTCTGCGCAATGCTGACCGCCTGAAACACGTTGGTTTCCAGTTCCTGCTCGGTTTTGCCGGTGTTCAGCACCAGAAAAGTGACAAGGAACATACGCTCATTTTGCGACTGTAATTCTTTCAGCAGGGCTTTTGCATCCCTGCCATAAGTCGCCAAATCAGACGGCAGCACGTCGATGTCGTATCCGGCGCGGACAGCTTTTTTCTGCTCCTCGATCTTGCTGCGGTCGAGTTCGGTGATGGTGTGCTTGATGGTTTTGATGGCCTTGTTCTGGTCAACAGACTGGATGTGCATGGTAACGATTTGGCTGGAATCCATGTCCAGAAAATCCTTCAGCAACTGGTCGCTCAGGTCGGAGGCTGTGATGTTCAGGAAGCTGACCGCCCCGAAAATGCCGCCCATCTGAAAGGTACGGCTGTTCTTAAACGCCAGCGCAGTGGGGGCAATGGCATCCTTTACGGACAGACCGCTGGGCACAAGGTCTTTCCAGTTGAAGTGGAACTTGTTGGCTCCATCCATGTTCAACATCCCGTGCATCAGCCGCAGACGTTCCGTACCGTCCAGCGGCTTTGCCAGAACGCCAAGCCGGTGGAAATTGTTCATCAGGTCGTTCTGGATGTGCTCCAACCGGGGTTTGACCTGCGCCATACTGTCGCCCTCGATGCCATAGGTCAGGAATTTGGTCTTGGTCAGACCGTTGTTGCCCTTGGAAAGCTGCTGCCGCAACATCTGGCTGTACTCGGCGCGCACATCGTCAAAGCCATCCTGCTGGTACGGGATGCGGATGGACTTCTCGAAGTCTGCCGAATCGGTGGCGGTATTCACGAAAGACAGTTCAAAGTGGATAGAGCTGTCGAAAAAGTTGAGAAAAGAGCACCATTCCTCAAAGATGGCGGTCTTGTCCTCCTGCTGCGCCAGCTGGTAGTTGATGTCCTGATACTGGATCGTTTTGGTGTAGCGCGTGTCGGTCACACGGCAGATGCCGTCCGGCCACATACGCTGATACGGGATGCTGTCCTGCGCCGATTTTTCTTTCTTATCCGTTCGGTTCGCTCTTGCGATGGCGGCTTCGATCTGTTTTCGTTCGGCGCGGGTCAGCTTTTTCTTTTCGGACAATTTGATACACCTCCCGGTCTAACTGGTTTTGCCGCTCCAGAACGGCATAAAAATTGTTGGTCTTATACGGGCGCTGCTTTGGCCTCTGGAAGCACACGCGGTAGATGTTGCGGATGACAACCTCCAGCGGCTGACCGTTCTTTTCATACATGGCGAACAGCATGGCCGGGATCATCACCACCATCATCACCATGGCGGCGGGGCTGGTGCCGATGCTGCCCTTGAGCAAGAAGAAAAGCGGTACGCCGATGAGCGCGCCGCTTCCGAAGCAGATGAGCTGTCGTTTCGTGAGGTTGAACAGCACCTTGGTTTTTACTTTGGTTAAGTCCTTTGGGACGTTGACATAGGCCATAGAAATCCCCCTTTACAAGAGCTTTTCATATCGAAGTTTTATCTGCGCCGGGTACAAAGCGGAGGCGGGCTTACGGCTGCCTGTCCAGCATTTGCCGCCTGCTAAGCCTGCG
>OMAK01001121.1_pt1 | contig 11223 bp, 10 predicted proteins | sample 1644681 | NCBI WGS metagenome assembly OMAK01 (sample SAMEA103958133, study PRJEB25191) | human gut metagenome | biome: human-associated habitat [ENVO:00009003]; feature: intestine environment [ENVO:2100002]; material: feces | place: Germany | collected 2013/2015 | reverse complement strand
CCTATGATTGCATCGCAAGCCGATGCAGGCAGATCCGTACCCAAAAGGAATATTCCGCAAAGACGCTTCGGGAGATGTGCAATTCCTATGGCTGGGGCTTCTGCCGCGGGCTGTCTGCCGCTTTTCAAAAGCAGGAGGCAGAACACCATGAATGGGAATTGGTCATGGTCGTGCCGCAGGCGGTCGAGGATGCCGTTTCCAAAATGAAGCGGAGCAGTTATAAGATCTCGTCCACAAGCAGTATGAACCATCAATACGCAGCCATGGGCTATGCGGATGGACAGGAGTTCGATATGCGCCGCCGGCTGGAGCCTTCGGCGTAATTCTTTACTCCTGACCGCCAATAAAGGGTTTGCGGATGCGTGATAATTATGGTACAGTAGCTTCGTGAAAGGAGCCGATATCTATGCCACATGTTATCTCGGATCGTGACTTCAGCAAGCTGATAGAAGCCCATGCAGGAAATCCTACTATGGAGGATGTCTATACAAAGCTTGCAGAAGCGGAAACCGACATTCAAACGGGAATGGTGTCCGATGCCATGGAAGGGCTGCGTATGCTGCGGGATAAATACGGCCTGTGAGGCAGAAAAAACCGTATACCTTATATGGCTCTTTCATGGTAGACAGGAACACGAGAAATTGATATAATTAAGCAAATTGTTTCTTGTTTTGGGAGGTTTAGTATGCCATTACAGGGAGACCAGTTGAGCCGCATGACGATTCGCGGCTTCAAATCCATCAAAAACTGTGATATTTCTTTCGGGAAAATCAATGTGCTCATTGGTTCTAACGGAGCGGGAAAGAGCAACTTTATTTCGGCCTTTTCCTTTCTCCAGAGTATTCTGTCTAAAAATCTTCAGGTGTCTGTGGGACAGAGCGGCTTGAGTTCTCTTTTATATAATGGCCGGAAAGTGACCGAGGAGATTGACTTTGAGGTGTTTTTTGGGCAGAACTCTTATGGCTTCGTTCTGGTGCCTACCGATGATAACCGGTTGATCTTTCAAAAGGAATACTTCGGTTATCATGGTGGTTGGGACAATGAAAGCAACATTGGACGCGGGCATAGTGAATCCCAGTGGGAAAACGGCGCCCATAACGGAATTGACGATTACGTTGTCCCAACCCTGCGCAAGCAGAATTGGAGGGTGTATCATTTCCATGACACGGGTAAGGGCGCCAGAGTCAAGCAGGAGCATAACATTTCCAATAATAAAATGCTGCTGTACGATGCGGCAAACCTTGCCGCATTCCTTTACCGGTTAAAAAACTTTTTCAAGCAGAACTACGATGAAATTGTGGAAACGATCCGTCTGGTTGCGCCTTATTTCGATGACTTTGTTTTGGAACCCCAGGAGGGTAATGAAGAGCAGATCGTTCTGCGGTGGTGCCAGACCGGCTGCGAAGATATTTTCAATGCTTCTCAGCTTTCGGATGGTACTCTTCGCTTTATCTGTCTGACAACACTTTTGCTGCAGCCCCATGAGCTGCAGCCGGCTACCATCATCGTTGATGAGCCGGAGCTCGGCCTGCATCCCTATGCAATCACGATTTTCTCTGAGATCGTGCGGCAGCTTTCCAATGAAAAACAGATCATTATATCCACGCAATCTGTAGAGTTGCTGAACGAGTTCGATGTGGAAGATGTGATTGTCGTTGACCGGAGTGATACCGGTTCTGAGTTCAGGCGGTTAGATCCGGAGCAGCTCAAGCTGTGGCTGGATGGTGACTACACGCTGGGTGACCTTTGGAAGAAAAATGTTTTGGGAGGTAGACTCTCAAAATGAAAACAATCTACATTTATTGCGAAGGCCCCACAGAGGAGTCGTTCATCAATGCGGTGCTGTACCCTTATTTTCTCGGCATGGGCATTTATGTCTGCCCCATCGTTTGCGAGACGAGACGGGATGCCAACAGAAAGTATCGCGGCGGTGTAAGCCGTTATGCAAAAGTCAAAAACGAGCTCATGATCCTCTGTAAGAGTCATCCGCATGAGTATGTAACGACCATGTTTGACTATTACGCGATGCCCAGCGACACGCCCGGTATCTCCGATGCCACACCAGACATCTTTGAGAGAATTGGGAAAATTGAATCCATCATCAATGAAGATATCGGTGAGCGCAACTGCAGATTCCATTTCATGCTTCATGAATTTGAAGGCATCCTGTTCTCTGAGCCGAATACGTTCCATTTGATTGCCAATGATGGGATTGTTGGTGAAATTCAGCGGATCCGAAACGATTTTGAGACGCCGGAGCATATCAATAATTCACCGGAAACTGCCCCTTCGAAGAGATTGGAGGCATTGATTCCCGGCTATGCGAAGGTTAAGAACGGGACACAGCTTTCTGAGGCGATGGGGCTCGGTGCGATCATGGCGCAATGTCCGCACTTCAAAAAGTGGATCGAGGATATGGTAGCATGGTGAAAGAAGAAAATGCGATCCTGCCCGCACAGGAACTACGCTCTCTGCCTCCCGAACAGGCCCTTTCCGCCAAATTGCTGGCGGCTCGGAATGACCGGAAGCGCGGTGTGCAATATCTGACGGCGGAACAGGTTCTATCCTGCTTGGATCACGCCATAGTGCAGGGCTCCTTGCCCTGAGAACTCAGCCTCGTTTGGAGGGAAGCCATTCTTTCAAACATTTGGGTCACCTGATCCGTAAAGAAAAGAATCGCTGCCGCATGGCAGCATATTGCGAAGGACGTACAGACTTGTAAAAAGTCTGTGCGTCCTTTTTCGTTTTAGGAGGATGATATGAAACCCACCTATTCAGACGCCGGGAAACTGGCATGGTATCCGGACATCGCCTGCCCTGTCTGCGGCGGTGATGTCAACTCATGGGATAAGCGATGCAGCCGTGCACTGGGCTATCGGCAGATCGTATGCGAGGGCTGTATCTCAGAAGAGTATCAGGTCACGGTGGAAAATCTGCGCTATGTGATGGAAAACCACTTTGGGCTGGTTCCGTGTCCGGGGATATGAGCATGGAACAGAATCAACTGACCCGGGATCTCTACGCCGCAGGCTATACGCGGGAGGATCACCCCTCCTTCGTGTACTGGAGTGACTGGCAGAATTTCGGCTATCTCTTTGAGGCTCTATTGAAGTTTATATGGGAAACACCGTGCGGTCTTCTGGTCGCGGGGGAAAGCTCTCTCGGGCGTGGCCTTGCCTGCAGCGACGCCTCGTTCCAAGGCATCGATTACTGCCCGGAAAATGACAATCCACTGCTGCGCTGTCCCTATGAACGCAAGGACTGTCCACACAGCATCAGCGGCTTTCCTGTCCCTCTCTGCCCCTGCCACACCACTGGTAAGCGATATTCCTACGAGCAAAGCGCCGAGAGGGTGGAATCGGAGAGAAGTGAGAGACAGCACCGGCAGTACATGGAGATTACCGGCGGAGCCTACTGCGCCTGCGTGGTTGGCGGTAATGGCTATGATGGCGGCCATGTCGAAGTCCAATACGATGTGGAGCAGTGTATTCGCTGCCGCTGCCAGAATCCTGTCTGCGTCATTCGCAAGCAGAAGCGGGACCTGAGCCGCGCCAATATCTTTTATGATGTACGCCGCACATGGATCACCCGCATTGGCTTTCTGGAGGAAAAGAAAGTACAGGTGACAAAGGGCGAGCGTGTGTTTCCCCATCCTGTGGCTCAAACGGACGCGGAGATCTGGCTGGAAACGAAAAAGGCGCACTTCAACCCGCTTTGGAGCAGCTCTGCGATCGACTCTCCGCACCTGACACCAGAGGATCGGCGACAGACATTTTTCAGCAAAATGCACCGCCAGTACGGGGAGTATGATTACTTTGAATTTCACTATGATGTGGAGAATATCCGCATTGCCAAAAGTGAACAGAGAGACCTGCTGCAAGACCTGCGGGATGTGGCGGACGGCTTGGAGGTCGTTCATGCGGTCGATCTCAAGAAGGAGCAGGCTGCCAAAAAGCGGGAGTCCCGGCAGCGGCGCAAGGAGCAGAAGGAACGGCGGCTGAATAAGCAGCGTTTCCCGGCTCCGTCAACGAATGAACAATTAACACTACTGACAGAGGAGGAGCATTTCAGCGATGGCAGTCAAACTGACTGAACAGACAAATGGGCCCCATATCTATATGCGGCTCCGTCTGGACAGCGGCCGCGTCGAGGAAATCGACGCTTACACCACAGAGAAAGGCTGGCACTATGTTACCAGCGCAGACCGCACCCCGGAGGTACGGCTGCGGATCATTGCGGCGTTTCATACGCTGTATTGACCTGCTTTCTATACATTTCAAGGGGAGGATGCCGGTTTTCGGCGTCCTCCCCCCATTTACAAAAAGGATGTGATTTTGAACATGAAATACGAATATTACCCGAAAAGGCGGACGGAGCAGGAGCGCAGAGAGCTGAATGAACAGATCATCCGGCTGCTGCAAAGCGAAGCCTGTGAGCAGGCCGGTGTGACCGACGAGGACATTTTCAATCGCTATACCGGAGATGGCGGCCTGCATGGGCTGCGGCGCAGCGACTATGAAAACTACAACGCATTCAGCGCGGCGAAAAAGGAGCTGGAAAACGGCCAGTTTTTCACACCGCCGCCCCTCTGCGAAATGATCGTTTCGGCCCTGCGCCTCTCCGACACAGATCTGGTAGCGGATCTCACCTGCGGCATGGGAAATTTCTTCAATTTCCTGCCGAATGAACGCAACGCCTACGGCTGTGAGGTCGATCCCAATGCCTGCGCCGTTGCCCGAAAGCTCTACCCGCAGGCACACATCGTACAGGGTGACATTCGGGACTATGAGCCCCAAACGCATTTTGATTTTGTCCTGGGCAATCCGCCCTTTCACCTGCGCTGGATCATGCCGGACGCCACCGTTATGGTTTCCCATCAGTATTACTGCCTGAAGGCGGCAAAGCTGCTCAAGCCCCTCGGTATTCTGGCAGTCATTGTGCCGGCGTCCTTTCTTGCTGACAGCTTCTCCGATAAAGGCGCCATCCGCATGATGGAGAGCCGATTCAGCTTCTTAGGGCAGGTGATGCTGCCGGAGCACGCCTTTTCAGACAGCGGCGTGGACGGCTTTCCGACCAAGCTGCAATTCTGGCAGAAGAAAAGCACCGCAGCGGACTGGGCACCCAAACGGTACTCGACGGACTGCTCGGATATCTATATTCCCTCCGGGCATCCGGTCATGGCAGCGCCCGCGCTTTACGAGAAGTTTGTCATGGTCGCAAAGGCGGATCTGGCAGGCAATCGGAACAAAGTCTTTCTGGAACTGGCACAGCTCAAAACCACCAAGAGCACTTTTCTCTATCAGGTGAAGAAGTATCTGTATCAGATCCGAAGCCATCCGGTCACGCGGGAAAAATACGACGCCTGCTTTGCCTACGTTCACCGCTTTTATACCCAGCGGCAGCCGGCGGATATGCCATATGAGGAGTGGCAGCGCGTGCAGCTTACCGAAGCAAAGGTGCTGGCGTATCTGAAGCAGGCGCTATGCCGCCAAAACGCCAAGCCGGAGCGGGACGAAATTCGTCTGGTCAAGCAGAAATACAGCTTTGTCTACAAGGCATACAGCCGGAAGATGGCAAAGCTCCTGACGGACGAGATGCGTGCGCCGGTGCCGATCTATCAGGCGGTGCTGAACGATGAGCCGGAACGGTTTCCCGGCTATGAGCGGCTGCTGCGCCGGAAACGCCGGGAGTATGACAATCAGGAGCAGCCCTTTTCCGAGATGACCGAAAACGCGCAGCATGCTGACTGGATCGGTCGCTTTCAATATTGGGACGCCCAGAATCATGCTTACATCCATCTGAATCCGCTCCAGAGCCACGATGTCAACCTGACGCTCCAAAAGCGGTATGCCTTCCTGCAATGGGAACAGGGCAGCGGCAAAACACCCGCCGCCATTTTCACGGGGAAGCACCGCGTGGAAATGGGAGCTGTCCACAGTATATGGGTCATTTCCAGCGCCATCTCCATCCGAAACAACTGGGATGTGATTTTGAAGGGCGCGGGTTTTTCCTATGTGTTTGTGGAGCGTCTGGCTGATCTGCAGCGCATCCGACCGGGCGATTTTGTGATCCTGACGCTGAATAAGGTCAGCCAGTACAAAAAGCAGATCGGGCGCTATATCAAGCAGCTTGGCTATAAGATCCAGTTTATTTTTGATGAGAGCGACAACATCTCCAACCCCAGCTCCAAGCAGACGCTTTCCGTACTGTCCTGCTTTCGCCGCTGCAAATATAAGCTCCTGACCACCGGCACCAGCACGCGGAACAATATCTCTGAGTTTGCTCCGCAGCTGGAGCTGCTCTACAACAATTCCATCAACATGATCTCATGGTGCCGGACGCTTTACAGCTACGATAAACGGTCTGCGGATATGGAGCACAAGGAGAATCCCTATTACGGAATGCCGATCCCCGCTTATAAAAAGGGCTACCGCCTGTTCGCAAACTCCCATCTTCCGGAAAAGATCACCGTCTTTGGCGTGGGGCAGCGAAATCAGGACATCTACAACGCCGACGAGTTAGATCGGCTGTTGGGAAAGACGGTCATTACCCGTACCTTTGAAGAGGTCACGGGAAAGGACATCCGCCGTATCCATCAGATGCCGATTCCGTTTCTCCCGGAGGAGCGGGAGGTCTACAATATCGTGCTGAAGGAGTTTTACCGCATCCAACGCGAATATTACAGCTCGACCGGAAACAGCAGAAAAGACGCGCTGATGCGGCTCATTCAGCAGATCACACTGCTTCTGCGCATCAGTGCCGCTCCGGACTGCATGAAGGAATACGAGGGCGAGACTCCGCTCAAGGAGATGGCCGTTGTGGAAGCCCTTGCCAGATGGCCGGAAGAAGTTGTAGCCATCGGCGTGCGGCATACAACGGTGTTGGACCGTTACGCCGCCGCCATCCGTGAATACCTTCCGGAGCGGCCTCTCTTTGTGGTGACGGGCTCCACCGTCACCTTCGCCAAGCGGCGCGCTCTGCGGGATGTATTGCGGGACAGTCGGAACGGCATCCTGCTCTGTACACAGCAGAGCCTTCCCTCCAGCGTGAACTTCGAGTTCGTCAACAAGATCATCATTCCGGAGATGCACTACAACAACGCCGGCATGAGCCAGTTTTATATGCGCTTTGTCCGCTACACCTCCACAGAAAAAAAGGATCTGTATTTCCCCATCTACATAGGAAGTCTGGAATCCAACCTCATGCAGATGGTGCTGGCAAAGGAAAAGCTCACCATGTTTATGAAGGGGCAGGACGCGGATATGGACGAGATCTATGCCAAATTCGGTGTGGATTATGACCTGCTCTCCACGTTGATGACCCGCGAGACAGATGACGAGGGACACCTGCGTATCCACTGGGGCGAACAGAAGATCGCCTGATTTTAGGAAAGGAACAAAGGGTAATTTAACACGCGAAAAGAAATAAAAGAGGGACGGCGACGCCCCTCTTTTTTTGATACGCTCCCCCATGCCAAACGTTTGTACATAGGATGAAGCATTAACTGTAAACCGCTGTCTGCGAGAGTCACGGAAGGAAGCTACTCACCTACAAAATAAAATGCCGCCATCTCGGTGAACAGCAGTTTTCTTTAAGATGTTGGCCTTCTATATGTGTTCAGGTTTGACAGGTTTCTCCTCCCCCATGTTGCCTGGGGGGGCAGTCCATTTTTGTACCCCCTTGAACCGTACAGGTGAACAGATACTTACGGATGAAAAAAGTGGTGTAGAGATCGAAAAAACGCAGGTTTTATGACTTAATTCTTAAGATTATGGTCGAGACACTCGGAAGAAATGTGTTCTTTCTCGGTTAAGACGCCATGATCCATTTCATGAACTGTATCGCAAAGGGTGTTGATGTCTTCTATGCTATGAGAAATCAGCAAAATAGTCTTTCCTTTTTCCCGGAGCTGTAATAGATAGTTTCGCATTTCTGAGACGCCACTATTATCCAAACCGTTCATTGGTTCATCCAAAAGCAAAATAGGTGCGTCCTTTAAAAAGGCTCTGGCAATAGAAACCCTCTGTTTCTGGCCTCCGGACAATCTTGCCCCTCGCTCTCCCACTTCTGTGTCATAACCCTGAGACAGTTTCATAATAAAATTATGAATATTCGCCTTTTCACAAGCCTCTATGATCTCTTCTCTGGCAGCACCAATCTTACCATACGCCACATTCTGGGCAATCGTTCCGGGGAACAAAAACACATTCTGGGACACCAGACTGATATGTTTGCGCAGTGCATTCATATCCCATTCTCTAAAATCGTGCCCATAAATACGGTATTGCCCGGCCTGTGGATAATAAAAACCAAACAAAATCTTCATAACGGTAGACTTACCTCCACCAGAATTACCGATAAATGCCACATTGCTGCCCCTTTTTATGGTCAGGCTAATATCCTTCAAAATCTGCTTTTCTTCTGAATACCCAAAATTCACATGCTCAAGTTCCAGGACGCTCTCACCTTCAGGCGCAAAAACGCCTTTTCCAGACACCTCCTCTTCCTGATCAAGAATCTCCTGTAATCTTTTTATAGAAATACTGTACTCTCGGATAGAAGCAATCCGACCCGGGATATTTCCCATAGGTTTTGAAATCTGATCCAGCAGCATTGAATAGGCTAAAATTGTGCCAACAGTCATCCTTCCATGACAGGCCTCATAAATGCAGAACAAATAACAGCAGAGTTTTGGTATCCATCGCACCAAATCCCTCACAACAAAATTCATTGCCAGCACCTTGGTTCGGCATGACTCATTCCGCACAATCTCATCTGCTATATCAAAAATACGTTTCTTCTGGAGTTCATATAAATGAAAGGTCCTGCCCACTGAAATCCCCTGAATTACATCATAAGCAGAATTTTCCAATTCATCATACAACTGCCTGCGCACTACGGCTATTTTCCCAACCATTTTGGTCAGTTTCCCTGCACTCCAAAACAGCAACGGATAGCAGATCATTGTCACCAACAACAGACGTACACTTTGTAATCCTATGTAACTGCACACAGTTATTATAGTAATTATCGCTACGAAAAGCTCCGGGATGCCCTCCGCAAATAATGCCTCCGTCTGGTACATATCCGACAAAAGTTTATTCATTAAAGTTCCCGTTCCTTCTGTATCGAAATACGGAATCCGAATCTCTACCAGCTTACTCACCAACATATTGCGTATATCTGTTTGCATGCAGATACTAAAGGTATTCTTGGAATAACTCTTGCCAAAAGCTAATGCCCCTCCCAATAGCATGAGAATAATAAATGGAATCATAAACTCCAGCAAGGCAGCCTTTTCTCCGGCAAATAAACTGTCCGTAGCGTCAGCAATTTTACTACTTCCAATCACAATTATCCGAATCAATAGATAAGAAAAAATTATATATAAGAAACAAAGATACCAATATTTTCGAATGGGATCCAAAAGCTTCGGATTTTTAGTGGTCATAAAAGGCTTCATTCGTACTTCTCCTTTAACGTAAATTATGCTGGAAACACCATCTCTTCTTTTCTCCCAAATGGTACATCAGTTTTTTGAAGAAAACCTCTGTATATACAGATAGAATGCTTGATTTTTCAGTTTTTTTGATATATTTTAGAAATAAAGCTGTTATTCCATTAAATACGCATAAGGAGAATTACCGTGCCGGCACCAATCCATCCAGACTACAATTTCAAGGTAAATCATAAGAAACGTGACAACCATTACTCTATGAATACCGCTGCATCCTATGAAAATATGTACGGCATTGGTTATATGATTTCCGGGGACCGTATCATCATTACTCCTCAAAAAACGGTAACTGTACATCCCGGCACAATTCAGTTCATTCACAAAAATCTCATACATCGTACTACTTATATTTCTGAGGGAATCTATGAAAATATTGATATAAAATTTCGGGAATCCGTGGCAGAATATATCATTTCCGTAATCGGGCAGGAGCGTTTTAATATGCTTTATGACCAAATCAGCATTACTCTCACTCCACAGGCCATCGAACAAATCGATCAGCTCGTTAAACTTATAGAACATGAATGGAATAATTATGACAATTACTCCAATACCATTATTCAGGGACTTGTTATACAATTTTTCGTAACAGCATTACGCGGACAAACGTTTTCTTCCCAAAATGATGTCATTCTGAAGGAAACTCATTTTTCCTTAATAAATGCAATCCATTACGTTCAGTGCCACTATGTAGAGGATCCTTCCCTGAGAGAAACGGCAGAGGCAGTACACCTGTCTGATTCCTATCTTTCCAGACTGTTTACATCCCGTTTGGATACCACCTACTCCCGTTTCCTCACGGGGATAAAAATTTCTCATGCCATGGCATTACTTGTTAATACAAATCTGCCCATTATGGAGATTGCCGGTCAATGCGGTTATGACAACAGCAATTATTTTTCTGATTCATTTAAAAAAATTGTTGGTGTTTCTCCGTTAAAGTACAGAAAGCAGATAAATAAATAAAAGAACAGACTTTTTCTGTCTGCTCCTTTAACTAATTTCTTTGTGGGTATCAAGCCTTACTTAGAGGTTTTAATCAATCCGTTTACCTTTTCGTTACATACTTCTGAAATCTGCTCTTTGGTTTCTCTGGTATTGTATTATATGCTCTGAAATCTTTTTCTTGGGCATTGCTATTTTTCAAAGTAAACACAATATGCAAAATTATTTTATATTTTAAAATCCATTCAAACGTCCTCTCAGTTCTTCCTGAATTCCATATGCATCTAATTTTTTCTTTCCACCTTCTGTCTTTATATATACCTCTCCTTTGGACGTAGAAAATAAAATGTCATTTGTCCAACTTTTTACTACTACTTCTACAACATACAACTCCTCAATAATCTTGCTCTCGTCAGCTATGTTTTGAAATATAACTTCAACACAATCTGAGCTTACATATGGTTTCATCTGTCCGACTCTTTCAGCTATCTTTCTACTTATAACATCCTGATCATCTTTAGATAATTTTACTCCCTTCACTATTCTTTTATCACTTATCCCCCACTTTATTGTTCCTATACCAACGACACGACTATTTAAAAAAGCATTAATGTATATCTCAGCAACATCAATTATAGCGTTTATTGGACTACTACCCTTTATTTCCTTATACTCTATATTTCTCTTTTCAGTTTCCTTCACTTCCTGATTTAACATATACTTTACAATTATTTTTCCTTCTTCGTTTTTTTCTTGCCCCC
>OMAK01001112.1_pt1 | contig 11255 bp, 8 predicted proteins | sample 1644681 | NCBI WGS metagenome assembly OMAK01 (sample SAMEA103958133, study PRJEB25191) | human gut metagenome | biome: human-associated habitat [ENVO:00009003]; feature: intestine environment [ENVO:2100002]; material: feces | place: Germany | collected 2013/2015 | reverse complement strand
CTTGATACGCTCTGTAAGGAACAAATGCCCATCTTTTATATAACCCACACAGCCAGTCACAAGGTACGACGCCATCAGAAAACCCAAGAAAAAGCATAATTGGCAGCCGCATTCCAGCCCAGGGCCCAGCTTTCTCCTTTTGTTTGTGTAGGAATAATGCCCAACGCATTTTTTTGCAATTCCAGACCCACATAATTGACTTCCGCCCCCACGGCCGCACTCCACTTGTTATCAAACTTGCGGGCATAGGTCGGCGTCAGGCTGGCGCCGTTCAAGCGAGAGAAAAAGGCATTAGATGCAACTTTAGAATCCCGTTCAAATTCTGAGATCATGCCGAAACGGCTGAACAACCCTATACCAATCCAGTCTTTGTCGTTGAGCTGTTTGACATAGTAATTGCCGGGAGCCCAACCGGCATGTACGACGTTTTTACCTTCGTCAATAGACTTTCCTGTAGCGTCATAAGCCGTATATTTGCCATGCGGGCTGATATAAACCGCACTCTGTTTAAAAGCTTCGCCCCGCACTTTGGTGATCGACGCCGGATTGTAGGCAATATTGGCGGCGTCATTCTCAGCAAACATTCGCGCTCCGCCCATAGCCACGCCTTCAGCTGACCACTCGTTGATCGCAAAGCCTTCGGCCCCAGCATCGACAGCAGGCACAGACAAAACACAGGCCAACCCTATTATCGTAAAATGTTTCTTTAAAAACAAAACAGACACCTCACAATTAACAAAATTTTCCAATATTAATAACAATATTTTAACAGCTTTTGCTTTTTATTGTGGAGAAAGTTTTAATCCAACAATTAAATTATTTTTTATAATATATTTAGCTTGCATTTTTCAACCTTTTACGTCATAATATTAGTTGAAAGTTCAACTAATATGGCGGTGAATATTATGACAAAACTGCATAATGACCTGCTGCGTGACATCGGCACGCTGGCGCGCACGATCCACTATCTTCACGATCTGCATTTTAAGGAACTGGCGCTGCAGCGGGGACAGTTTATTTTTCTGACCCGGATCTGCGAAAATACGGGTATCAATCAAAACGATTTATCGCTCTTATTAAAAGTCGATAAATCTACGACTGCCAAAGCTGTCCAAAAATTGACCGCTGCCGGTTATATAAACAGGCAGCGCAGCAGCGAAGACCAGCGGCACTGGCAGCTTTTCCCAACAGAAAAAGCTCTCCTGCTCTACGATCAAATCATCACTGAAGAAAACACCAGCCTGCAGTTGTGTCTGCAAAATTTTACAGCGTCAGAACGCAAAGAACTGAACAGGCTGTTCAAAAAAATGTGTGCCAATCTGGAAACACACTGGCAAAAAACAAAGGGTCAAAAACAAAGAATCGAGGTGCAATGATGCTGCGTTTGGCAACTATGCAGGATTTAACACGGATCATGGCTATCGTGCAGGCTACGGTCATGGAAATGCACGCTTACGGCAACTACCAGTGGGACGAGGTTTATCCAACTGAACAGGATTTTGCCTCAGACATCACCCAAGGCGATCTTTTTGTATCAGAAGCTGAAGGACAGATCTGCGGCCTGATCTGCATCAATCAGACCGAACCAGCTGTTTATGCTGATGCCGGCTGGACTTTGGCGGAAAAGGCCCTGGTCCTGCATCGCATGGCAGTTGACCCGGACCTGCGCGGCCGCGGTACCGGCTCCGAATTGCTGCAGCAGGCTGAAACGCTCGCTCTCAGTCTGGGACTGCGTTATTTAAAAACAGATACCTACGCCCTGAACGAAAAAGCTCAGCAGCTGTTTCTAAAGCACGGCTATCATTTCTGCGGTGAAATCCAGTTCCGTAAAATGGAGCACCAGTTTTACTGTTATGAAAAAGTACTGTAAAACAAAAACACACCCTTTTTAAAGGGTGTGTTTTTACTTATAAAGCAGGATCGTCCACGCCGTTGGCCTTAAAGGCATTGGCCCTGTCGATGCAGGTGCCGCATTCGCCGCACGGCCTGTCGCCGCCTTCATAGCACGACCAGGTATATTGATAAGGAGCACCCAAATTCAGTCCCAGCTCCACTATCTGCGCTTTATTTTTATTCAGCAGCGGTGCTTCCAGATGACACAATTTACCGCTGCCTTCATAAATGGCAGTATCCATAGCCGCATAAAACTCCGGCGTACAATCCGGATAAGCCCGTCCAGCCGCATCGTCAGCATGAGCGCCATAACAGATCGCATCAGCTCCCAATGAAATGGCAATAGCGGCAGCAGCGCTGATCAAAAGGCCATTGCGAAACGGTACATAAGTCGCTACCGTACCTTCGCCATGCTCAGCCTGCTGCTGCTCGTAGCTTTTATGTTCGATGGCTTCACTGCTGGCTGCCAGCAGTGAGCAATTACTATAGGACATGATGCTGGCAATATCCTGCTCCAGTAAACGTACACCATAATAAGCCGCAACCTTACGGGCTGCTGCCATTTCCCTGCTGTGCTTTTGCCCGTAAAAAACACACAGCGCCGTGACATTTTCCGCACCGCAGACCTGCACAGCCTGCGCCAGACAGGTGGTGCTGTCGATACCGCCGCTTAATAACACTACTTTTTTCATACTGCAACCTCCGTCACAGATCGCGCCTGATGATAGCAGGCGGTAATTCTTCCCAGGGCTTGTATTGAATCGTACTGCAAAATACATAAGCCTTATAACGGTCGGCAGCTGTTTCAGCCGCTGCCGCTTTGGCCAGATCACGCTCACCGGCTTCACTGACCGGATAATACCTGAAAGCCTCCGCAAACAGCTGTGCCGCTTTTTCGTCATCACCATTATTATGTTCATGCTCAGCTAAAAATTTATAGGCAAAATAACGGTAAGGATTGATACCGTCGTTTTCAGCTTCCAGCTCCAGCATCTTTTCCGCTTCCTGTACAGCCTGCTCTTCTTTGCCTACCTCACGCAGGATCGCCAGCCGGCGATAAAACATATCGCCGCGGGAAGCGCTGCGGAAGGGATGTTTATAGGCCCGGCTCAATGCATAGGCCTGATCCAGATAATTCAAAGCGGCATCCTCATTACGGGCCAACTTCCAAACGATTTCAGCTATATCCCGCAGGCACAGCACTTTATGTTCAGCTTCGCTGAGGCCCATTTCCGGTGCATCCTCCATATCAGGCTCCACATCAAGTATCGTTGCCAGGACATGCATCGCGGCTTCTACCTCATCCATCCAATATAAAGCGCGTCCCACCGTCGAGCGGCAGCGCCAGTCGTTATAGTTGCTGATCATACCGCGGGGGACCGGATATTCACCGCCGGCCACATGGTTCACACACGCCTGCCATTCCTGTTCGTTCATAGTCAAGTCACACTCCTTACTGATTCTTATATTATTATTGTAGCATATTGCCGCCGCAGCGGCCTAAATAAAAATAACGCCCTCCTGCTTTTACAACCTTTGCAAATAAAAAAGCGGCTGCCCGGCCGAAGCCAAAAGCAGCCATAAATAAGGGAAAGCGTTTTTAAAGCAGACTCACTTTTCGTTGCGCACATAACGGCGCGGCATCCGCGGACTGACGCTGCAGACCAGCTCGTAGCAGATAGTACCTGCCCACTGCGCAACCAGTTCCATCGGCAAATCTTTGCCGCCGAAAACGGTGACTTCGTCGCCCACTTTGACCGGAGGCAGGTCGGTAACGTCAAGCATCACCTGATCCATACACACGCGGCCCACGATAGGAGCCCTGCCGCCGCCAACCAGCATATAGCCCACGTTGGAAAGACGTCTGTTGACGCCGTCGGCATAACCGACCGGCACCGTGGCAATAACACTGGGACGGCTCAATGTATAAGTACGCCCATAACCGATAGTCGCACCGGCAGGCAGGCTTTTGACAAAGCTTACCGTCGATTTGACCGTCATGACAGGCTCAAAATCTTTATAACAATCGCTCATATGCGCAGGATGCAAACCATACAAAGTAATACCTTGACGCACCATATCCATCTGATATTCACGCAGTTCTGTCAAAGCGGCACTGTTGGCGATATGTGCCAGCGGTACCCTGATACCCTTCTCCCTGATCAGCTTCAGCGCTTCCTGGAAGCGTTCAAACTGATGCGCGGCATAGGCTTTGTCATCAGCATCTGCCGTTGCAAAATGCGAGAACACTCCTTCGATCTCAATGCCAGGCAGCGCCGCGGCCTTAGCCGCAAATTCACCCGCATCGCGAACATGTACGCCGATCCGATGCATACCGGTATCAATAGCGATATGGATCCTGGCTTTTTTATTCAATTTAACAGCCGCTTCGTTAAGGGCATATAAACGTTCTTCGTCAAAAACGGCGTGACTGATATCAAACTGCACTACAACATTGGCAGCTCCCGGCTGCAGCGAACCCAGCACTAAAATAGGCAGCCTGATACCTGCTTCACGCAGCTCAAGACCTTCCTGCAGCAGCGCTACGGCCAGAAAATCAGCGCCGTTCTTTTCGGCTTCGCGGGCTACCGCTACCGCGCCATGTCCGTAAGCATCAGCCTTGACAACGGCACACAGCTTAGTATGGGGATCAAGATTGCTTTTGGCGATCTGCACGTTATGCGCCACGGCATCAAGATTGATCTCGGCCCACGCGCCCCGGTCGATATGATACATAAAACTAAACCCACCTTCACAAAAAAACGCAGGACACGTACGTCTGCGTGCGCCTGCGGCTGATACAAAATCCAATGACCTTATGGTCAAATTATATGCTTTTTAAAATGATTTGTCAATAATCTGCAAGGCTTCGACGCCGCAGGCGTCTGCCATTCCACCGCTTATTTGGAGGCAGTTTCCTGATCCTGTCCGTGACAGCTGGGTCCGCAGCCATTACAGCCGCTACAGCCGGCACAACCGCCGGAAGATGTTTTTTTGAAGACGCTGCGCAGTGCCAAAATTGCCAGAGCCACTAAAATACCGCCAATAATATAATCAGCCATTTTTACACCTGCTTTCGTTCACGCTGCGCCATTACGGCTTCTGCCGCAGACGCTTTATTGCACCATAAATTTAAATTTGCTCAGGTTAGCTTTCGCTAACCACATTGTACTACGTTCCTGCTTTTTTGGCAAGCACTTAAAATATTTTTTACAGATAAGACAAATATTTTGAAACCAAAAAATTTAAAATATTTTACAGGAAAATCAAGCTGCAGCCACTTAAGCTTCTACTTTCCAGCGATCGAAAAAGCTCAGCCTGCTTTCATACAAATGTACAAACCGCCCTACTAAAACTGCGGCCACTACTGTACCGGCTCCAACTCCTTGTAATGTACCGAATTCCACCCAGGAAATAATAATCGCTAAAGTGACCAGCGATATATCGAAACAATTTTTGATCAGGCTGAACTTTTTTTGAGTAACAAACGCCAGTACACTGACCACACCTTCGCCCGCAACTAAAAAGATTTTAGCGCGCACCTCCAGAAAAACACCCAAAGCCAAGACAACAATACTTAAAAGGCAAGCAAGCCATTGTTCCAGTGCACTGCCCGGTATAAACCAGTCCAACAGACCCATCGAAAAATCAATGCTGCAGCCAAAAGCCAGCGTCGTCAGCAGCTGGCCCACCAGCTCCCTTACATAAAGCGCCCTCAGAATAAGCGGCTGCGCCAGGATCATAACAATGTTCATCATGATCGTAATATCACCCAAACTAAAAGGTAAAAACATACTCATAACCCACGGTACACTGGAAATCGGCGATGTGCCTAAGTCGGCCTTACAGGACAGAGCGATACCAAAAGTCATTAAAAATATCCCCACGGCAAACATCGCCAGCCGCGGCTTAAAATGTTGATTATGGACTGATCCCAATTTACTTTTCCTTCTTTCAAAACATAACAGGCAAGCTCCAAATAAAAAAACGGTTCTCAGCATGCAAGAAACCGTACGCTCAAGCCATTGGATTGTATCTTTATTTTACCATAAATCATGCGAATATAAAATATGACCCGACATCTACAAATAAACGTCCGCATCAAAAGCAGAAAGCCTGCCGATAAAAGGCAGGCTTTCCACACAGGTAAACAAAAGGGTGAACAGGAAAAAGAGATTTTGAAAAAGTTGTTTTTTAGAAGCTGTAAGTTACATTGAGCATAAATTTGCTGTTTTGAGCATGACTGCCTTTCTGGCAGGCATAGCCTAAGCCATAAGTCCAATCACCTTTTTCAGCCTCCAGGCCCAGTTTGCCGACAAAGAAACCGCTGTCCATGATATCATAGCCAAGTCTATCGGTCGCATTTACACCCGGAACGGTAATATCCATCGCAGTATTTTTATCACCTAAAGTCCAAACATAAGCGATATCGGCTGTCGGACGCACTTTCCAGCCTCCGGCAGTAACGCTTTCATGGCTGATGCTGATGCCTACCGGCAACAACCACAAATCAGCTTTATCGGTACTGTAATGAGCGGCCGTCTTCCCGTCGATACTGCCGTTATAGCTGTCCGTATCAATATTCATATAACGCAGGCCCGCATACGGTACATAGCTCGTTCCATGTCCATTGCTGATAAGTTTTTCACCTTTGACTCCCATACTGATGACCTGCGTGTCAGGTTCGGCCTTGATTACGCCTTTGACGTCACTGCTGGTTTTGCTGTAACCGACATCGAAAATCAGATTGGTATCGCCGTTTTGGATACCGCCATAGTAGCTGAGGCCCCAGAAGTCAAATTCATTTTTAGAGGCGCTGCCAGTGCTGTCACCGCTGCCGTAACTGAAAGCTATGCCGCTGCTGTATTTGCCACGGTCTGCAAAGTCGCCGCCGATGATAACACCGTTGTATTGTCCGTCATAACTGACGCCGCCCATTTTATCGACTTTATCCTTGTTGTGGATATATTGTGCCCAGATACTGCCGTTGTCAGCAGTATCAACAGCAGCTTTGCCGAAGCCGCCGCTCTGTTCTGCAGCCGCCTTGGCCAGGGACAGATGTTCCTGCGCCGCCGTCCCCAGATCCAGGGCTGCTAAAGCACCCGTGCGGGTAGCGCCGCTGTTTTCCGCTCCCTGGGCGAAGGAGTTGACTGCAGCGATAAAACCCTCTTTATCAAGCTTATTGTCATTAGCCAAATCAGTTAGATATTTGATCCCAGCATATTCTGTCCTGCTTTGATCCATAGCCTGCAAAATGTTCGGCAATGCGATGCCATCATATTTCTTTTGGACGTCCGTCTGTCTGACTGTTACTGTAAAATCACCGTCAACAGTATTTTTCTCGATTTTCTCGATTTCAGAAAGCTTATTTACACTGACATCAACAGCTGCAGCATCTGCTGACCAGGACCAGCCATCAATCGTAGTATTGGCAAAACCTTTGGTGATCGTATAAGTTCCGGCATTAGTACTGGTCAGGTACAGCTTGGCTCCCTGATTGACTGTAAGCGTGGAACCTGATCCACCTGTCAACGCCGCAGTTCCACTTGTTCCTATACCAGAACCGTTAACGATCAGCAGCGAGCCGTCGGCAAAACTTGCTTTATTAGCTTCCGCTGATGCGGCGGTCTTAGTGCCGTCAAGCAATATGCCGCCCTGAACTTGCAGTTTCTGGGCCTGGTCAATGTATAACGCCGCACTCACACCAGTTTTCCCCCAGGTCAATTCAGATTCTGCAAAAGCCTGCTCGGCTTTACCTGTATCGTCCGTTCCCAGGCTCAAAACCGAATTGCGCCCTACTGTCATCAATCCATTGACATTATTATTTGTAAAAGCTAATGCCGCCTTAGAAGCATTCCCAATCGTATCATTACCCTGCCATACAGGGTCTAAAACTACAGCCGCGCCGTTGAGATCAGCATTACCGGCAACTAAACTGCCCGCGCTGTTACCAGTACCGACACTAATTATTGCATTGCTGTCATTTACCGTAAGATTCCCTGCTTTAGCCGTACCTGTAACTTCTATCGTTCCTGTACTAACAGTCATACTCTGAGCTTCTAAAGCGCCTGTACCGCTTAGCTTAACCGTACTTCCTGCTGAGCCAACAGTCAAACTATCGGTCTTGAGTGCAGCACCTTCGTTTACATTGATCGTGCCTTTATCAGCGCTGATTTCATTAACCTTAAAAGTTCCGGCATCGACATTTACTTTACTGTCATCATTGGCAATGGCAACTGCCGCATTAAGATTGCCGCCGCTGGCCGTTCCCGCGACTCCAAGATTTAAAGTACCTGCATTAGTGCCGTCGCCAACTGCAACGGCAACATTAGTTTTCGCCGTACCACCAGATGTTTTTACCAAGGCATCATTTTCGCTGCCGCTGCCAACCAAAGTCAATTCTTTACCATCACCTACAGTTACTTTGCTTGCATCTGCAGCTGAACCGCCAAGAGCCAAATCTTTGACGCCCAGATTTTCAAGACCGCTACTGCCGATTGTTACATCATTAGTATCTACTTTACCTGTCACACCTGCATGTACCGCACCGGTATCAGCCAAATCACTGGCACTTGCTTCTGTTTGAATTTTTCCGTCAGTAGTGACTAAAGTCCCGGTAACAACTAGTCCCATTGTGCCGCTATCAGCGTTATTGAGTGCCGCTTTAGCTGTCTTTAACCAAGCCAAATTATATTTCTCATCGCTCAGGATCAGTTTACCACTTTCAAATTTAACGGCATTATTCACTACAGACAATACATCACCACTATCAATAGCAGTACCTGCCGCTGTTAAGGCACTGGTAAAAATGTCTTTGGATGCCGCTTTTAAGGAGCCACCATTCACCACAAAAGAATTACTGGCTAAATTTTGATTATTTAGCGTACCGAAATCCATCGTACCACCATTCAATTTGACGCTACCATTACTGCCAGTCCCTTGGGTAACGAAGCTGTTGATGTTGATATTATTATAAACAGCGTCACTAGCGCCACTCAGATTAACAGTGCCACCGTTCAACGCACTTATCGTTCCATTGATAGTATTAGTTTTTCCGGCTAAAGTAATCGCACCATCATTTTTAGCAACAATGTCCCCCGTCAAGTGAACTGTTTTACCGGTACTGCCAACGGTGATTTGTCCATCAGCTTCGGCATTCAGTGCGTAAGAAGCAGTTTTACCAGCAGCAACGATAGTCGTATCACCTAATAACTCTACAACAGAAGTAGCTGAAGCCGCATTTACTGCATACGCAGTGCCTAACCCTTCCTGTATAGTAATGTTAGTAACAGTACCTGTACCTACTGTAATATACCCACCATCCGGATCTATACCATAGGCTTCCTCAGTCGTATGATCTCCAGGCGATATATCTTCAACATTATCAGCAACATTCATTTTTATATTAAGGGTTGCAGAATTGATCAGAGCCTTAACATCTTTATCAAGAATGATGCCATAAGTTCCGGTAGAATAACTTGTACCATCATTATCCACACCAGCTCCCGACAAAGTAATATTAAAATCCTTTACTTTATCAGTAACTACTGTCTCTGCCCCGCTGCTCCCCGACTGAATACCCACTACATTAGTCTGAGCAGACTTATTACCAGGAACTATTGTGCCAACAATATCAACATTACCGCTATTATTAAAAGTAATATTACCCTGATTATCAACAGCAGTTACGCCGAAAGGACTTTTAGCACTAATAAGCACATTGCCAGTATTATTAAAAGTAATCTCCGAACCAGCTTTAGCCGTTACCGTTTGAGATGTATAGTGATCCTGATAGTTTTTAATCGCGACATTTTGCCCATTGAAAACAGCTGATCCTCCTACAGTACCATTAAGCAATAACCCAAATCCCCATTTTGAAGAACCGCCTACACCAGTAACATCTATTAGAGTTTCTTTAGCGTTGAATTCTACTTTACCACCACTGGTAACCCAAACACCACGTGGATCATTTTCAGACTGTGAATTGATAATTATTTCCGTTTTATCACCATCGAATACTGCCGAACCGTTATTGGCAACATAAACGGCCGTACGGTCGTCAAGAGTAGGCGCAGAATACTTTATACTAATATTGTTGCCATTATATATACCGCCGTCAACTTTTAAAGCACCAATCTGATCAGCATTTTTGACAATTATCTGCCCGCCATTTTCAGCAACGACATTACCAGTAAGGCTGACTTTCGCCATACCCATGTCATTGATTTTCACCAAAGCGTTAGAACCAGCATAGATAGCATTTTGGACCCCTGTAATATTAATTTCTTTGCCTGCATCAACGCTGACAAAAGCATCGCCTTTATCTCTGCCATTAGCAGCATAAATTCCATTTTTTCCAGCTTTGATATTAACTACATCGTCAGCGTTGAGAATAATGCTTGTTTTTCCTGTTTGAAAATCGTTAGACAGTAATCCTGTAGATTTTTCAGAAATCACATAAATATTTTTCCCCTGCAAATCCACTGTCACTTTGTTATCAGTAACATTACTATCCATATTAGCAGCACCTACTGCCGTAGAAGATGTCGACTGCAATGTTATATCACCAGAAGATTTAATTTTGACATCACTGGGATAATCTCCACTACAATTACTTAACTGTGCCCAAATAGCATTTTCATCTTTTGACTTTATTGAAACTGCATCAGCATCAATATAAATAAGTCCTCCTTGAGCATGTAAACCAATACTTTTTTCTGTTGTAATATTAAAAAGCCCCACTTTATCAAATATAATGGCACCATTAATATTACTATGAAGTAAACTGTCATTTATTACATTGCCTGTAATATCAACTTTTTTCACATTTGAAATCAATACCTTGGCATTGCTACTACTTTGTGCAGCGACAGCAAATTGAAGTCCTTCGCCATTTATAGTTAAATTTTCCATGTCTGTACCAATAATACTCAGCCCGGCATTATCAGCATTTAACATAACATTGCTTATAATATTATGCCCGTTCATCTCTATCGACGCTGGTATTTCACCAATAACATTATAAACAGTATCACTAGTCAGCTTTACCGTATTCTCAGCCCATACGTCCCCCCCAGATATACAAACGGACATTGTACCTGCCATAAGCAATGAAAGCATTACTTTTCTGCTTAAAGCTTTTTCCCTTGCACCATTCCTCAACATGAACCCGCACCTTCCTCTTTCTTTAGCCTCTCCCTGAAATCTGTCTGACAAATAAAAAATACCCGACCGTATAACGGGCAGGCATCAAAATTGTCCAAGTCGAGAATATCTCTGCTTGTGAGCAACTGGCTGTCATTTCGTTATACGAAGTAGACCCTATAGCTTTGCGTCACTGCCTTTCGACAGTTTTGCCGTTT
>OMAK01001105.1_pt1 | contig 11297 bp, 10 predicted proteins | sample 1644681 | NCBI WGS metagenome assembly OMAK01 (sample SAMEA103958133, study PRJEB25191) | human gut metagenome | biome: human-associated habitat [ENVO:00009003]; feature: intestine environment [ENVO:2100002]; material: feces | place: Germany | collected 2013/2015 | reverse complement strand
TTTATTTCGAGACCGCTTCTTATGGCCATATGGGACGCAAACCCCAGACGGTGACGAAGACATTCTCTTCCCGTTATTTGCAGAAGCCGGTTACTTGTGATGTGGAGTTATTCACATGGGAGAAATTGGATTATGCAGATAAGATCAAGGGCGTGTTTGGTCTATAAAAAATAAGTGGAAAAAGTAAGCTGGCTTAAATGGCGAAGTATGTTAAGATACTTAGCCATTTAAGTTAAGATACTTAGCCGATGAAGTTAAGATACTTTGCCAAGTATGTTAACTTACCCTTCCTCTTGGAGCATTTCTACTTCTTTTACTTTCCTGAACAGGTCGGACGCAAAGATGAAATCGTTCAACGCTTGGTTATTGGAGGTGATTACCTGTTCTTTTGTCCCTTGCCATTCCTTCACGCCTTCCTTGATAAAGATGATATTATCACCAATATTCATCACGGAGTTCATGTCGTGGGTATTGATAACGGTCGTCATATTGTACTCCACCGTAATGTCGTGAATCAAATCATCGATCAATAGAGAAGTCTTGGGGTCTAGTCCGGAGTTCGGCTCATCGCAGAACAGGTATTTAGGATTTAGGGAGATCGCTCTTGCGATGGCGGCACGTTTCATCATACCTCCACTGATCTCGGAAGGATATAGATGTCCAGCCTCGGACAGGTTTACACGTTCCAAACAGAATTCCGCACGTTTCCTGCGCTCTTTCGTTGAGTCTTTAGAGAACATATCTAAAGGAAACATTACGTTTTCCATTACCGTCATGCTGTCGAATAAAGCGGAACCTTGGAACAACATACCCATTTCCCGACGCAGCATATTTAACTCATGCTTGTTCATCGTGATCAAGTCTCTGCCGTCGTATAATATCTGTCCGGTATCAGGTTTCATTAACCCGATGATATTCTTGATCATTACCGTTTTACCCGAACCGCTTCGTCCGATGATCAGATTCGTCTTACCATCCTCGAACGTCGTACTTATATCTTTCAAGACGACACGTCCATCGAAAGACTTCGTTATATTCTTAACTTCGATCATTTTTAAGTAAGCATTAAATGGGTTAATATTACGTCGGCAAGTAAAATCATGATACTGCTCATGACCACGGCATTCGTACTTGCCTTACCTACCTCTAGGGCGCCTCCCTTTACGTTATAGCCAAAATAGGCGGCGATGGATGAGATGATGAACGCATATACTACGGATTTGATAATAGAATACCAAATGTAAAACTCGTTGAAGTAGAATTGCAAACCGTACTCGAACGAGGAAGGAGTCATTCCCGTACTCGTTGAGTAACTGGCGAATATGCCGCCCATGATACCGGTGAACATACTGAAGATAACCAATACCGGAATAAAGATCATCAAACCGAGCATTTTCGGAAGGATCAGGAAGTTGGCTGAATTAACACCCATGATTTCCATGGCGTCTATCTGCTCGGTGACTCGCATGGTTCCGATCTCGGAGGCGATATTACTGCCTACTTTACCCGCTAGGATTAGTGCCATGATAGAGGAAGAGAATTCCAGCAAGATAATCTCACGGGTGGTATAGCCGATCGTAAACTTAGGAATCAAGGGGGAACTGATATTCAAGGAGATCTGGATGGCGATAACCGTACCGATAAAGACCGAGATGATTATGACAATCCAAAGAGAATCCACGCCTAGCTTGTATATCTCTTTGATCAATTGCTTAAAGAACATACTCCACCGGTCTGGAAGTGTTATACTCTTCATCATCAGTAGGGTATACTCACCCATTCTGTGTAATGCTTTATTCATTTTTATCTTGATAAATTTCTGATTTCAATTTGCAAAGATAGCGTAAAATCCACTAATAACCATATAACATCTTAGAAACAAGATTGGTTTTATTTGTAAATCCTATGGTATTAAAGTTTGCCACATCCCTCTTTTTTAACTATGTTTGCTTTCTTAAATACTAAAAAATACTTTTATGAAGCGAATTCTTTTAGGAGTGATCGGCTTGCTGTGTTTATGTGTGGCTTGCCAGCGGAAGGATCTTTCTTTTAAGCCGGGGGAAGTTTGGCCGGATGATAAAGGGGTACATATAAACGCTCATGGTGGCGGTATTCTACGGGTCGGGGATACTTATTATTGGTTTGGTGAGCATAAAACGGAGGGCTCGGCTGGAAATCTGGCTCAAGTAGGCGTTCATTGCTATTCGTCGAAAGATTTATATAATTGGAAAGACGAGGGAATCGCCTTATCGGTCGTGCCGGATGATACGACGAGCCATATTGCTAAGGGATGCGTGTTGGAGCGTCCGAAAGTGATTTATAATAAAAAGAATGATCAATATGTAATGTGGTTTCATTTAGAGCCGAGAGGTGCTGGCTATTCGGGAGCATTGAGTGGAGTGGCTGTCAGTAAAAACGTAGCGGGGCCTTACTCGTTCGTAAACGCTTTCCGTCCGAATGCCGGTTTTTGGCCGGTTAATGTACAGGAACTACATAAGCAACTTTGTACGCTTTCCGCAGATCTACGTTTTAGCGGTGGAGAGTTACCAGCCCATCCGGATAGCTTGAATTTATTGGGGCGTGACCAAATCTCCGGACAAATGGCTAGGGATATGAACCTTTTCGTGGATGACGATGGCATCGCTTATCATATTTATTCCTCGGAAGAGAATAGTACCTTGCATATATCGCAGCTGACCGATGATTATACGAGTTATTCCGGTAAGTACGCCCGTTTCTTCCCGGGGCGTTTCATGGAAGCTCCAGCCTTGTTCAAACAGAAGGGGAAATATTATTTGATTATGTCCGGCTGTACGGGCTGGGCTCCGAATGCGGGACGATCGGCGGTCGCTTCCTCGATTTGGGGACCTTGGAAGGAATTGGAAAATCCGTTTAGGGGAGAGAACTCGGAGGTGTCGTTTTATTCTCAGAGCACGTACGTATTGCCTGTACCCGGCCATGCGGATCGCTTTATTTATATGGGAGATCGTTGGACTCCGGAGAACGCTATAGACGGACGTTATATCTGGCTTCCTATCCGATTCGAGGGGGAGCAACCCGTGATCGAGTGGCAATCTGAGTGGAGTTATTAAATTCTCTTATCGCTTTTTTGCGAATGTATGTGATGTAGATCTGCGGATTATCACGTACATTCGCGTTAAATTTTTAAGTAGCTTATGTCAGACGAACAACGAATGGTGCTCCGTACGGAGGACTTGGTAAAGAAATATAGGACTCGTACGGTCGTGAATCATGTATCGATTAACGTGAAACAGGGGGAGATCGTTGGTTTGCTTGGTCCGAACGGAGCGGGAAAGACGACCACCTTTTATATGACAGTAGGTTTGGTCACTCCTAACGAGGGTAAGATCTTCTTGAATGACATGGAGATTACGAAATTCCCGGTCTATAAGCGGGCTCGCAACGGCATTGGCTATCTGGCGCAAGAGGCTTCGATTTTCCGGAAAATGACGGTGGAAGATAATATCCGCTCGGTCTTGGAGATGACGGGACGTAGCATTGAGTACCAAAAAGAGAAACTGGAAAGTTTGATTTCAGAGTTCGGTTTGAATAAGGTTCGTAAAAACTTGGGAGACCAGCTTTCGGGTGGAGAGCGGCGTCGTGCGGAGATTGCTGTCTGGCGATCGATCCGAAGTTCATTATGTTGGATGAGCCTTTCGCCGGTGTAGACCCGATCGCCGTACAAGATATCCAGACAATCGTGGCTCGCTTGAAACATAAGAATATCGGAATCTTGATTACCGACCACAATGTGTACGAGACATTGAGTATTTGTGACCGGGCCTATCTCCTGTTCGAGGGAAAAGTCCTTTTCCAAGGAACCGCCGAACAACTAGCCGAGAACGAGATCGTGCGCGAGAAATATTTGGGAAAAGACTTTGTGCTGCGTAAGAAAGACTTATAGCAGTCGTTTCAATCGCCTGTTTACCAGTATGAACAGCAGGAAAGATAAGGCGGCGATAAGACAAAAGTCCAAAAGATGCTCGGCGGGAATATCGCCTGTGATAAACTCGTTATCCTTGAGACGACTGTCCGACATCCCTATTACGGCGAAAGCATTATTGACAAAGTGGGCGAACACCGGTATCCAGATGCTCTTGCTCCAATAGAGTAGATAGCCGAAATAGGCTCCGAGTATCATCCGGGGCAAGAATCCGTAAAATTGTAAATGGAAGGCGCTAAATAGTATGGCGGCGACCCATATGATCGTATGAGGGTTGGAGGTCCATTTCCCGATCACTCGTTGCAAGGCTCCTCTGAACAGGAACTCCTCGGTTATCCCGGCCGTAACGGCGATAACGATAAGGTTGGCCAGGATTACCCAAACGCTATCGCTGGATAACAGGATCGTCGTCAGTTGTTCGGCGAGGGTTTCTTGCGCCCGCATCCATTCCTCGATAGGAGCCATAAACGCGGGTAACTCCATCTGCTTGTTGAGCAATCCTAGCAAATTGATAACCGGAGAAAATAAGAACACGCAAACTAAGGTGAGAATCCAGATCCTGCCGTCTGTGATTTTCTTGACTGATAGATAATGGCGGGGATTGTCACTACATATCCAAGCCATGGCGATAGATGGTAGCAAAAAGGTACAGATCGCCGAGATGAACTGAATGAGCCTCATTAAATTAGCGTCTTGGGTTATATCAGCCTGTAAACCGTGGGTCGCAAGTAATAAGCCCGTGGATATAATAGATGATAAAATGGCTCCAGCCAATAAGAATAGCAAGAGGATCAAAAGTTGGATTATCGCCGGACGGGTAGCATATATTCCTTTTATTCTCATAATGATTCATTCAAAGGGTAAATAATTGCCGCCAAATATAAACAAAAGAATAAAAACAGATCAAAATTTGCACGATTAAAAGAATAAGTCTAATTTTGCGACCTAAAATTCGATACGACTATTAATTAAATAAATCATTCAGAATGAACGTTTCGCTTAAAAACAATGATGCCGTAAGCGGTATCGTGAAATTAGAAATAGTGAAAGCTGACTATGCTGATCAGGTAGACAAGAGCCTGCGTAGCCTTCGTCAGAAAGCCAATGTACCGGGTTTCCGTAAGGGCATGGTTCCTATGGGCATGGTTAAAAAAATGTACGGAAAGCACGTGCTGGTAGAGGAGATAAACAAATTAGTTTCTGAGAATCTGTTCAAGTATATCCGTGAGAACGATTTGCATATCTTAGGCGAGCCGATGCCTAACGAGACTGAGCAAAAGCCGTTGGATTTCGATAAGGAAGAGGATTTCGAATTCTGTTTTGACGTGGCTTTGGCTCCGGAGATCAATATCGAGTTGAGCAAGAACGATAAACTTCCGTTCTATCAAGTCGCTATCGATGAAGAAATGCTAAATAACCAAGTAAACGCTTATCGCTCAAACTTCGGTTCTTACGACAAGGTAGACGAGGTTGAGGAAAAAGATATGGTAAAAGGTACGGTAGCCGAGCTTGAGAATGGTGCCCCGAAAGAAGGTGGTATCGTTGTTGAGGATGCTGTCTTGATGCCTATGTATATCAAGGATGAGGAAGAAAAAGCTAAATTTATCGGTGCTAAAGTAAATGCCGTAGTGGTATTCAACCCGAATAAGGCTTACGAGGGTGCTGAGGCAGAGATCGCTTCTTTCTTGAAGATCGATAAAGAGAAAGTGGCTGAGACTACAGGCGACTTTAGCTTTGAGATCAAGGAGATCACCCGTCATAAAGACGCAGAGATGAACCAAGAGTTGTTCGACAAGGTATTTGGCGAGAACGTGGTTACCAGCGAGGAAGAATTCAAGAACAAGATCAAGGAAGCTTTGGCAGAGCAATTCGCTCCTCAGAGTGACTTCAAGTTCTTGACGGATACTCGTGATATGTTGGTTGAGAGAGCTGGCGAGTTGAATTTCGCTGACGATTTATTGAAACGTTGGTTGCTTGCCGCTAACGAGAAGAATACGAAAGAGAAGATCGACGAGGACTTCCCTCAGATCCTTCAGGATTTGAAATATCAGTTGATCAAGGAGAACTTGGTTAAGAAGAACGGCTTGAAGGTTGAGGACGCTGACATCGAGAACTTCGCTAAACGTGTGGCTAAGGCTCAGTTCGCTCAATACGGCATGTTGTCTGTACCTGAGGACGTACTTGACAACTACGCTAAAGACATGTTGAAAAATAAGCAAACACTTCAGAACATCATCGACCGTGCGGTTGAGGAGAAATTGGCTGCTTGGTTGAAAGAGCAAGTGGAACTTGATGTTAAGGAGGTAACCGCTGACGAGTTCAACAAACTTTTTGAATAAAAAGATCTTTACTCGGCCTCTTAGGAGGTTGTTTTATATCAAAAAAGGGATTTCTCTCTAAAAATATCTTAGCGGATAGCGAAATAAATTGTTTCTTTCAGAAATTTATTTATAACTTTGTTTTTCCGTTAAGTCACAGAGGGAAATCCCTTTTTACGTCTTCTCGGTAAATAAAAGATAGGAGAAAATATGGAAGATTTTAGAAAGTATGCTACAAAGCATTTAGGTATGAGTGGTACGGCTCTGGATAGTTATATGAACATCTCCAGTAGCTATATCTCCCCGACAATTATAGAGGAACGACAGCTGAATGTCGCTCAAATGGATGTCTTCTCTCGGTTGATGATGGACCGTATTATTTTCTTGGGCACGCAAGTGGATGATTATACCGCTAACGTGATTCAAGCGCAGTTGTTGTATCTGGATTCCAGTGATCCCGGAAAGGATATCTCTATTTATATCAATTCGCCGGGTGGCTCTGTATATGCGGGCTACGGCATTTATGACACGATGCAGTTTATCTCCAGCGACGTATCTACGATTTGTACGGGTATGGCCGCCTCTATGGCGTCTGTCTTATTGGTGGCGGGAACCAAGGGAAAACGTTTCGGCTTGAAGCACTCCCGTGTAATGATCCATCAACCGCTTGGCGGCGTACAAGGACAGGCTTCAGACATCGAGATTACCGCTCGCGAGATCTTGAAGGTTAAGAAAGAACTGTACACCATAATCTCGGATCATTCAGGTAGACCCTATGAGGAGATCGAGCGCGATGGCGACCGTGATTTCTGGATGACCGCGGAGGAAGCGAAAAAGTATGGCATGATCGACGATGTTTTAACACGTAAATAACAAAAACAACAATAAGAAACTATGGCCAAAACAACAGGCGATACATGTACGTTTTGCGGCAGGAGTAGCCGTGATGTTAATTTGCTTATCAATGGGATCTCTGGTTGTATTTGCGATGATTGTGCCCGGCAGGCGTATGAGATCGTAAAGGAGCAGACAGGAGGTAAGAAAACTTCTTTTGGTTTGAAGCAGAAAGATCTGCCTAAACCGGAAGATATCAAGACTTTCTTGGATCAGTACGTGATCGGGCAGGATGACGCGAAGCGTTATCTGTCGGTATCGGTGTACAACCATTACAAGCGTTTACTTCAAAAGGTTACCGCCGATGATGTAGAGATTGAGAAATCTAATATTATCATGGTGGGCGCTACCGGTACGGGCAAGACTTTGTTAGCCCGTACGATCGCTAAGTTATTGCATGTCCCGTTCGCTATCGTGGACGCTACGGTACTTACCGAGGCAGGTTACGTGGGGGAGGATATTGAGAGTATCTTGACCCGGCTATTGCAAGCGGCGGATTATGATGTGGAGGCGGCCCAACGGGGTATCGTCTTCATCGATGAGATCGATAAGATCGCACGTAAGAGCGATAATCCGTCTATCACTCGGGATGTCAGCGGTGAGGGTGTACAGCAAGGTTTGCTGAAACTTCTAGAAGGATCGATCGTGAATGTGCCTCCTCAGGGGGGACGTAAGCATCCGGAGCAAAAGATGATTGCGGTGGATACGAAGAATATCCTGTTCGTTTGCGGTGGTGCTTTCGATGGAATCGAGAAGAAGATCGCTCAACGCTTAAATACCCGTGTGGTCGGTTATTCGGCTAGTTTGGATACGGCTACCGTAGACCGGAATAATTTACTGAAATACATCACCCCGACTGATTTGAAGTCGTTTGGCTTGATCCCGGAGATTATCGGTCGTTTACCTATCCTCACGTATCTGAATCCGCTGGATCGTGATACGCTTCGTAACATCTTGACCGAGCCGAAGAACTCCATTATCAAGCAATACGTCAAATTGTTCGAGATGGATGGCATTAAGCTGACGTTCGATGAGAAAGTCTATGAGTTTATCGTGGATAAGGCGCTTGAGTTTAAGCTGGGTGCCCGTGGGTTACGTTCAATCGTAGAAGCCGTGATGATGGACGCTATGTACAGTATGCCATCTCAAAAAGTAAAGGAACTCCATGTAACGTTGGAGTATGCGAAAGAGAAATTTGAAAAATCGGACGTGAACCGTTTACAGGTCGCGTAAACGTAGGCGGTTTACTATAAATAATACGAAGTATGGCAAAGAAGGATCATTTAACAGAAGAGCTAAATCGGCACTTTGGCTTCGGTACCTTTAAGGGGAACCAGAAGGCTATTATTGAGAACGTGCTGGCCGGGAAGGATACTTTTGTATTAATGCCGACGGGGGGAGGTAAATCTCTTTGTTATCAATTACCATCCATACTAATGGAAGGAACCGCGATCGTGATATCTCCGTTGATCGCTTTGATGAAGAATCAGGTGGACGCGATGCGGAATTTCAGTGAGGAAGATGGGGTCGCCCATTTTATCAATTCCTCTTTGAATAAGTCGGCTATCGACCAGGTGAAATCGGATATATTATCAGGACGTACCAAGTTGCTGTATGTAGCACCGGAGTCCTTGACCAAGGAAGAGAACGTGGATTTTCTGCGTCAGGTAAAGATCTCTTTCTATGCGGTGGACGAGGCGCATTGTATCTCGGAATGGGGACATGATTTCCGTCCGGAATATCGAAGAATCCGTCCGATTATCAATGAGATCGGTAAACGTCCGTTAATCGCTCTGACCGCTACCGCTACACCTAAGGTGCAGCACGATATCCAGAAGAATCTGGGTATGATAGACGCTACAGTCTTTAAATCATCCTTCAACCGCTCTAATTTGTATTATGAGGTTCGTCCGAAAGGAACGAATATAGACCGCGAGATCATTAAGTATATTAAAGCCAACGAGGGTAAATCGGGTATCGTATATTGTTTGAGCCGTAAAAAGGTGGAGGAATTTGCCGACATCTTGAAAGCCAACGGGATAAAGGCGTTGCCTTACCATGCGGGAATGGATTCGCAAGTACGTTCCGCCAATCAGGATGCCTTCCTGATGGAACAGGCGGATGTGATCGTGGCTACGATCGCTTTCGGTATGGGTATCGACAAGCCGGATGTCCGTTATGTGATTCATTACGATATCCCGAAGAGCCTAGAAGGTTATTACCAGGAAACCGGTCGTGCCGGTAGGGATGGCGGAGAAGGCCAATGTATCGCTTTCTATGCTTATAAGGACTTGCAAAAATTGGAGAAATTCATGCAAGGAAAGCCCGTGGCCGAACAGGAAATCGGCAAACAGTTGCTTTTAGAGACTGCAGCCTATGCCGAGACTTCCGTCTGCCGGAGAAAAGTGCTATTGCATTATTTCGGTGAGGAATACCTGGAAGATAATTGTGGTAATTGTGATAATTGTTTGAACCCAAAGAAGCAGGTGGAAGCGAAGGAATTGTTAAGTGCGGTACTGGAGGTTATCAGTACGTTGAAAGAAAAGTTTAAGGCAGATTATATCGTAAATATTTTGGTAGGTAACGAAACAAGCACAATGAATTAGAGGTCTTCGGTTCCGGACAGGACGAGGATGATAAAACTTGGAACGCCGTTATTCGTCAGGCTTTAATCGCTGGCTATTTAGCGAAGGATATTGAGAATTATGGTTTGCTGAAAATCACGGAAAAAGGTAAGGAGTTCATGAAGAAGCCGGTATCGTTCAAGATTACCGAGGACAATGAATTCGAGGAAGAGGAAGAGGAAGTTCCGGTTCGTGGAGGCGCCTCTTGTGCGGTAGACCCGGTTCTTTATTCCATGATGAAGGATTTGCGTAAGAAATTATCCAAGCGGTTGGAAGTTCCGCCTTTCGTGATTTTCCAAGATCCCTCTTTGGAGGCTATGGCTACTACTTATCCGATCACGTTGGACGAGTTGCAGAATATCCCGGGAGTGGGCGCTGGTAAGGCGAAACGTTATGGCAAGGAGTTCATTGAGTTGATCAAGAAACATGTAGAGGAGAACGAGATTGAGCGTCCGGAGGATTTGCGCGTACGTACGGTCGCTAATAAGTCCAAGTTGAAGGTCTCAATCATTCAGCGGATCGACCGTAAGGTGGCGCTGGACGAGATCGCGTTGACTAACGGACTTGAGTTCACCGAGCTTTTGGATGAGATCGAGGCGATCGTATATTCCGGTACACGTATCAATATCGATTATTTCTTGAATGATGTGATGGATGAGGATCATATCGAGGATATTTACGAGTATTTCAAGGATTCGGAGACCGACGGTCTGGAAGACGCCATCGAGGAATTAGGCGGTGACTATACGGAAGAGGAGATTCGCTTGGTCCGTATCAAGTTCTTGTCTGAAATGGCAAACTAATGGAAGGGTGGCCCGGTTCCACTCTAAAGAAAAAACAAATAAAGAAGCTTATTGTTCCTTCCGAAAGAGATTTATTTTTCCTTCGGAAGGAATTTTGTTTTCGTTCGGATGAAAGTTTATTTTCTTCCGAATCGAATTTTTAATTTCTCCCGTATCGATTTATTGCGTGAAAAGTCGTATATTTGCGCGCAATAATTTTTAAAGCATAAGTTCTATGTCATTTATTGCAGACAGGGTAGTTATGGATGGGTTAACGTTTGACGATGTATTGTTAATCCCAGCTTATTCGGAAGTTCTTCCTCGTAATGTCGATCTCACGACAAAGTTTTCACGTAATATCACATTGAATATACCGATGGTGTCGGCCGCTATGGATACGGTTACCGAGGCCAAGTTGGCTATCGCTATCGCCCGTGAGGGAGGTATTGGTGTGATTCATAAAAACATGACGATCGCCGAGCAGGCAAAGCAGGTCCAGACCGTTAAACGTGCGGAGAATGGAATGATCTATGATCCGGTGACTATCACGAAGGGCAAGCGTGTGGCGGATGCCTTGGCAATGATGGCTGAATATAAGATTGGCGGTATTCCCGTGGTGGATGAAGGCGGGTATTTGGTAGGTATCGTGACGAACCGTGACTTGCGTTTCGAGAAGGATATGAACCGTTCTATCGACGAGGTGATGACGAAAGAG
>OMAK01001096.1_pt1 | contig 11391 bp, 8 predicted proteins | sample 1644681 | NCBI WGS metagenome assembly OMAK01 (sample SAMEA103958133, study PRJEB25191) | human gut metagenome | biome: human-associated habitat [ENVO:00009003]; feature: intestine environment [ENVO:2100002]; material: feces | place: Germany | collected 2013/2015 | reverse complement strand
AGATAAATTATTGAAATATACTTTATTTGGGATTATTCTCCTACTTATTTCCTGCAACGACGACGGTGTAATCCGCAAAGAGACTCCCGAACTGATCATACAAGATGAAGTTACCATTGGGCCGCTCTCCGAACGAATCGTACTCAACCTCAGGTCCTCATACCCGTGGTTCGCCGAAACCGAAACCGAATGGATCAACATTAGGCGCAACCGAGGAAATGCCTTGAAACCCGACTCCATTATCCTCGAAATCAACGAAAACGCCCAAATGACCGACCGCGACGGATACGTCGAAATCAGGCTTATGGACCAACTTACCAAGCACATCCCCGTCAAACAACTCAGCCGGGGAAGCCTCATCACCCTACCTAAGAAAATCGTCTATTTCAGCCGGCAGGGAGGTGACGAAGTCATCGATGTCGTAACCGACCAAAACTGGAAATATGAAACCATCGAAGGCGAAGGTTTCTCCTTCACAAAAACCGAAAGCGGCGACCTGAACATTCACGCCGATGCCAACCCCTCCGAAAGCATCAAACGGCAAACCATCAGACTGTTCGACGAAAGCCAAACCGTCGAGGAAACCCTCACCGTCATGCAAACCACACAAGACGCATTGGCAGCTTGGGCCCTCCTCCCCGAAGAGAAAGATCTCATCGTTCAACGAGCAGGCAAAACTTCCGAGTTTTTAATCACCGTCAATAACGAGGCCGAAACCAAAGCATCGTCCGACTGGATTAAGGTGAGCGACCTTTCCTCGACAACTACACCCGGGCAAAGAACCGATCTCGATATTTCTGTCACCATCGATGAAAACCTCGACTTCGACGAACGGTATGGATATGTTACTGTCGGCAGCAAGAGCGATCCCTCGGCCATACCCGACACCCTGTATATCACTCAACGAGCTGCCGATGAGATTGTCTATGTACGGGCCGATGCCCCCGCCGGTGGAGACGGCAGCAGTTGGGAACGAGCCTACAACACAATTGCACAAGGCCTTACAGCAGCCGATTACGCCAAACTCAAAGAATTATGGGTAGCCAAAGGCGAATACCAAATCACCACCACGCTCAACTGGAAAGAGGTGAACGCCTTCGGCGGATTCAACGGTTCCGAAACCAAACGAAAAGACCGTGACCTTACCGACAAATCGACAATCATCGGCGGACCGTTCCAAACCTTGAACGCATGGAGCAACGGGAACGGACTGCGTGTATTCCTCGACGGCTTCATCTTCGAGGGAGCCAACAGCGCATCGGAGTATGTGGGCCCGCTTGAAATCTATGGCGGACGCGGTCTCAGGAACTGCATCATCAGGAACAACTCCTATGGCAAGAACCCTGCCGGGTACTTCGATAACTGCGAACTTATCAACTGCATCATCTATGGCAACACCTCAACAGGAACGACCAGCGCCATTATACATGTCGCCAACGGGACAAAACTCTACAATACCACCATCGTCAACAATGTAGGGAACGGAGGAGCCGGTGGAGGACTCCGCATGGATCCCGGAACCGAAGCATACAATGTCCTCCTGTGGGGTAACAAGGACAACCGTCCCAAAGGAAAGTTCCACCAACTCTACACCGGTGAAAATGTCAAGCTCTACAACTGCGCCATTCAGTCCGGCGACGGAGTCAACGTAGAACCGACGAAAAGCAATGTCATCGACCTCTCTGCTTCCAACGACGCTTCCGACGGACCGCAGTTCGTCAATCCGGGCAATGGGGATTTCGCCCTCCGCAGTGGTTCCTACTGTATCGACAAAGGTCTCGACTCGGTCATCGATCCGTTGAACCTCCCCTGTGACATCATTGGGAACAAACGTAAGAGCGGAACTTCCGTCGACATAGGCGCTTATGAATTTCCACAATAAACCAGCTATTGTTCAATCTCTAAAATCTTAACAAAATTATGAAACCCTTATATAAATTATTTTTCGTACTACTCCTATCATCGATAGCATTCCCCTCCTGCTCTTCCGACGACGATAAAGAGAAAAGCTACTCGGTCCTACTCTCCGACCTGAAAACGAAAAGCGGTGTCATCGGCGAAGTGTACAGCGAATCGGTCAATGCGCTCCGAGATGGAGTCTCTATTTCAGAAATCGACTTCGACAGCGACGGGGAAAGAATGCACATGTTCGTCGCCCGGGTCGACCTCGATAAAGTGACCATTATCGCCTCTACCCCCAACGACAAACCTGAGCTTCCCAACCCCGATGCCATTATGCCGGTACATGCCGGTGCGGCCGAAGGCAACGGCAAAACCGTATGGTTAGGTGTGAACGGTGATTTCTGGGCCAAAGAATCATCGGGGCAATTGATTCCCATGGGGCTGTTCTACAAAGACGGCGTGGCTATCAGAACCACCTATTACGACGGGCACACCGAAGTCATTTATAAGAAAAAAGACGGAACGGTGGGTATCGGCACTGTCAACGACATATTCCCCTACCTGAACGACATGCAGGAAGTAATTGGCGGATACGGACTTCTTATGAAAGACGGACAAATACTATCTGTCAGTGAAGACATTGCCCAATCCTCGACCCGCCAGCCTCGCACAGCCGTAGGAATCGAAGGTAAAACACTCTACTTTCTCGTGGTCGACGGTAGGCAGCAAGGTTATTCCACTGGCTTCGACATGAACGCACTATCCCTGCTGTTCAACGCACTCGGCTGTTCCGATGCCATTGCTTTGGACGGAGGCGGCTCCACCACCCTCGTTGTTCGTAAAACCAAGCCCGACGGATTGGTAACATTCCCTATCGTGAACCGACCCTCAGACAAAGGAGGAGCACGCACCATCTCCAATGGAATATTAGTTGTTGACAACCCCCAACCATAATCCTCTCGCCACATGAAAACAAGCATTAAGCTCATAATGACTGCTACTCTATGTATCGCCGACTGCGGCTGTGCCCCTCGCGTATCGAGGGAAATCGCCATTGCCGAGCAGACAAACCGGGCGTTTGTCATCGCCAAAGAAAATGGCACGATCCTGTGGGAGTGGAGGGTAGCCACATCGTCTATCCCGACCGATAAGCAAATCTGGTTCCACAACCCCAGCGAAGTCAAACCTGTCTACAACAGCAAATACCTACTCGTCACCGCCTCGGGTGGAGCTGTGGCGCTAATCCGCATTGCCGACAAGAAAGTCATGTTCTATGCCTATGCTGGCGCAAACCCGCACTCGGCCGAGTTGCTCCCCGATGGCAACATCGTGGCAGCCTCCTCGACCGACCAACAGATAAGTATTTTCCGCACCGACACCCTCGCCGGTACGGGCAAAGCGGTAGAGACCTATCCTGTATCGGCGGCTCACAACGTTGTGTGGGACAGAATGAAAAACCTCCTCTACACCACTGCCGGCAATTATCTCATCTCCTATGAATACAATTTCGATAAAGAAAATCCTGCCCTTGTGAACCGAAATGAAGTCTACCGACTCTACGGCGAGGGGACCGAAGGGTCGCACGACCTTTTCCCGGTCTACGGCGAATATGCCCTCTACTGGACTACCAACGGAAAGATCTTCAAATACGACATCGTGTCGGACAAATGCTCCATCGCCTATGACATCAAAGAAATCAAAAGTATCTCTTCGGGGCCCGACGGCATACCCACACTCATGCTTCAACCCACAGAGTCGTGGTGGTCCGATCACCTCATCGACCCGGAGGGCAATATTCTCTTTCAAAAACAGAACTATAAAATATACAAAGCCCGGTGGATAATCGACAACACGTTCAGTTATCCACCCATACATCTCATTAATGAATAAACAGAATAATGTCTTGGGAAGTCCAATTCCGGATACGAACCTACCAAGCCCTTATACTTAAAAGTCATTCACTAAAAATTTAACAACTATGAAATCGAAAAATTTACTTTTTGTGTTTTTAACGGCAATCTTTGCCTTGTACGGAACGCATGCCAACGCAGTGATCTACATCGTCCCCAACGGTACAGGAAACGGGTCTTCTTGGGAAAACGGAGCCCCCATCGATAGTTTGAAATCAAAAGTCGACACCGAAGCGTGGATTAAAGAAGGTACTTACAACATTGAGAGTGGTTTCTATCTGGGACAAGGCGCACGCCTTTATGGCGGGTTCAAAGGTAACGAAACATCTTTCGACCAACGTGACATACATATTAGGCCAGTATTCACCTCCAATTGCACCATGTTCTCGATCGGAGGTAACAGTACCTCCCGCACGGTACATTTCGACAATCTCGAATTTGCCAATTGCGACCTGCTCAGCGCCGGGAATCGCATGCTTCTCGAAGTCTACGGCTCGCTTCAAATCAATAACTGCATTTTCCGAGACAATGCTGCCACCGAAAGTGTCGGTATCGTCGCTTTCGATAATAGCAATATCACCATCTCCAACTGTCTCTTCACCCGCAATAAGGTATCTTCGAAATTCGGTATCCTGCGCAATCAAGGAACTGTTACCTTTTGTAATACGACCATCGTCGGCAACGTTGGAGAAGGAGCTTTTGATTGGAACCGTGTAGGTGGAATCTTTGTTGAAAGAGGCAATGTACGCTTCTACAACACCATCTTGTGGGGCAACACGCCCGGCAATATCCGCTGTGATGCCAGTTCGGGCGCTACCGCAGAATTCTACAACACCGCTATTAGCAACACCGAAAACGACAACGGCCGTAACACTTGGGGCTACGACTATATAGTAACCGAATCCCAAAAAGAAGGATCGAAAATCGTCCTTGACGAAAGTTGCATAAAACTCTCCCTGGACAATAACGTCGACACCGAAGATGCCAAAGCTCCTAAATTTGTAGATCCCGAAAATGGGAACTACCACCTCTCAGCCGAGTCGCCTCTCATTGCCGCCGGTGACGACCCCGCCGGGCTCTTGACCGACAATACCTATGATCTGGACGGCAATCTCTGCCTCGACGAGAACTTCAACATCGACTTGGGCGCATATCAATACAGCGAAATCGGAACCGGAATTACAGCCATCAACACCGGCAACACCGAATTGAAATGTTACCCTAACCCCGTGAACAACATTCTCTACATCGATGCCGAAGGCGCACACCAAGCCGACGTTTACTCGATTACCGGAACATTGGTTTATTCGTCCAACATACTGGCCTCCGGGCAACTCGACTTACAAAGCCTCACTCCCGGATTCTACCAAATCGTGGTAAAAACCAAAAACGGTACATTGACGACCTCTATCGTTAAAAGATAACTTCCGCTCTTAAAATCATGCGCCAAGGGTCTCGCCGAGAAACTCTTGGCGCATGTCTTTTTAAACCTCTTTCACCGAGATGTCCCGATTATTATAGCTTCACTCCTATCTTTTAACCGTAATTATGAATAAAATAGAATATAATTGAGCAAAACCAAACTTGAAAACATCATTTTCGTTTGTCTCTATACTCTCCTTTTCGTATCTTTGCCTTCATTCATAACCCATAGCCGTATATGCAGAAACCTCAGGAATCTACGAATACGAATCTAAATCCGCAAACGCAGGAACATTTTCTACTTTCTTTTGAAAGGCCCGCTTCCTCTTCCGAGGATAACACGCTACACATATCTTCCGACAAACTTACGATCGTATTATGTACCCAAGGTTGTAAAACCGTGCAACTGAACTTTACAGAATATGTACTCGAACCCGGTAGTATCGCTTTCCTCTACCCCAACACGATTTGGAAACCGATAAAAACAAGTAGTGACTTTCAGGCACGTTATTTCTCGATGAGAAAACACTCGCCCAAAGAAAGAAATGCTTTTTTGGACTTGGAAACCATTTTCTCGTTAAGTACCTATATCGCCAGACACCCGCACACGTCCCTTTCAGCAAATGAGTCGATAGTGGTCGAAGGCTATTTTCGTCTGATACAAAACAGATACGAGGCCCACGTAGACTATGCGATCATACGTTCTCTTATTTCTGCTTTTATCTTGGAGTTAAACCAAATGTTTGCCATACGGGTAGAACACAAAAAATTGAAAATATCTCGCAAAGAAGATATTCTATGGAGGTTTCTCTCTTTGCTTACCCAGCATTATAAAGAAAATCGCAGCGTCGATTTTTATGCCGATAAACTTTGTATATCGCCCAAGCATTTATCCTCGGTCATCAAGCAACTAAGTCACAAGACCGCTCACGAGATCATTTCCGACGTCGTTATTATGGCCGCCAAACAACTCCTAAAAACCACGACGCTAAGTATCCAAGAAATTTCGGAAGAACTGAACTTTGCCAATCAATCTTTCTTTGGCAAATTTTTTAAACAAAATACCGGACAATCTCCGTCCTCATATCGAGGTGAATGACCGTCTATAATAAATAACACACTATTCACAAATAAAAACGATAAACGACATGAAGAACATTGTGCTATTTCTATCGGCCGCTTGCCTGTTATCCACTCATATTTTCGGGCAACAGCAAGAAAACCGATTTGCCGAAATTACCGACCCACAATTACTCAGTATCAACAAGCTGCCGCCTCATGCCAGTTTCACCTCTTACATCGACGAGACATCGGCTTTGAATAAGGACATGGCGAACGGAAGTTTCTACCTCCCCTTGAACGGAACATGGAAATTCCATTACACCGAAAAATTCAAAGAAAGACCCACGAATTTCATGGAGCCCGATTTTAACACCGCCGATTGGAAGGAGATAAAAGTTCCCGGAAACTGGGAGCTGCAAGGATTCGGCGACCCCATCTACGTAAATGTAGGGTATGAATTCGTATCTCCGGGATTCGACAAATATCTCCAAGAGCCCAATCCTCCTATGGTTCCCGAAGCGTGGAACCCGACCGGTACATACCGCCGGGATTTCGACCTCCCCGCAAACTGGAAAGGAAAAAGAATTTTTCTAAGCGCCGATGCAGTAAAAGGTGCTGCTTACTTCTATCTGAACGGTGAATTCATAGGTATGTCGAAAGCAGGGAAAGTTCCGGTACAATTCGATATAACTCCTGTCGTAAAACCCGGGGAAAATACCTTAGCCGTACAAATGCACAGATTCTCCGATGCCAATTATTTCGAGGGACAGGACTTTTGGAGGCTGACCGGATTTGAAAGAGACGTATATCTCTATGCCCAGCCGCAAACCCGAATCGCTGATTTCGAAGTACAAACACCTCTCGACTCATCATTCAAGAACGGGGTATTCAAACTTGATGTAAAAGTACAAAACGACGAGGTTAAGGCGCGTTCCATTTCCGTTTCGTATCGACTCATCGACCACGCCGAACAAACCGTAGCCCACGGGGAAAAAGCGATAAAACTCGACAAGAACAGTTCACAATCCGCCTCTTTTGCAGAAACGATAAACGACGTAAAAGCATGGACCGCCGAGACTCCGAATCTATACACACTACTTATTTCGACTGCCGACCCGCTTACCGGTCATTACATAACCGAAGAAACCATGCTCAAAGATTTCGAGCTTTGGAAAAAATACAATGTAAATACGGTTCGCACTTGTCACTATCCTCAACAAAAAAGATTTTATGAACTATGCGACGAATACGGATTCTATGTCATCGACGAAGCCAACATCGAGACTCATGGCATGGGGTATAGCTTACAAGCCGGAGGAAGTCTCGGTAACAATCCTCTCTATTTACCGGCTCATTTAGACCGTCTTAAAGACATGGTAGAACGGGATAAAAACCACCCGTCTATCATCACATGGTCTCTGGGGAACGAGGCGGGGAACGGTTACTGTTTTTATGAAACCTATTTGTGGCTGAAACAACGGGATCCGTCCCGTCCGGTTCAATACGAACGTGCCGAACATGAATGGAATACGGATATCGTTTGCCCCATGTATATTTCCCCGAAAGGAATCGAAGCATATGCTCTTAACCCCAAATCGCATCGGCCTCTTATCCTCTGTGAATATGCCCACGCTATGGGGAACAGTTTAGGAAACTTCCAAGATTATTGGGATATCATCGAAAAATACGATCTTCTTCAAGGCGGCTGTATATGGGACTGGGTAGATCAAGGACTCGAAAAGACAAATGAAAAAGGCGAAAAATTCTGGGCTTACGGCGGTGATTACGGAGATACCGGAACTCCCTCCGATGGAGATTTCTGCATCAATGGTATCGTATATCCCGACCGGAAAATAAAACCGCAGACCATTGAAATGGGCAAGGTTTATCAAAATATCAAATTCAAAAACTTCGACCGAACGAAAGGAACGATCGAAGTTCAAAACGAATTTTTCTTTACCGACCTCGACAAATACGATTTCGCTTATGCGGTAAAAGGGAACGGGAAAGTATTGAAAACCGGGAAATTCACCGTCTCGTTGCGTCCGCGTCAGAAATGTACGGTTACATTGAACGGGCTGCCGAATATGGATAAAGAAACCGTAGACTATCAAATCGAATTCGAGGCCAGACAGAAAAAAGCGGAACCTTTCCTTCCGCAAGGTTATGTCGTAGCACGCGAACAAATCTCGGTCAAACCGGCCGTCAAGCCAGTTGCAAAACCCGATCAAGGAGTCGTCTCACAAACCGATAATGGTGACGAGACGATTTTCTCCGGCAAGAATTTCAGCGTTACATTCGACAAAAACAGCGGATTGATCACCTCGTACCGATACAAAGGAACCGAATATATCCTCGACGGATTCGGACTCCGCCCCGCTTTTTGGAGAGCTCCGTTAGACAACGACTACGGCTATAACTCACCCAAACTATTGGGTAAATGGAAAGAGGCCACCCAACAGCCCCCTGTCGCCCGTTCGTTCTCCATCGATAAAAAAGAGAACGATAACGTTCGTGTCGTTTGCCGATACCTTTACCCGCAAACCCGGTCGGAATGGGAAATCTCCTATACGATATTCGGTAACGGAGTTATCAAGGTAGACAACACGTTCGAGGTATCCGATCTCCAAGCGCCCATGATTCCCCGCGTAGGATTGCGTATGCAGTTACCCGACTCATTCACCCGGTTGGAATACTATGGCCGAGGACCGTGGGAAAACTATATAGACCGTCGTACCAGTTGTTTTATTGGGCGATACGAAGCCAACATAGCCGACCTTTACGAGCCGTATGTACGTCCGCAAGAAAACAACCATCGCACCGATGTGAGCTGGTTTGCTCTTACAGGCAAAAAGAACGCTTTGCTAATCGTCGCCGACAGCTTGTTGGAATTCAATGTTTCGAACTATCCCCTCGAATCGTTCGATAGCGGAGAACGTCGTGACGACGGTCGTCAGCGTCCCGAAAATCCCCAACAACGTCACAACTGCGATCCCAAGCCGGCCGAACTGGTCGACCTGTTCATCGATTACCGTATGATGGGAGTCGGAGGCGACCACTCTTGGGGCGCTCAGCCTCATGAGGAATACCAAATCGATTTAGCTCCCGGAAAAATTTCTTACGGATTTAGCTTAATTCCTTTGGATAAAAACGCTAACTTTGAGAAAGCCATCAAACAATACTAAAATTGCCGAATATATCCCGGAATGACTTCCGGGATATATTTATAAATAAACATTTTATGAGTCGATTATCCAAACTGTCTTTACTCGTTTCGCTCCTGTTTCTCTCCTCTTGCAGTTTATTCAAAGAACTATCTTCCGACGATGTTACCCGAATTATATCGGAATATTTCGACGAAAACCACGACATGGTATTTTATTCGACCTTATCGCTTCTACAAGCCGAGCAGTTCACTATCGTGCAAGCCGACAAAGAGAGCGGAATCATAGAAAGGAATTTAAAAACCTTCGGCACAGCTACCGAAAGGGAATCGACCGAAGCCGTATTCCTCATTCTACCGCTTTCCGACAAACGTACGGAGGTAAAGCTCTCTCTTTACCGGAACGAACTGACCGTTACCCGCAAAAACGAGGTCAATCAAAAGCAAACCTCCCATACCATGCTCTTGAAGGAATCGACCTACGACAAATGGCTGAACAAATTAAAAGCCGAAGTGAAAAGAAGAAAAAAGCTCGTTTAATCGCCACCGAGAGTCACTTGTTTTTCAAACGGCATTCGATATGCCTATCGATGTCTCCGGCGTCTATCTCTTTCGACGAACTTTTTTAGAAGATTGTTTTTTCAGCTTGACAATGGGATCGACCGCCCGATGCGAAACATGATTTATCGTCGAAAGGTCTGAACACTCCTGATTGTTTCGCAAAAGAGAAGCAGGTGCGACAAGCGGGACTTGCGACTGCTCACGGTCTTCTATATCCGGCAATTCGCATTCCGCCCTGTCCATATCGATGTCCGCCACCCGATTCGCCTCTTTCGGAGAGTCCGACTCCGACACAGCAACTTCGGGCATAGCCTCTTTTTGATTCGCGAACAACTCCTCGAATTTCTTTTCATATTTGCGGGCATAGCGTTCGAGCGTGTTGATACAAGTCATGATACTCTTCACCTCGTCACGATCGTTTATCACATCTAAACCGAGCAACCGTTCGTAGTACCGGAACAATACTTCACACCTCAACATCTCTATCTCCATACGGCGCATCGACAGCTGTTCCACCATTTTTTGTTCTTGTGTTTCCATTGTTTTTTTCGACAAAGTAAAAACAAGTCACACACTCATTTATGGCATGATGATACAAAAACAAGATAGAAAAACCGGTTAAAATATTGCAAAATTTATTTTTTTATTTATCTTGCAAACGTTAATCTATAAATCATAAAACCATGAAAACAAACAGCCGAAATCATTCAATATATTATAAGATATATCGGAGGATATTTATCCTTAGCATGAGCTGTTTAGGATTAACCAAATAGACACTAAGGCCATTCATAAGCTATCGACTAAAATTACTATTAACAAGAGTTCATATCAGCAACATATGTTCGAATTAAATAAATACGAAAAACAAGTGGAAACTAATATCTCTATTTGTTTCATCTTGATGCTCATGAGCGATTTGGGTACAGCAGTGGCGTGGATAGGGCTGGCAGCCTGTGCGATACTGTTAGGCCAATTGGTCTATTATCCCTTTTGGTGCAAGAAAAAAGACGAATATTTATTTGTGCCGTGGTGGATTCTTTATCTGCTTTATTGGTGTATATTTACTTATTGGACTGTTCATAATTTAGTTGCCGCATCATGAAAAAGAAAAGCAAATCGGTTATCCGCTTGAAATACATCGAGCTAATCGCGTTCGTGGAAACATGGCTTGCGGGGCTTTGTTTCGTCGTAGGCATCAAGTGGCTCATCGGGCTGTCGATAGCCTTGTTTGCCATACCGCTGTGGGGGCTAATCTCCCATCGACGTTGGTGCAGAGCTCACAACGAACCGTATGCCAACTGGGAGTTCTTCTACACCGTTATCGCTTGGATTGTATATATATTTATAACGCTTGTCATCTATTTCCAT
>OMAK01001090.1_pt1 | contig 11453 bp, 9 predicted proteins | sample 1644681 | NCBI WGS metagenome assembly OMAK01 (sample SAMEA103958133, study PRJEB25191) | human gut metagenome | biome: human-associated habitat [ENVO:00009003]; feature: intestine environment [ENVO:2100002]; material: feces | place: Germany | collected 2013/2015 | reverse complement strand
GAGGGGCCGGAGAGCACTGCGATACGATAGCCCTCGCCGCATTCCTGTGCGATGATCTCGCTCATGCGCAGGTGCGTTCCGCGCTCAATACCCTTCGTGAGCGAGACGAGCAGCGTGCCTTTTTTCAGGTGCGTCGCAGCCTCATGCGCAACGGAGCGCAGTGCAAACGACGGCGACGCGAAGACGGCCATCTCCGCATTTTGGAGCACCGCTAAGTCGCTCGTGACGGCGATGCGCTCGGGAATGCGCACGCCTTTGAGTAAAGGATTTTCCCTTGTCTTATCCAGCAATTCCGCCTTTTTCGGGTCGTGCGACCAGAGCGCGACGGTATGGCCGTTGTCCGATAACAGCATCGCGGCGGCGGTACCCCAGCCGCCCGAGCCAAGCACTACAATGTTCATTCGTCCTCCCCCGGCTTGGGCGCGTTCACATGGAAATGGAACTTGCTCTCCGTACCGCTTAAGAGTCTTTTGATGTTGCTGCGGTGCGCCCACAGCACAAGAAGCGAAATGCACGTGCCGAGCACTGTGCAGGCCGTGTTATGGAACACGAAATACGTGGTAAACGGCAGGCTGACCGCCGCGGCGACCGAGCCGAGCGACACATAGCGCGTCGTGAGCCACAGCACGACGAACGCGCCCCAGCCGACGAGCGCGATGCGCCAGTCGAGAAGCAGCAACAGCGTGCCGCTGCACAAAATGCCCTTGCCGCCCTTGAAGCCGTAAAACACCGGAAACATATGGCCGATGACGCAGAACAGTGCGCCGAAATACTTGCCCGCGGCGCCCCAGCCGAGAAGATAGCCCAGGAAATAATTGCCCAGCAGCACCGCGCCGACGGCCTTGAGCATGTCGAACGCGATGACCATGGGCGCGCACTTCGCGCCGTAATTGCGGTAAAAATTCGTCAGCCCCGCGTTGCCGCTGCCATGGCGGCGCACGTCGTCATGGTAGAAAATGTGCGACGTTGCGATCGCGCCGTTGATGCAACCCAAAAGATACGACAGCACCGCAACGGCGACCGGTGCGCCATACAGCACTACTGCTGCGAACGTAGTGACCTCATCAGGATAAATTTCCATCAGTCTTCCTTATCCCCCTTCTCGCGAATAGACATGATGACTGGCGTACCCTCCAGTCCGAAGACGTTGCGGATGCAGTTTTCAAGGTAGCGCTGGTAGGAGAAATGGAAGAGCTTGCGCTCGTTGCAGAACACGACGAAGTGCGGCGGCTTGATGCCGACCTGCGTCATGTAATAGATCTTCAGTCTGCGGCCACGGTCCGTCGGCGGCTGCACGCGCGTCTGCGCGTCGGCCAGAATGTTATTGAGCATGCCGGTCGAAATGCGCATGCAGGACTGGTTGTGCACGTAGTTGATCATCTCAAAAAGGCGCGGCACGCGCTGGCCCGTTGCCGCCGAAATGAAGAGGATCGGCGCATAGGTCATGTAGGAGAGGTCGCGGCGGATGTCGTCGCGCATCTTGTCCATGGTCTTGCCGTCCTTTTCGACAAGATCCCACTTGTTCACGACGATGATGCAGGCCTTGCCTGCCTCGTGCGCGAGGCCCGCGACCTTCGTATCCTGCTCGGTCACGCCCTCCTGCGCGTCGATCATGATGAGGCACACGTCCGCACGGTCGATGGCCATCGTGGCGCGCAGCACGCTGTAGCGCTCGATCACGTCGTCGACCTTCGACTTTTTGCGCATGCCGGCGGTGTCGATGAAGACATACTTGCCCTGCTCGTTTTCAAAGTACGAGTCGATGGCGTCGCGCGTCGTGCCCGCAACATTGCTGACGATCATGCGCTCGGTGCCGAGAATGCGGTTCGTCAGCGATGACTTGCCGACGTTGGGTTTTCCGATGATGGCGACCTTGATGACGTCCTCATCCTCTTCCTCGTCATCCTCGGGCGGGAAATACTGTAAGCACGCGTCGAGCAGGTCGCCCGTGCCGTGGCCGTGCACGGCGGAAACGGCGATGGGATCGCCGAGGCCTAAATTGTAGAACTCATAAAAATCGGGGTCGACCCGTCCAGTCGAGTCCATCTTGTTGACCGCCAGCACGATGGGCTTGCGGGATCGCAGCAGCATATTCGCGACCTCCTGATCGGAAGCCGTCAGGCCGGTCTTCACATCCGTCAGGAAAATGATGACGTCCGCGTGCTGAATGGCGATCTCCGCCTGCTCGCGCATGAACGACAAGATCTGATCGTCCGTGCGCGGTTCGATACCGCCGGTGTCCACCAGACGGAATTTGCGGCCGCACCACTCGCTCTCGCCGTAGATGCGGTCGCGCGTGACGCCCGGCGTATCCTCGACGATGGAGAGCCGCTGGCCGATGAGCTTATTAAACAGCATGGACTTGCCGACATTCGGCCGTCCAACGATCGCAACCAAAGGTTTCATCTCTCTGCCTCCTTTATTCCAAAGCGGCGCGCGATCGCACCGCTCTTTATCGCAAAGCAAAATATTACAAATACAGTATAACCGAATTTTCGGCATTGCGCAAGGACAAGCTGGTCTGCGCACAATATAAATTTCTTGTGAAAATGCAGCGTTGGGGCTATAATGAGAGCCACTATACGAAAAAGGAGCGCCTTTCGATGAAGTCCCCCTCTGTTCGCGCGTCGGCGCTTGCGCCCTACGCGCTGATCCTGCTGCAAAATGTCATCTACGGCTTCGGCGACCCGATCTCCAAGGTCGCCTACGACATCGTGCCTGTTTTTTCGCTGCTGGCCGCGCGGTACCTGATGGCTTTCACCTTTTTACTGCTGCTGTTCGGAAAACGCACGGTTCAGGAGCTCAAGACTGCCCCGCGGCGGCAGCTCATCCTCCCCTGCCTCTGCATCTCGTCGAACCTCATCGGCAACGTGGCCCTCGTGCTCACGAGCGCGACGTCCGTTGCGTTCCTGCGCTCGCTCTCGACGGTCATTGTGCCGCTGCTTGCCGCGATCGTCTACCGGCAAAATTTGCCGAAAAAGCTGCTGCTGGTCTATGTGCTCGTCGTTCTGGGCTCGTACCTTCTCTGTGGTATGGGCGGGCTGTCGGGCTTTGGCTGGGGCGAGGTATTGTCGCTTCTGTGCGCCGTGCTCATTGCAGGCTCGCTGCTCTTTGGGCAGAGAAGCCTGGACTGCGTGAGCGCCACGACGCTGACCACCTTGCAATCCGCCGCGGCGACTGTGTTGGCGCTCGCCTGTTCGTTTCTGTTCGAGGGCGGCATCCACGTGTCGAACGTCTCGCCTCTCGCGTGGAGCATCATCGCGTATCTCGCTATCCTCTGCACGTCGCTCGGCTATTTTTTGCAGAACAAGGCCATGTGCGCGATCTCCGCGCGCTCGGTCGCGCTGCTCCAGTGCCTTTGCCCAGTGATGACGGCGCTCTTTTCCTTTCTGCTCCTTGGCGAAAGGCTCAGCGCGGCGGGCATCCTCGGTTCTGCGCTCCTGCTCATCGCGCTGGTCGCGGCCACGCTGCTGCGCAGCGAAACGCCGGCAGAACGCATAAGAAAAAGCTGAGTGGAGTTCCACTCAGCTTTTCTTAACGATTTTCGTTCCGAATCAATTATTCGGCTGCGACCTTGGACTCGATGACCTTGACCTGACGGCCGTTGTAGGTACCGCATTCCGGGCACATTCTGTGAGGCTGGTGCAGAGCGCCGCACTTCGGGCACGCAACGAGCGCGGGAGCGGTGAGCTTCCAGTGAGAAGAACGTCTCTTATCACGTCTCTGACGGGATACTTTCCCCTTGGGGACTGCCATGTTGACACCTCCTTAAAGTTAAGCTGAATGAACAGCGAATTTATTGTTCCAAAAGCTTTGCGAGGGCTGCTAACCTGGGGTCGACTTCCTTTTTGCAGCGGCACTTCTCATAGTTGAGGTTGACACCGCAGCCGGAACACAAGCCCCTGCAATCCTCGCGGCAAAGGGTCTTGCTTGGCATATTGAGGATGAACGTCTCCCGCGCCAGCTCGCTGAGATCAGCGGTTCCGTTGTCCAGCAGCAGGATATCGTCGTTGTCGTCTTCCTCCAGCTCCTCAGCGAGCAGACACTCGAACGGGACCTTGTACGGAAGATCAAACGGCGCTCCGCAGCGATCGCACACGGCGGAAAGCGTTGTAGTCAGGTCAAACTGCAACCGCAGCATCCCCGCAATGTTCTCTGCCTGCCCTACCACTGAGACCGGCCGAACCGCAGGACACACGCCGCCGAAGTCCACATCAGAAAAGTCCTCTGTAAAGTCAAAGGGAATTCTGCCTCCGGGGGTGTTAATGATACGTTTTACATCTAAAACCATGCTACACCTCGCAATGACACGAGTGATATTATAGAGGACGTTTTCTCGATTGTCAAATACTTTTTTCACGGTTGCGGCAAAAATTTTGACAGGATTTCTTTACTTTTTTTGCCCGCTATCGTACAATAGCAGAAAATCGCGCGCTGCGCAAGCGGAGGTGCCGCCCATGCGGGAGTTTCACATCGGAAAAAATGACGAAAATCAGCGGCTTGACCGCTTTCTCGGCAAGGCCATCCCCCTGCTTCCCGCGTCGCTCGCGCAGAAGTACATCCGCCTAAAGCGCATCAAGGTCAACGGCGCGCGCGCCCAGCGCGACCAGAAGCTCGTCGCGGGCGATATTTTACAGTGCTACATCAACGATGAGTTTTTCGAGTCGCCGAGCGAGGAAAACGTCTACCTCACGATCACGACGCCGCGGCTCAAGATCGTCTACGAGGACGAGAACATCATGCTGCTCGACAAGCCCGCGGGAATGCTTGCCCACGCCGACGAGCACGAGAAAGTCAATACGCTCGTCAACCACATGCTCGCCTACCTCTATCAAAAGCGCGAGTGGCGGCCACGCGAGGAGAACGCCTTCACCCCCGCCCTCTGCAACCGCATCGACCGCAACACCGGCGGCATTGTCGTTGCGGCGAAAAACGCTGAAGCGCTGCGCATCCTGAACGACAAGATTCGCGACCGCGAGATCGCCAAATACTATTTATGTATCGCCCTCGGCCGCGTCGAGCCGCCGAAGGGCTGCATCGAGTGCTTTTTGCGCAAGGACGAGAAGAGCAACACCGTCCGCGTTTACCACCGCCCCGTGCCCGAAGGCCGCAGCGCGGTCACGCTGTATCAAACGCTCCGGACGCGCGGCGAGCTGTCGCTTTTGGAGGTCGAGCTCCTCACCGGCCGCACCCATCAGATCCGCGCAAGCATGGCGGATCTCGGTCACCCGCTGCTCGGCGACGGCAAGTACGGCATCGGCAGCGTGAACCGCAAATATGGCGAAACGCAGCAGGCGCTCTACTCCTATCGCCTGCGTTTCGAATTCCCCACCGACGCTGGCATTCTCGAATATCTGCGCGGGCGGGAATTTCAGGTGGACGAAGTGCCATTCCAAAAGAAATATTTTAGTTAAATCCTACAAGCGGAGGGCCATAACATGGCTCTCCGCTTTCTCATTTTTCAAAAGTTCAAAATATTGAACTTTTTGTTAAATATACTCTTGCAATTTTGCACGCGCTGTGTATAATGATTTCGGTTTAGCAAAAACTGACCAAAAGTTTAGTATATCAAACGAGGAGGCATGTGCATGGACATCGGCAATAAGATCAAGCAGCTGCGAACGCGACAGGGACTGACTCTGGAGGAGCTTGCCAGCCGAAGCGAGCTCACAAAGGGGTTTTTGTCCCAGTTAGAGCGCGACCTCACCTCCCCCTCGATCGATTCGCTCAGCGATATCCTCGAGGCCCTCGGCACCAACCTCTCGGAATTCTTTCAGGAGGATAAAAACGACCAGTTTGTCTTCCGCTCCGAAGACTTTTTCGTCGACGAGCGCGAGAACTGCACCGTCAACTGGATCGTTCCCAACACGCAGAAAAACCAGATGGAGCCCATTTTATTGGAACTTCCCGCCGGCGGCGAATCGTTCGAGATCGAGCCGCACAACGGCGAGGAGTTCGGCTACGTGCTTGACGGCAGCGTCATTTTAGAGTGCGACGGCGAACGCAGCGTCGTGTGCCGCGGCGAAACGTTCTATCTCCACGGCAAAACGTTCCACTACCTCAAAAATGAACGCAAGACCACCGCGCGCATCCTCTGGGTCTGCACGCCCCCGCTTTTTTAACTACTATTCTATAAAATTGTGAGGATATCGGAAATGGCCGAAGAAAAGAAAAAGATCATTCAATTCAAGAACATCGTCAAGAGCTTTGAGGACGGACAGGTCGTTCTCAAGGGCGTCTCTCTTGACATTTACGAAAATGAGTTCGTCACGCTGCTCGGCCCCTCTGGCTGCGGCAAGACGACACTGCTGCGCATCCTCGGCGGCTTTTTGCAGCCGAGCGAGGGCAAGGTGCTCTTCGACGGTGAGGACATCGTCAGCGTCCCGCCCTACAAGCGCGAGATCAACACCGTCTTCCAGAAGTATGCCCTCTTCCCCCACATGGACGTGTACGACAACATCGCCTTTGGCTTGACGCTCAAAAAGGAGCCGAAGGACGTCATCGAGCAGAAAGTCATGCGTATGCTGCGCCTTGTTAGCCTTGAGGACTATGCCCACCGCAACGTGACCGAGCTCTCCGGCGGCCAGCAGCAGCGCATCGCCATCGCCCGCGCGCTCGTTAACGAGCCAAGCGTGCTGCTGCTCGACGAGCCGCTCGGCGCGCTCGACTTAAAGCTCCGCAAGGAGATGCAGCAGGAGCTCAAATCCATCCAGCAGGAGGTCGGCATCACGTTCATCTTCGTCACGCACGATCAGGAAGAGGCGCTGACGATGTCCGACAAGATCGTCGTCATGAATGCGGGTGAAATTCAGCAGATCGGTACGCCGACCGAAATCTACCGCACCCCCGTCAACGAATTCGTCGCCAAGTTCATCGGCGAGACGAACATCATCGACGGCGTCATGCTTGAGGACGACCTCGTCATGTTCGAGGACAAGAAGTACGCCTGCCGTGCCCGCGGCTACAATAAGAACGAAAAGGTCGACGTCGTCATCCGCCCCGAGCACCTCGACATTGTCCCGCGTGCCGAGGGTATGCTCAAGGGCACGGTCAAGTCTCAGCTTTTCAAGGGCATGCACTATGAAACCGTGGTCGAAACGCGCGTCGGTACGTCCATCACCGTGAAGATGCAGGTCTCGCAGGACCGCCCTGTCTACAACGAGGAAAAGGGCGAGAAGATCAGTGCGAACGCCTTCCTTCTGGACGTGGAGGACGTCGAAGAGCTCGACGACGCCAAGGTCGTCGCCCTCGCCTCTGCCGAGGCCTGGGACGCCGAGACCGAGGAGCCCATCTCCATCAAGACCGTCGAATACGACATCAAGCCCGAGACCGGCAACTACACCGTGACCTTTGCCACCGCGAACGATACGTCTATCACCGTCAAGGTGCTCGTCGTAGCGCAGAACCGCGTCGAGAGCAAGGTCTATCAGGAAGAAATTTACGCGATGAACTTCTTCAAAAAGGTCGAGGACATTCAGGAGAGCATCGCGCTCGACACCGACCTTGAGACCTGGGCCAGCGCGTCGGCGTGGTCCCTCGAAGACGGCGAGCAGGTCGAGATCACGGACGTCAAGTACGACTTCGACCCCGAGACCATCACCCCGGGCGTTTACGATGTGACCTTCTCCACCGAGGGCTATGAGTACAAGGTCTCCACCACCCACGCCTTTGAAGAGGGCGAGCAGGTCGGCCTTGTCTTCCGTCCCGAGGACATCCACGTGATGAAGAAGGAGGGCCAGTGGTGAAGCGCTTTCGTTCCATGACTTACCCGTATATCGCGTGGATCATCGCGATCATCGTGGTGCCGATGCTTCTGATCGTGCTCTATGCCTTCACGACCTCCGGTAACTCGGTGCTGACATTCCAGTTCACCTTTGAGAACTTTGCCCGCTTCGTCACGGACAAGGTCTTTATGGATGTGTTGCTGCGCTCGCTCTATATCGCGCTCATCACAACGCTCATCTGCGTTGCGCTCGGCTACCCCATCGCCTACGTCATCGCGCAGCGCGGCGGCTGCAGCAACACGATCTTAATTCTGCTCATCACCATGCCGACCTGGGTCAACATGCTGGTGCGCACCTATGCTTGGATGGGCATTTTGCAGGACGAGGGCATCTTCAACACGATCCTTTCGTGGTTCGGCATCGGCCCCGTGTCGATGATCCACACGAGCTTTGCCGTCATCCTCGGCATGGTCTATAACTTCATTCCCTTTATGATCCTGCAGATCCACACGTCCCTTGCCAAGATGGACAAGAGCCTTTTGGAAGCCGCCAACGACCTCGGTGCAACGCCGGTGCAGGCATTCCTGCGCGTGACGCTGCCGCTCTCGCTTCCCGGCGTGATCTCCGGCATCACGCTCGTGTTCCTGCCCGCGGTGTCGAGCTTCTTCATTCCGAAGCTTCTCGGCGGCGGACAGTACGTCCTCGTCGGCAACATCATTGAAACGCAGTTCCTCACCACTGGCGACTGGAACTTCGGCTCGGCCATCTCGCTCATCATGGCGGTCATCATCATGATCTCGATGTGGCTGACGCGCAAGGCGGACGTTCAGGTCGCCTCGCAGGGAAAGGAGTGAGAAGCGCATGAAAAAGAAAACCTCTGTCGGCTCGAAGATCATCCTGACGCTCACGATGCTCTTCTTCTACCTCCCCATCCTCTATATCATTATCTTTTCGTTCAACGATTCCCGCTCGCTGACGAAGTTCGGCGGCTTCTCTCTCCGCTGGTATGAAAAGATGTTCGCCGATTCGACGATGATGGAGGCTGTGCTCTACACGGTCATCATCGCCGTCATCGCGACGGTCGTCGCGACAGTCGTCGGCACGATCACGGCCATCGGCCTTTCTAAATCCCGCAAGGTTGTGCAGAAGATGGTCGAGCGCATCAACGACCTGCCCGTGATGAACCCCGATATCGTCACGGCCATCTCACTTCTGATGTTTTTCAGCGTCCTCACGGTCAAAAAAGGCTTCGGCACGCTGCTCATCGCGCATATCATGTTCTGTATCCCCTACGTGATGCTCTCCGTTACGCCGAAGCTCCGCTCGCTCGACCCTAACCTGATCGACGCAGCGATGGACCTTGGCGCAACGCCGTTCCAGGCGCTCACGAAAGTCATTGTGCCGCAGATCAAGCCGGGTATCGTCTCCGGCGCGCTCATTGCGTTCACGATGAGCTTTGACGACTTCGTCATCTCGTACTTCACAACGGGCAACGGCGTCAACAACATTTCGATTTTGGTCTACACGATGTCCAAGCGCGTGAACCCGTCCATCAACGCCCTTTCTACCATTGTGATTCTTCTCATTACGCTGGTGCTCGGCGTCGTGAACATCGTGCCGATCGTGCGCGAAAAGCGCGAAAAGGACGGCAAGTCCTCCCGCGCCGTGAGCCGCAAGGCCATGGCATCTGTTGCCGCCGTGCTGGTGCTGGCCGTTGTCGGCGGCACCGTGGGCGCGAGCCTTTCCCAGCAGCACAAGAGCGCCGCGGCTGTCGAGAAGTACGGCAGCAACGTTTTGAAGCTCTATCTCCCCGGCGAGTACCTCGGCGAGAACGTCATCTCCGACTTTGAAAAGCAGTACGGCGTGCGCGTCATCGTCGAGAACTTCGACTCCAACGAGATGATGTACACCAAGCTCATGGCCGGCGACCGCTACGATGTCATCATTCCGTCCGACTACATGATCGAACGCCTGATGAACGAGGACTTCCTCCAGCCGCTTGACAAGAGCATGATCCCCAACATGGAGAACATGTCTGATGCCGTGCTCGGTATGAGCTACGACCCGGACAACACGTACTCCATCCCCTACTTCTGGGGCAGCGTCGGTCTCGTCTACAACCACGAGAACGTCGACCCTGCCGTCATCGAGAGCGAGGGCTGGGAGGTCCTGCGCAACACCGACTACGCCGGTCACATCTACATCTACGATTCCGAGCGCGACTCGTTCATGATGGCGTTCAAGGCGCTGGGCTACTCGATGAACACCGAGGACCCCAACGAGATCAATGACGCCTATGAGTGGCTGCTGCAAATGAACAACACGATGTCCCCCGTTTATGTGACCGACGAGGTCATCGACGGTATGATGAACGGCTACAAGGACATCGCCGTTGTCTACTCCGGCGACGCGGCCGTGGTGCTTGATGAAAACGAAGACATGAGCTTCTATATGCCCTCCCAGGGCACGAACATCTGGTGCGATGCCATGGTCATTCCCCAAAATGCCGAGAATCCCAAGCTCGCCCACGAGTTCATCAACTACATGCTCACCTATGAAGCCGCGTTTGACAACACCGAAACGGTAGGTTATACTTCTCCCAACGCGGAGGTGTTTGAAGAGATGACCTCGTCTGAGGATCTCTACGCGGACAATGCCGCCTACCTTCCCCGCAGCGGCTACGACAAGGACGAGATGTTCCACGACAACCAGGTGCTCATGCGCGAGCTGAGCAAGCTCTGGATCAAGGTCAAAGCTGCCAAATAATATCGTAAAGGAGTTTTTTAAGATGAAAATCGGAGATACTTTTACCGTCAAGAAAGTTGTCACGGAAGACATGACCGCTGCCGCGCTCGGCAGCGGCGGTCTACCGGTGTTTGGCACGCCGTATCTCGTCGCGATGGTCGAAAACGCCGCCTTCACCTATCTCCAGCAGGAGCTGCCCGAGGGTAAGAGCACCGTCGGCACCAAGGTCGAGGTCTCCCATGTCTCCCCCTCGCCCGTTGGCATGGAGATCACCGTTACCGTCGAGGTCACGGATATTTCCGCAAACGGCAAGATGGTCGACTTCAAGGCCACCGCGACCGACACCGCCGGCCTCATCGGCGAGGGCACGCACCAGCGCGCCGTCATCACCGTGGATCGCTTCATGGACAAGTGCCAGGCCAAGCTCGGCTGATTTTGTAAGGAGGAACCCTGATGCATTATTCGGGAGCCGTTTACCGTCCCCCCAGCGAGGCGCGCAGCCTCATCGTGCAGTGCACGCTCGGGTGCAGCCACAACAAATGTGCGTTCTGCACGATGTACAAGGACAAAAAGTTCTCCATCAACCCCATTGAGCAGGTGCTCTCCGACCTCGACGAGGCGCGCGCCTACGGGCGCTATATCGAGAAGATCTTTTTAGCCGACGGCGACGCGCTGATCCTGCCGATGGACTATCTTCTGACCGTTCTCGACTATATCAGCGACCATTTCCCTACCTGCAAGCGCGTTGCGGCTTACGCAACGACCAAGGCCATCATGCGCAAGACGGACGACGAGCTGCGTACGCTGCGCGAGCACGGCCTCGGCATCGTGTATATCGGCCTTGAGAGCGGCAACGAAGAGCTTCTCAAAAAGTTCTGCAAGGGCGTTACTGCCGAGGAGATCGTCTTAAACGCCATCCGCTGCAAGCAGGCGGGCATCGCCACCTCCGTCACGGCCATCAACGGCATGGCGGGCGCGAACGGC
>OMAK01001082.1_pt1 | contig 11498 bp, 9 predicted proteins | sample 1644681 | NCBI WGS metagenome assembly OMAK01 (sample SAMEA103958133, study PRJEB25191) | human gut metagenome | biome: human-associated habitat [ENVO:00009003]; feature: intestine environment [ENVO:2100002]; material: feces | place: Germany | collected 2013/2015 | reverse complement strand
TCACCCTGATCCCCCTGCTGAGCGGTCTGTTCGGCTAAAAACTGCGGGCGGCATCTGCCGCCCATACATATTGCTCCAACTCACCGTGGCTAACGGTTTTTGTACTTGTGGAGCGAATTTTCAAGCCATACGTTCTATCAAAAAGGAGATGTTTCTATGAATTTTTTGACGAACCTCATCTTTGTTCTCAACCTGCTCAAGACCCTCATCAACCATTTCTTTTAAGGTGGTGGCTCTGAGTGGAAACTGTTCTCAAAGCGATTTCAGATTGGATCAAGTCGCTGCTGACAGCGGCGATCATGTCCAATCTTTCCGGCTTGTTTGATGATGTGAACACCCAAGTGGGCAACATCGCACAACAGGTCGGCACCAAACCATCCAGTTTTGAACCGCGCGTTTTCGCTATGATCGAGGCGTTGTCACGCAATGTGGTGCTGCCCATTGCTGGCGTAATTTTGACCTTTATTGCCTGTTATGAGCTGATCGAGATAATCACCCAGCACAACAACATGGCACAATTTGAACCTGCGCTGCTGATGAAATGGATCTTCAAGACTGCCATTTCGGTGTGGATGATCTCCAACACCTTCGACATCATCATGGCAGTGTTCGATGTGACGCAGCAGGTGGTGGCAAATTCCAGCGGCATTATTTCTGGCAACACGCGGGTGAACGACATCGGGCTTTCCATGCTGCAATCCAGCATGATGCAGATGGACGTTGGCCCTTTGTTCGGGCTGTTCTTGCAGTCCTTCTTCATCGGCATCACCATGCGCATCCTGTCCATCGTGATTTTCGTCATCGTCTACGGAAGAATGATTGAAATCTACATGATGGTCAGTCTGGCTCCAGTGCCCATGGCAACATGGGGCAACCACGAGCAATCCCATGTTGGACAGAACTATCTCCGTTCTCTGTTTGCGCTGGGATTTCAGGGCTTCCTGATCCTGATCTGCGTGGCGATCTATGCCGTTCTGCTTCAGAATGTTGCCATATCCGGGGATGCCATCAACTCGATCTGGAGCATCGTGGGGTACACGGTGCTGCTATGCTTTACGCTGTTCAAGACTGGTTCCGTCGCCCGGAGTATTCTGGGCGCACACTAAGGAGGTGGAATTTTGGCAGCTTATATTTCCGTGCCGCGCGATTTCAGCAAGGTGAAGTCCAAAGTAGCCTTCAACCTGACCGCCCGGCAGCTTATCTGTTTTGGTGCAGCGGCAGTCGTAGGGGTGCCGCTGTTTTTTGTTCTGCGGGACACCGCTGGCAATTCCGGTGCTACCCTCGGAATGATGGCGGTCATGCTGCCCATGTTCTTTCTGGCCATGTATCAGAAGAACGGTCAGCCGGCTGAAAAGATCCTGCGGTACTACTTTCAGGCGCGCTTTGTTCGCCCGAAGGTGCGTCCGTACCAGACCCGCAATTACTATGCACTGCTTGTGAAGGGAGATGACGCCCATGATTCCGTTTCTGAAAAAGAATAAGGACGGCAGGAAGCCGCCCAAGTCCACGGTGCCCCGCACGGCACAGGAGAGCATTCCGTTCCAGCGGATGTTTGAGGACGGTACCTGCCGTGTCCGTCCCGGCTACTACACCCGCACCATCCAGTATCAGGATATCAACTATCAGTTGGCGCAGCAGGAGGACAAGACCGCCATTTTTGAGGAATGGTGCAGTTTTCTGAACTTCTTCGACAGCTCCATCAAATTTGAACTGTCCTTTGTGAACATGGCAACCGACAGCACCGAGTTTGAAAAGAGCATCCGTATCCCGTACCAGAAGGACGGTTTCGATGATGTTCGTGCGGAGTATTCCCAGATGCTGCGCCAGCAGCTTGCCAAGGGCAATAATGGTCTGACCAAGACCAAATTCATCACCTTTGGTGTGGAGGGCGAAAGCATGGCACAGGTCAAGCCCCGGCTTGACCACATCCAGAATGACCTGCTGAACAACTTCCACCGACTGGGGGTGCAGGCAAAGCCCCTGAATGGTGTCCAGCGGCTGAAACTCATGCACGATATGTTCAACATGGACGGCGCATCCAAGTTTCATTTCGACTGGAAAGACCTCGTAAAAAGTGGGCTTTCGGTGAAGGATGCCATTGCACCCACCGCCTTTGCCTTCAAAAACTCCCGGACGTTCCAGATGGGCGGCATTTTTTGCGCCGCCAGTTTCTTGAGCATCACGGCATCCGACATCAGCGACCAGCTTTTGAAGGACTTTCTGGACATGGATTCCAGCCAGATCGTCACCATGCACATTCAGAGTGTCGATCAGAACCGTGCCATCAAGACCGTCAAGCGCACCATCACGGAACTGGATCGCAGCAAGATCGAGGAGCAGAAAAAAGCCATCCGTGCCGGGTATGACATTGACATCAGTGCGACTCGTTCCTGAACAAAACCTTCGTGGTTGAAGGATAAAATCAGGCACTAACAAAAGAACGAGTTTCTAAAGTTAGGAGAACTAACAATCCAAGAGGTGGAATGATGGGGTAACGCCCTGAAACGCCCCCTTAATACTCCGACTGGCACCAAAGATGGAAACATCCGGTGTCAGAAGCTCGGTGAAGGCGGCCGAGAGCAGCCGTAAGAAATGCTGGAAAGTCACCAGCCCCACGAAAGCCGTCCAGAGGTGGACGGTGCTGCCTATAGGCCGGAGGTCTACAAGATACCCAAGGTTAGAATGTTTGCAAGATAACTGACGAAAACCGCGAATGTACGGGTCTATACGATGACGGCATAGAAATGTGCCGAGAGCGTTAATCGCTCGTCAGTGTGGTGAAGTAAGAATTGATGTTATGAAACGCCATAGCAAGTTACAGGCTTGTTCAAGCTGGCAGGACCAAAGCGGAAACCTAAAGGTATATGAAAAGATAGGATTGTTGGAACGAGGAAAGGCAGCGAGCTTTCTCATTTAAAAGTAAGGGGACGAATCATATAAGCCCCTAAGTCACTGCTGAAAAGCAGAGGTCGAACTGATGATGTTTTCTGCGAAAAAGAGGAAAACGGAAGAATGGCCTCAAGTCAGTCAAACAGGCAACTTAGCACTTAGTCGCAATTAGGATTGCGAGTATGACAAAAAGAAGTCACTCGCCGTAAAGGAGAGTGATGCCTGATGCCAAATGAGAAGAAACCAAAAACCAAATGCGTGGAGTATCTCCGCCATGCTGAATACTACGATATGCAAAGTACCTTTGATGAACTGTATGCCAGAAGTCAGGCAGGAGAAATTTTCGAGAACCTGATGGATGTGATACTTTCAAGAGAAAATATCCTGCTGGCCTATCGGAACATCAAATCCAATACCGGGAGTATTACGCCGGGAACAGACAAGCTGAAGATTTCTGATATTGGTAAACTTACCGCTGATGAAGTCACAGCAAGGGTACGCAAAATCGTCAAGGGAGCTAAAAACGGCTACACCCCAAGAAGCGTAAGACGCAAAGACATCCCAAAACCAAACGGGAATACCAGGCCACTGGGAATCCCTTGTATCTGGGATAGATTGGTACAGCAATGTATCAAGCAGGTCATGGAACCTATCTGCGAAGCCAGGTTCAGCAACAATAGCTATGGATTCCGTCCAAATCGGTCGGTTGAAAATGCGATAGCGGCAATCTACAGGCTTATGCAAAAGTCAGGACTTCACTATGTAGTAGAGTTTGACATAAAAGGTTTCTTTGACAATGTAGACCATTCAAAACTGATAAAACAGTTATGGTCACTGAATATCCGGGATAAAGAACTGCTCTATGTAATCCGTAGGATTCTCAAAGCTCCAATCCTCATGCCGGACGGCAACACAGAACACCCAACAAAGGGAACGCCGCAAGGCGGAATTATTTCCCCACTATTGGCAAATGTGGTGCTGAATGAACTTGACCATTGGATAGAAAGCCAATGGCAGTGCAACCCGGTAACGGAAAACTACGCTTACAGAGAAAATGCGGCAGGCTGTCCGATACAAAGCCATGCGTACCGGGCAATGCGGAATACACGGCTGAAAGAAATGTATATCGTGAGATATGCAGACGATTTTCGGATTCTCTGTAGAACAAGGGAACAGGCAGACCGGACGCTGATTGCGGTCACGCAATGGCTGAAAGAACGCCTGCGCCTTGATGTTTCACCGGAGAAAACGAGAGTTGTTGACGTCAGACGGAGCTATTCTGAATTTCTCGGATTCAAAATCCGACTACGCAAAAAGGGGAAAAAGTACGTCGTTCAATCGCACATGTGCGATAAAGCATACAAAAAGGTTAAAGCCAGCCTGACTAAACAAGTCGGAAATATCAAATTTCCCAGAAAAGGACGTGGAGAAGCCGGGGAAGTACGGCTGTTCAACTCCATGGTTATGGGAATCCAGAATTACTACCAGTTAGCCACTGACATCAGCATAGACTGCGGTGATATTGGCAGAACTGTTAATACAGTTCTCAAAAACAGGCTGAAATCTGGAAAGACACACCGGCTGAAAAAGGAAGGCCGTGACCTGACAAAAATGGAAATCCAAAGATATGGGAAATCGGAGCAACTAAGATATATAGCACAATCCAAAGAACCGATTTATCCAATAAGCTATGTTCAATGTAAAAATCCAATGAGTCAGCGGCGAAAAGTGTGCGCTTACACAGCGGCAGGAAGAAGTGAAATCCATGACGATTTGCGGATAAACACTTTCTTACTGCTACAGCTAATGAGAGCGCCTACATACAGCCGCAGTACAGAGTATGCGGATAACCGTATCTCACTGTTCTCCGCTCAATGGGGAAAATGTGCGGTAACGGGAAAGAAATTTCAGTGTATAACAGAAATTCACTGCCATCACAAGAAGCCAAAAGGAATTGGAGGCAGAGATAAGTATGAAAATCTGGTATTGGTGCTTGCACCAGTACATGAACTGATACACGCAATTGATGAGGACACTATTCGTTCTTATCTCACCGCTCTTAAATTGGATACTTCGCAGCTCACAAAGCTGAACAAACTGCGAACATTGGCAAAAAGGAAACCCATTGATTTGGAGAAGCCAAATCTTACGAATAATTCTCATAATGGTATGACTAAGGAGACTAAGAAATCTGTTTGATTGATGGAACGCCGGATGCGGTGAAAGTCGCATGTCCGGTGTGAAGCGGGGGAAAAGCTGGAGATAACTTCAAAGGCTTACCTATCGCTATTTCCGTCCGACCTTGCTACTTTCGGCAGCGAAGCAAAAAATCTGTTGCAGGATTTACAGAGCCGCAACGAGCGAATGTTTCTGCTGACGTTCCTTGTGGTAAACATGGCAGACACAAAACGGAAACTGGATAATGACATCTTTGCTACGGCGGGCTTTGCACAGAAAAATAACTGCGCTCTGACCCGCCTTGACTATTTGCAGGAAGCGGGCTTTATGTCCTCTATCCCTCTTGGAGAGAACCTTATCCCCATTCAAAGAGGGCTTACCACATCAAGCACCGCTATTTTTATCCCGTTTATCACGCAGGAGCTTTTTCAGCGGGGCGCAGCCCTTTACTACGGCTTAAATGCGCTGTCAAATAACATGATACTCTGCGACCGCAAGCAACTGAAAAATCCCAACGGGCTTATCCTCGGAACGCCGGGAAGCGGTAAATCCTTTGCGGCAAAGCGGGAAATGACAAACGCCTTTCTCATTACTGACGACGATATTATTATCTGCGACCCGGAAGCAGAATATTTTTCCCTTGTGCAGCGATTGGGCGGGCAAGTGATACGCCTGTCGCCTGCCGGAAAAGGCATGGACGGTAAGCCCCAGTATGTGAACCCTATGGATATTAACCTCAACTACTCCGAGGACGACAACCCGCTTGCCTTGAAATCCGACTTTATCCTTTCCCTCTGCGAGCTTGTTATCGGCGGCAAAGAGGGCTTGCAGCCCGTGGAAAAGACCGTCATTGACCGCGCCGTTAGGAATGTGTACCGACCTTTCCTTGCTGACCCCGACCCGGCAAAAATGCCTATCTTGGGCGACCTCTACAACGAACTGCTGAAACAGCCGGAGCCGGAAGCTGCCCGCATTGCGGCGGCATTGGAGCTTTATGTTTCGGGAAGTCTGAACGTCTTTAACCACAGAACGAATGTAGAGCTTTCTAACCGCCTTGTCTGCTTTGATATTAAGCAGCTTGGAAAGCAGCTCAAGAAATTAGGTATGCTCATTGTGCAAGACCAGGTGTGGAACCGCGTTACCGTAAACCGCGCCGAGAAAAAGGCAACCCGTTACTATATGGACGAATTTCATTTGCTTTTGAAAGAGGAACAGACCGCAGCCTATTCCGTGGAGATTTGGAAGCGTTTTCGTAAATGGGGCGGCATACCGACGGCAATCACACAGAACGTCAAAGACCTTTTAAGCAGCCGCGAAGTCGAGAATATCTTTGAAAACTCCGATTTTGTCCTCATGCTCAATCAAGCCGCAGGCGACCGGGCTATCCTTGCAAAGCAGCTTAACATCTCCCCGCAGCAGATGAAGTATGTAACCCACACCGAAGCAGGCGAGGGGCTTATCTTTTACGGGAATGTGGTGCTGCCGTTCATTGACCGCTTCCCAACCGACACCGAGCTTTACCGTCTGCTTACGACAAAGCCGGAGGAAGTGAGCAAGCCATGAAAACGGACGTAATCATCAACCGCGACGCCCTCTATGCCCTGCGGGAGCTGCCGAGTGAAAGCGTGAACTGCTGCGTCACAAGCCCGCCCTACTATGGACTTAGGGACTACGGGCTTGACGCACAGATTGGACGGGAGGACACGCCGGAGCAGTACATTGACAGGCTTGTAGAAGTATTCCGGGAGCTGCGCCGGGTACTCAAAGACGACGGGACGTTTTGGCTGAATATCGCAGATACCTACTGCGGCACAGGCATGAAAGCGGGCTGCAAGCAAAAGGATTTAATCGGTATTCCGTGGCAGCTTGCTTTTGCCCTGCGCTCTGACGGGTGGTATTTACGCAGCGATATTATCTGGCTGAAAGAAAATCCTATGCCGGAGAGCTGCCGCGACCGACCGAGCCGCTGCTATGAGCATATCTTTTTACTGACGAAATCAAAGAAATATTACTATGACGCTGCCGCCATTGCAGAGCCGATTGCGCCGGGAACGGCTGCGCGGTACCGGCAGGGGCGCGGCGCAGGACACAAATATGCCGAGGAAATACCCGGACAGGGCAAGGTACAGGGTATCAATAAAACCCGCAGCGGCGGCTATTATGACGACGCTCTTATGCCGACCACAAGGAACAAGCGGGACGTTTGGCTTATCAATACCGTACCGTATAAGGGCGGGCATTTTGCCGCCTATCCCCCGAAGCTCGCGGAAACGTGCATACTGGCGGGCTGTCCGGCAGGCGGCGTTGTCCTTGACCCTTTCTTTGGAAGCGGCACCACCGGGCTTGCAGCGAAAAGCCTTGACCGCCGCTATATCGGCATTGAACTGAACGCCGAGTATTGCGCCCTTGCAGGGGCGCGGATTGGAGGTGCAGAACCATAAAGCAATACAAACCTCGTGATAAAATCACGCAGAAAATGACCCGCGACGGGGCTATCGCAGGAAATCAGACCACGGGAGACACGGAACGTATCAGCAAGCGGACGCAGGACGCGGATTTTCAGAAATCCCCGGAGCAACAGGCAGCACAGCTACAAGGTGCAGCTTCCCCGACTTCTCCCTTGCCCCATGTGCCGGGAGCTGCCCCCAAAGCGGACACAGGCAAAACGGAGCGCGTCATGGAGCATATCGAAGCCGCCCATACCCGCAAAGCGTCTAAAAAAGCGGTACGAAAGGCACAGGCGGAAGCTACCGCCGGGACGAAATCTTCCCGGCTGCAATTTACCGACGAGGAACGCGCTGCCCCGGAGCTTGAAAAGTATATCAAGAAATCCGACAAAGCCGCTGACCGACTGGATAAGGCAAAGGCAGCTATCCCCAAAGAAAAGAAACTTACGAAAGAGCGCACCTTTGACGAAGCCACCGGGAAAGGCAAGACCCGCCTGCACTTTGAGGAAAAGGACAAGCCGCCCGGATTTAAGGAGAAACACAGCCCCTTATCCCGCCCCGCACAGGAAGCCGGGATTTTGGTACATAACAAAATCCATTCTGTCGAAAAGGATAATTCCGGCGTGGAGGGCGCACACAAGAGCGAGGAAGCCGCAGAACGGGGATTGAAGTACGGGGCGCGGAAAATCAAGCAGGGCTACCGCAACCATAAGCTGAAACCCTACCGGGAAGCGGCAAAGGCTGAAAAAGCTGCTTTCAAGGCAAACGTGGATTTTCAGTATCATAAGACCCTGCATGATAACCCACAGCTTACCTCTAACCCTATTTCCCGTTTTTGGCAGAAACAGCAGATTAAAAAGCAGTATGCAAAGGAAGCCCGCAATACTGCAAAGGGTATCAAGGGCGCAACGGAACGCACCCGCAAAGCGGCAGCCAAAGCCGCCGAGAAAACGAAGCAGACAGCGGCGTTTGTGGCAAGACACCCGGCGGGCGTGGCAATCGCTGTCGGGGCGCTGCTACTTTTCATTATGCTTCTGTCCGGGCTGTCCTCTTGTGGTGCAATGTTTTCCGGCACGTTAAACGGCGTGCTTGGAACGTCTTATACCTCCGAGGACAGCGACCTTGTGGAAGTGGAAAATGCCTATGCCGGACTGGAAAGCGGGCTGCAAAACGAGATTGACGCTATCGAAAGCACCCACCCCGGCTATGACGAGTACCGCTATGACCTTGCAAATATCGGGCATAACCCCCACGAATTAGCGTCCTATCTGACCGCAAAATACCAAAGCTACACCCGCGCCGAGGTACAGAGCGAATTACAACGGATTTTCAATCAGCAATACAAGCTGACGCTGACCGAGGAAGTGGAAATACGCTACCGGGAGGAAGAACGCACCGACACATGGACAGACGAGGACGGCAACGAGCATACGGACACCTATACGGTACAAGTGCCTTATGAGTATTACATCTTAAACGTCAAGATGACGAACACCCCGCTATCCACCATTGCGGAAAATAATCTGCCCCCGGAACAACTGGAAATGTACCGGGTGTACTTGCAGACAAGCGGGAACAAGCCCCTTATCTTTGGCGGCGGCTCTCCCGACACTTCCGCGTCCGAGGATTTAAGCGGCGTGGACTTTGTAAACGGAACGCGCCCCGGTAATACCGCTATCGTTGACCTTGCAAAGCAGCAAGTCGGAAATGTGGGCGGCTATCCGTATTGGAGCTGGTACGGCTTCAACTCCCGCGTGGAATGGTGCGCCTGTTTTGTGTCCTGGTGCTACGGGCAAATGGGACTTTCCGAGCCGCGCTTTGCCGCCTGCCAGTCGCAGGGTATTCCGTGGTTTACCTCTCACGGACAATGGGGAGCGCGGGGCTATGAAAACATTGCCCCCGGTGACGCTATCTTTTTTGACTGGGACTTAGACGGCAGCGCAGACCATGTTGGGCTTGTTATCGGCAGGGACGAAAGCCGCGTCTATACCGTTGAGGGCAATTCCGGCGACGCCTGCAAGATTAAGAGCTATCCCCTTGACTATGCCTGTATCAAAGGGTACGGGCTGATGAACTGGAACTGACACATTTTTGAAAATCGAAAGGAGAAAAAATTTATGGCAATGAGTAAAATCGAAAGAATTGAAAAGGAAATCCAAAAGACCCGTGAGAAAATCACGGAGTATCAGAACAAGCTGCGCGGACTGGAAGCACAGAAAACCGAAGCGGAAAATCTGCAAATCGTTCAGCTCGTGCGCTCCATGCGCCTGACCCCGCAGGAGCTTACCGCTATGCTTTCCGGCAACGGTATTCCGGGCATTGCCCCTATGCCCACAGACTATGACGAACAGGAGGACAATGCAGATGAAGAATAAAATCCTTGCAAGCATTACCGCACTTTGCGCCGCCCTTGTCCTTGTGGGCGGCTTTTCCGTTACTGCCTACGCGCAGACCCCGACAGAGGAAACCGACGACAGCGGCGTAATCGTGGAAACCGAACCGCAGCCCCTTACCCCGGAGGGCAACATGACCCTTGTGGACGACATCGACGGGGACGCTGCCGAGGATAAGCAGTTTATCGTCGTGAAAAGCAAAGGCGGCAACTATTTTTACATTATCGTTGACCGGGCAGCCGAGGGCGAAAATTCCGTCCACTTCCTAAATCAAGTAGACGAAAGCGACCTTATGGCGATTATCGGGGAGGAACAGACCGAGCAGCCCCCGGCTGTCTGCAACTGTACCGAGAAATGCAAGGCGGGCGAAGTAAACACCGCCTGCCCCGTCTGCTCCGCAGCCATGAATAACTGCACAGGCAAGGAAGCCGAGCCGGAAGCACCCGCAGAGCCGGAGAAACCCAAGAACAGCATGGGCGGGCTTCTCATTTTCCTTGTTGTGGGACTTCTTGGCGGCGGCGCAGCCCTCTACTACGTTAAGTTTATGAAACCGAAGCAGAGCGTAAAAGGCGGCACCGACCTTGACGAATTTGATTTTGACGAATACGACGAGGACGAGCCGGAGGAAGAAGCTGACAGCGCAGATACCGAACAGGAGGACGAGGAAGCATGAAACTTGTGATTTGTGAGAAGCCCAGCGTCGGGGCGGCGGTTGCCGCCGCCCTTGGCGTTACGGGCAGAAAAGACGGATATATCGAGGGAAACGGCTACCTCATTTCTTGGTGTATCGGGCATTTGGTACAGCTTTCCGAAGCTGCCGCCTATGGGGAACAGTACAAGAAATGGAGCTATGACAGCTTACCCATTCTGCCGCAGGAATGGCAGTACACCGTAGCTGCCGACAAGGGAAAGCAATTCAAAATCTTAAAAGACCTCATGCAGCGCAGCGACGTTTCGGAAGTCGTGAACGCCTGCGACGCAGGACGCGAGGGAGAATTGATTTTCCGCTTTGTCTATCATCAAGCGGGCTGCAAGAAGCCCTTTACCCGTCTTTGGATTTCCTCTATGGAAACGGACGCCATCAAAAGCGGCTTTGACAATCTGAAGGACGGGCGCAGGTATGACGCTCTCTATCATTCCGCATTATGCAGGGCAAAGGCTGACTGGCTTATCGGCATTAACGCGACCCGCCTTTTCTCCTGCCTGTATGGAAAGACCTTGAACGTGGGGCGTGTGCAGACCCCGACCCTCAAAATGCTTGTAGACCGGGACGCTGCGATTACAGGCTTTCAGAAAGAAACCTACTACCATGTGCGCCTTACTCTCCCCGGCGCAGAAGCGGCAAGCGCGAAGATCTGCGCCGCTGATGAAGCGGGCAAACTGAAAGCGGCCTGCGAAGCGTCGGCGGCTGTCTGTACTTCCCTTGTGAAAGAAAAGAAAACCATTGCCCCGCCGAAGCTCTTTGACCTTACCAGTTTACAGCGGGAAGCAAACCGTATTTACGGGTACACCGCGAAGCAGACCCTTGACCTGGCGCAAGCCCTCTATGAAAAGAAGCTCTTGACCTATCCGAGAACGGACAGCGCATTTC
>OMAK01001040.1_pt1 | contig 11882 bp, 8 predicted proteins | sample 1644681 | NCBI WGS metagenome assembly OMAK01 (sample SAMEA103958133, study PRJEB25191) | human gut metagenome | biome: human-associated habitat [ENVO:00009003]; feature: intestine environment [ENVO:2100002]; material: feces | place: Germany | collected 2013/2015 | reverse complement strand
GCGTACCGGCAGGGGTCTTGCCCTGTGCCAGCCGCAGCGCCAGTTCCAGCGCAGTCTGTGCGGCGCGGGCGCGGATGAGCGCACGGTCCGGGCGGGAGACGAACAACTTCTTCACATACGCCTTATCTCCCCGGGCAGCGCCCAGATACACCGTGCCCACAGGCCGGACGGCATCGCCGCCGCCGGGGCCTGCCAGACCGGTAACGCTGACCGCGATATCTGCACCGGCGGCCTTTGCCGCGCCCAGCGCCATCTGCGCCGCCACGGGAGCCGACACCACATTATATTGCGCAATGACCGCCGGGTCCACCCCGACAAGCTTCGCCTTGGCCTGCTCCCAGTAGGTCACAAAGCCGTAGCCGAACACCTCGCTTGCGCCGGACACACTGGTCAGGCGCTGGGCGATCATGCCGCCGGTGCAGCTTTCGGCGGTGGCAATGGTCAGGCCGTTGGCCTGCAGCGTATGCACCACCGTCTCTTCCAACCCGGCGACATCCTCATCATACACCGCATCGCCCAGCAGATCATAGAACTTTTTGGCGTAGGCGCGGCACATGGTCTGTGCCTCGGCGTCATTCTGCGCCCGGGCGGTGATGCGGATCTCGCATTCGCCGGTCTTGCAGTAGATGGCGGCGGTGGGGTTCGGGTTTTCCAGCAGCGCACGCACCCGGTACTCCAGATTGCTCTCGCCGCCCAGCACCCGCAGCGTCAGGCTGTGCAGGGCGCAGCTCTGCCGCGCCAGCAGCAGTGGGCGTACGCTTTCCTCCCACATGGCCTTCATCTCATGGGGCACGCCGGGCATCAGCACGGCACAGCGGCCGTCCTGCTCGAACCATGCGCCCGGCGCGGTGCCGTGGTGGTTGACCACCTTATGCCCGTGCACCGGCACCATGGCCTGCTTGCGGTTGTTGGGGGTGGTCTCGCGCCCGGTGCGGGTAAAGAAGTCCACGATCTTCTGCCACTCCTCCGGGTCAAAGGTAAGGGTATCGCCAAAGCAGGCGGCCACCGTCTCCTTGGTCAGGTCGTCTGCCGTGGGGCCCAGCCCGCCGGTGAACACCAGCAGGTCGCACCGCTGCTTTGCCTCGTTGACAAAATCCGCCAGACGGTCCTGGTTATCGCCGATGGTGCTCTGCCGCCGGACGGTGATGCCCAGCGCGGCCAGCTCCCGGCTAAGGTACTGGGCATTGGTGTTAAGAATGTTGCCGAGCAGCAGCTCGGTACCCACACTGATGATCTCTGCTGTCATGGACAAATCAACCCTCGAATTCTACCTGATCGGTGATGCGCACCCGGATGCGCTCGGTCTGCTCTGCGGCTTCGGCTTCCAACGCGGCAAGGCCGGGCATGGCAGCTTCGGCGGCAAGGATCTCCTCCAGCTCGGGGCGGATCTTCGGGTGCGGCGGGGTGAAGATGGTGCAGCAGTCCTCGTAGGGCAGGATGCTGGTCTCAAACGTGTTGATGTGGCGGGCCGGATATTTCAACCAAAGAGAAAGCACAACAATATATTGGCCTCGACATGGATGCGGAAAGAGCTGCTAAAGAGAAATTCTTGAAAACAACTGTACCTGCGTGGCTGGAAAAAGCGAAAGCTAACGGTCGCCTGGCCCAGAAATAAAACAGAGATATGTGGATCAGACCGTGGGGATTTAAAGAAGGATGCCTGATAGGCGCAGGACTGTTGGCGACAGGATGGCTGCTACAGATTACAATTGGTGAAATAGATTGGAGCCTGTTTGCCTGTCCGGTGAACATCATTGTTCTGGTTTTATATATAGCCGGAATAGTTGCCATGCATTGCCTGCGCAAACGTGTCTATTTCTTCGGTTGGATGAGCCATTATACATCGGCTGTCTCTTCTCTTTTATGGGTGGCGGGCATTACGGTGGTGATGGGACTTATCCGTCAGATCCCTTCCGGTCATCCGGCAGATATGCTTGGCTTTTCACGAATGCTTTCGGCATGGCCTTTTGTATTGCTTTATATCTGGATGGTGACTGTACTGGGGCTGACTACGCTTCGTGCCGGATTTCCATTCAGATGGAAGAAGCTTGCTTTCCTTTTGAACCATGCCGGGCTGTTCATTGCCCTGATTACGGCAACCTTGGGAAATGCCGATATGCAGCGGCTGAAAATGACTACCCGGATAGATAATGCCGAATGGCGTGCAATGGATGGGTACGGTAAATTGATAGAACTTCCGCTGGCCATTGAGCTGAAAGACTTCACGATTGACGAGTATCCTCCGAAACTGATGTTGATTGATAATGAAACAGGCCGTACATTGCCTGAGAAAGCACCGGAACATTTGTTGCTGGAAGAAGGTGTAACGGATGGGCAACTGTCCGATTGGCTGGTGACTATCCGGCAAACGATTCCCTGGGCGGCTTCCGTGGCTACGGAAGATACGGTGAAGTTTACCGAATTCCATTCGATGGGAGCCACGTATGCCGTTTATTTACAGGCTATCAATCAAAAGACGAAAGCGGCCAAGGAGGGGTGGGTAAGTTGCGGTAGTTTTATTTTCCCATATAAAGCATTGCGTCTGGATTCGTTGACAAGCCTTATCATGCCGGAACGCGAGCCGCAGCGTTTTGCATCTACAGTGAAAGTTTACACGGAAGACGGCAAACAGGTGGAAGATACGATTGCAGTGAACCATCCCCTGAATGTGGCTGGATGGAATATTTATCAATTGAGTTATGATGATACGAAAGGGCGCTGGAGCGATATCAGTGTGTTTGAACTGGTACGTGATCCGTGGCTGCCTGCTGTCTATACGGGCATTATCATGATGGTGTTGGGAGCTATCTGTCTGTTTGTTAACGCACAAAAAAGAAAAGAGGAGGACGCTGAATGACGTGGGATTATTTTGTTCCGTTTTCAATTGCCGCCCTGCACTTCTGGGGATTCGGTGCCTTTGCCGCCTGGCGCGGGAGAAAACCGTATATTGTTGGCGGGCTTACCTTGATTGGGCTTGCTATCTTCTTCTGCTTTATTGTGGGAATGTGGATTTCCCTGGAACGCCCGCCTATGCGGACCATGGGAGAGACGCGCCTGTGGTACTCTTTCTTTCTTCCACTGGCAGGACTCATCACATACAGCCGTTGGAGGTATAAGTGGATACTCAGTTTCAGTTTTATCCTGTCACTGGTATTTATCTGCATCAATATCTTCAAACCGGAAATACATAACAAAACTTTGATGCCGGCTTTGCAAAGTCCGTGGTTTACACCTCATGTCATCGTATATATGTTTGCCTATGCTATGCTGGGTGCGGCCACCGTGATGGCTATTTATCTGCTTTGGTTCAAGAAGAAGCCGATTGACAGCCGGGAGATGGACCTATGCGATAATCTGACTTATGTAGGATTGGCATTCATGACATTAGGCATGCTGTCGGGGGCTGTATGGGCAAAAGAGGCGTGGGGACATTACTGGTCGTGGGATCCGAAGGAGACATGGGCGGCCGCTACGTGGTTTTCCTATCTGATTTATATACATTTCCGCCTTGGAAAACCTTTGCTACACCGTAAGGCCTTAATTTTACTTCTGATATCATTTGTTTTGCTGCAAATGTGCTGGTACGGTATAAATTATCTGCCCTCTGCACAGGGAGTCAGCATTCATACGTATAATTTAAACTGATAATCATTATGAAAACTACTTATTGGGCAATGCTTCTCATGCTTTTGCCAAGCATGGCGTATACGCAAACAACAGAAAAAGAGAATGAATTTACAATGTCCATCCAGATCAGACCTCGTGCGGAATATCGTAACGGTGCTCTGATGCCCCGTAATGAAGGAGAGGAACCTGCGGGATTCATCAATAACCGTGCACGCCTTTCTATGGAGTACAAGCGTTCTGATTTGCAAATGAAAATCTCGGCTCAGCATGTGGGGGTATGGGGACAAGATCCGCAGATTGACAAGAATGGACGTTTCATCATGAACGAGGCATGGGCTAAACTGAATTTCGGTAAAAACTTCTTTGCACAATTAGGCCGTCAGACCCTTTCGTATGATGACGAGCGCATTCTGGGCGGACTGGATTGGAACATAGCCGGACGCTATCATGATGCATTGAAACTGGGTTATGCCGATCCCAACAACCAATTGCATCTTATCCTCGCTTTCAACCAGAATGACGAGACTAAGATAGGCGGCACCTATTACGTGCAGGCCGGGGCGCAGCCTTACAAGAATATGCAGACATTCTGGTATCACTATAAATCCGATTATACTCCCTTTGATGCATCCTTACTGTTCATGAATCTGGGATTGGAAACCGGAGATGCCGCTACTAAAGAGTCTCACACCCGTTATCTGCAAACAATGGGAACTTATATCACCTACAGGGAAAATGGGTGGAATGTAGACGGCGCCTTCTATTATCAGACGGGCAAGAACCAAAATGTGCAGAAGGTATCTGCTTTCATGGCCAGCCTGCAAGTGGCTTATGCTTTCCCATACAACCTTAAGCCTACTTGGACGATAGTGGCAAGCGCCGATTATCTAAGTGGAAACAACAGTGACAGTGACAAGTATAAGGCATTCAATGTTCTGTATGGCACACATCATAAGTTTTACGGAGCTATGGATTATTTCTACGCGTCCGACTTTAAACCCGGATATGCTCCCGGCTTATTTGACAAACGTCTGGGTTTACGTTTCCGTGCTTCCGATAAGGTGGATATGGACTTGAACTACCATCATTTCTCAACTGCGGTGAAGTTGCCGAATCTGAAGAAAGCATTAGGTTCGGAAGTCGATTATCAGATTAACTGGTCGGTGATGAAGGATGTGAAACTCTCCGCCGGATATTCTATTATGCGCGGAACGGAGACGATGGACATCGTGAAAGGCGGCAATCATAAAAGCTGGCAAGACTGGGGATGGGTGTCTGTCAACATCAATCCCAGAGTGCTGTTTGTGAAGTGGTAAAACAGTAGTAAGAGAGAGAATAAATGAAGGTACGTATCAGGAGGAAGCTCTTATACGTACCTTTCTAATATAGCTTCATTGAGTATCTGCACTGTCTTTCCATCCATATCGATAATACCTTCCTTTATCATCTTATTAATCTCTTTCGATAGTGCAGGGCGGGTTACATTCAGATATTCGGCAAGGGTTGCCTGATTGTGAATGATGTTGACCGTTGAAGAATTCTTTTTCTTGTGTTCCAGCAAGTAGACAACGAAACGTTCGCGCACTGTTTTCCGTGATAGGGTTTTCAGTCGGGATACTGTGCAGACATTACAATTGCCCGTGATGCAAAGAAAGTTGTGTAATATTTTAGGTTCCTCGCTGATAAGCTTGAACATGGACTCTTTACTGGCGGTGAGCAGGGTGCTGTCTTCCATGGCGGTAAAGGTTGCCGGCAGCACTCCGTCTGAACTGAATAAATGAGGAGTGGCGAATGCACGTGCCGCAACGATATATTCTATCATGACTTCATTTCCCAATCCGTCGATAATATCTACCCGTAGTTTCCCTTCCAACAATACATATAATTTCTTGCAAAGTGTTCCCTGGGTGGCAATGATATCTTTTTTGTCGACCGAGTACAGGGAGATATCCAGCCTGTCGAGCAACGAATGCTTGATGTTAAGGGGAAGGTCACGAAACAGCGGAATCTGGAAAAGTAATTCCTGATGTTTGTCGGTTAATGTTATTTTCCTCATTATATTAGGTAGTTGGTTGTACAAAGATACGATGAAAAAGTAGAATTAAAAGTATTTCTTTGAATTCTCCTCGTCAATAAACATTTCTTTTCCTTCTATTTGTATGCAGCCCTCATTGCTCAATTCAGATATGGCACGTGCCAATGACGGACGGGCTACCCCAAGTATATGTGCCACTTCCTGTTGGGAACCGATGCCTCCATGCATCTTTACATAATTGAGCAATCTGGATTTCAGGCTTTGTAAGGCAAACTCGTTCAACTTCTTGGATAGAAACAAATTCTGCATGATGACCGGGTACTGGTGCATGAATTCCAAAAAAGCATCCTTGTTCAGAATCAATACTTCCGAGGTTTCCAGGGTTTCGATATTCACCGGGAAACGGTTTTCGGAAGCGAAGATGAATGCCGGTGCAAGGAGTTTCGGAGCACGGAGAGTCTCTATGGTGAGTTGTTTGCCTTCTGCACTGACCATTTGCGTACGCACTGTTCCATTGCACAGAATATAGAGAGAAGGGTAAATATCTCCCTGCATGGCGATAAACTCTCCCGGTTTATAAGATTTAAGGGTATATTGGTGCAACAGAACGAACTTTAACAGCGTTTCTTCTGTTATGCCTCGAAATAATGGCATCTGTAATAATATATGTGGTTCCATTCTTTTTTAAGTTTTTTGTGATTGGGTGTAACATACGTGACAATTTACCTGCCATAAACTCTCCATCTTTGCACAAAGATAATGCAAATCGAATGCAGAACTTTCATGCTTGCATGAAAAGTTATGCTGGGATGCAGCTTATCTTATCTAAAGATCAATTTTATAACTAAAAGAATAAGATGATGGAAGCTAAAATGTTTTGTTACCAGTGTCAGGAGACAATGAAAGGCACCGGTTGTATTTTGAAAGGTATGTGTGGAAAAGAAAGTCATACAGCAAAGGCAATGGATTTGCTGATGTTCGTGGTACGTGGAATATCGGTCGTTACCGATGAGTTCCGTAACGCCGGACATCCTGTAGCTGCCGAAGTGAATCGTTTTGTTGTGGATGCCTTATTCTGTACCATTACAAATGCCAATTTCGATGATGAAAGCATTCTGAACAGGGTGGATAAAGGTATGGCATTGCGTAACCGTTTAATAGAAGAAGCCAAAGAAAAAGGTATTTCCTTGCCTGAAATCGACGAATTGCAATGGCAGGGCGGACGTGATGAGTATGCTTCCAAGGCGGAAAGCGTGGGTGTGTTGCGTGAGCCCGACATAGATCTGCGTTCCCTGAAAGAACTGATGACCTATGGTCTGAAAGGTATGGCGGCATATCTGGAACATGCCATGCGTCTGGGATATGACGATGCTTCTATCCATACTTTTATGCAACATGCTTTGGCCGCCACTGCCACAAAATCACTTCCGGCAGGCGAATGGGTGAAGATGGTGCTCCAGACCGGAGAATACGGTGTGAAGACTATGGCTTTACTGGATAAAGCAAATACCGAACGCTATGGCAATCCGGAAATGACAAAAGTAAATATCGGAGTAGGGAAGCGTCCGGGTATTCTGATAAGCGGCCATGACTTGAAAGATATGGAAGAACTATTGAAGCAAACCGAAGGTACGGGAGTCGACGTGTACACACATAGCGAAATGCTTCCTGCTCACTATTATCCTGCTTTCAAGAAGTATTCCCACTTCGTAGGCAACTATGGAAATGCCTGGTGGAAGCAGCGTGAAGAGTTCACTACTTTCAATGGTCCTATCCTGTTTACAACGAACTGTATCGTCCCCCCGTTGGCAAATGCTGAATATAAAGAACGTATGTTTACAACAAATTCCACCGGATATCCCGGTTGCAAGTACATTCAGGCAGATGCCGAAGGTAGAAAAGACTTCTCCGAAATTATCGAGATAGCTAAGCAATGCCAACCGCCTACGGAAATAGAACGTGGAGAAATCATCGGTGGTTTTGCCCATAATCAGGTGTTGCAACTGGCAGATAAAGTGGTGGATGCCGTGAAGAGCGGTGCTATTCGTCGCTTTGTAGTTATGGCAGGTTGCGACGGACGTATGAAGGGACGTGATTATTATACCGAATTTGCCAAGGCGTTGCCTAAAGATACAGTCATCCTGACAGCAGGTTGTGCCAAGTATCGTTACAATAAGTTGCCTCTGGGAGATATCAACGGCATTCCACGTGTACTGGATGCAGGACAGTGCAACGACAGCTATTCACTGGCAGTCATTGCAATGAAACTGAAAGAAGTGTTCGAACTGAATGATATTAACGAACTCCCGATAGTGTATAACATTGCCTGGTACGAGCAGAAAGCCGTTATCGTACTGCTGGCCTTGTTGAGTCTGGGTGTGAAGAAAATCCATTTAGGGCCTACGCTGCCTGCCTTCCTGTCGCCCAATGTGGCAAAGGTCTTGGTAGATACTTTCCAGATAGGTACCATTAGTGATGTGGAAGATGACTTGAAGATGTTCCAATTATCATAAATGATTAATAAATTCTGAAGTATATTCGGGTGGATAATTTCCGCCCCTACAAATTAATCACGATATGATTAATTTGTAGGGGCGAATTATTATTTTAGTAGAATTCTTTTGAGTGGTCTTTGAAATTTACAACTTCCACCCCAATGTCTTTTCCTGTATATTCCATAGCTTGGCGTATAGCCCCTTATTATCGAGTAGTTCCTGATGCTTACCTTGTTCGGCAATACGTCCTTCCTCCAACACTATGATGTTATCTGCATTCTTGATCGTCTTCAGGCGATGGGCAATCACGATTACCGTACGTCCTGCAATCAATGTATTGATGGCACGCTGTACTTCCACTTCATTTTCCGGATCGAGTGAAGTCGTTGCTTCATCCAGAAGTACTACGGGAGCTTCTTTCAATATAGCTCGTGCGATAGAAATGCGCTGCTTCTCTCCACCGGACAAGGTACACCCCCCTTCACCGACCTGCGTATCATATCCTTGGGGCAATCGCATGATGAAATCGTGGCAACATGCTTTGCGGGCCGCCGCTTCTATTTCTTCGTCCGTAGCGTCGGTTTTGCCGAAACGGATATTGTTGCGAATAGTATCTTGAAACAGATACACATCTTGGAATACCATTGAGATATGGCTCATCAGCGATTCCGGTTCCAGGGTTTTCATATCTACTCCATTAAATAAAACCTGTCCCTGTTGCGGATCGTAAAAACGTGCGCATAGTTTCAGCATGGTGCTTTTTCCACTGCCCGAAGGACCTACCAGAGCGGTGAGTGTATTCTTGCGCAGTGTTACTGATACATCATGCAGTACCTGTTTTTTCTGATAGCCGAACGATACGTGATAGAAAGTAATATCACCGCTTTCCGGAGCTTCTTTACTTCCTTGCATTTCCGGTTCGTTCATCAGCGCCAGGATGCGCCCTCCGGCAATGGAGAAATATCGGAATTCTGCAAAGTTGGTCAGTGCCGAAGTCAGCGGATCGAAGACGCGGGAACCGACAACGAGGAACATAACGAACGTGAGCAAGGATAAATCTCCTCCTATTAATAAGTACGTACCACAAAGTATCATCAACGTCAGACCTGCCCGTATCAACGTTACAGAAAGCAGTATGAACGGGCCGAGTAATGCTTCCTGGCGGATACAGGCACGGCGTAGTTCAGCAAAGGCATTCTTCAGACGGACAAACTTGTCGCCCAGCAGATTATATGCTTTCATTACCCGTATTCCCTGCAAGTACTCTTCCAGGCGATTGCCTGCATTGATTTTGGCGGCAATCTGTTTGCCGCTCAGTTTGTATTGCAGGTAAGTACTGCCCAGCAATATTCCTACGGCAAGTGGCAGGGCTATAAACATGGCAACGGCCATTCGCCAATCTATCCATAGCAAGCCGAGGAAGGCAAGTACAGGCATCACCAGTGCACCCATCAATTGGGGCAGATGATGCGAAATACCTGTTTCCGCCATGGTAAAGTCTGTAATCAGCATGGACGAAAGATCACCCGGATCGCGGCGTGAGAGGAAACCCAATGAGAGTTTCCGCAAATGCTCTGCCAGGCTGACACGTCCTGCGGCACTCATTTCATAGGCACCCCGGAAATTGGCGCGGTAAGAAGCCCTTTCGGCCAATGCCATGACAAATACATACACTACAAGCAGGATAAAAATAGTCCAGAGCCGTTGAGTGTCCAGCGGCATTCCACTGCCATCGAAAGCACGGAATATCACGTTGATCGCTTCGATGGACAGGCAGAATGGGACAATATTTACCAGGTTGGCAAGCATCGTGTAGCCCACAGGTTTGCGAAGGCGTTCGGTGTGCCCTATCGTAATATTTTCTATTGCATTCATTCTTTTACCTCCTTCTTACTGTTTAGTTCCCAGCGGAACGCATCCGTATAAGCGTCCCACATATTCTTATATAATCCTTCCATTTTACTTAATATCTCGTGTTTCCCATGCTGTACGAGCTTTCCTTCGTTCAGTACGATGATTTGCTGTGCCGAAATGATGGACGAGAGACGGTGTGCAATGATGATAACCGTTTTATTCTGGATCAGATGTTGCAAAGCCTGCTGCATCTTATATTCATTTTCGGGATCGGCAAAAGCAGTCGCTTCGTCCAGCACCAAGATAGGGGCATTTTTCAGGATAGCCCTTGCCACACAGACACGTTGCGACTCGCCACCGGAAAGGTAGACGCCCTCATCTCCGATGCGGGTTTCGTAACCTTGCGGAAGGCTTTCTATAAACTCATGACACTGTGCGGCTTTTGCGGCAGCTATCACTTCCTCGCGTCCTGCACTGGAGTTCCCTACCCGGATATTCTCATAGAGGGTATCAAAGAAAAGGAAGCTATCCTGGAAAACAAAGGAAACAATGTCCATCAACTTTTCAGTGGGAATATTTTTGATGTTGACTCCTCCGATCCGTATTTCGCCTTCCGCTACATCCCAGAAGCGGGGAATCAGATTGGCTACTGTCGATTTTCCTGAACCCGAAGGACCTACGAGTGCTGTAATTTCACCTTGGCGTGCTGTGAAGGTGATGTCGCGCAGCGTTTCGGTACGGGTTGTCTCCGCTTTATTCTCATAAGCGAAACTAACCTTGAGGAATTCGATGTCATAACCGGCGGGTACTTGCGGCGTTTGTGCTTCCGGTACGGGCGGCTCGGCAAAAATACGATCAATACGTTCTACGCCCTCGTCTATTTCCCGTGTGCCCGATCCGAGGAACATCAGTTTATAAATAGGGGAGGCTACTCCGGGGCCCATAATAATAAAGAATAGATAGACAGCGGCTAATGCTAGATTTTGTGGCTCATGGCTCAGTAATAGTAAACCTATCGGCAGAATGAATGTAATAAGTGAGTTCAGTAATATGGTGAAGACCACCATACCGGGTTCGTATGTATCACATACTTTCAGTGCATATTCCTTATACGCCTCAATCTCACTATTGAAACGGCGGAATGACCGGACGCTCTGACCGAAGATTTTCACGACCGGCATGCCACGTACATATTGTACGGCTGAGGCGCTCATTCGTTCCTGTGTATCAAAGTAGATTTTAGTAAACTCCTGTGCCTTTTTCCCGAAGAAGTTGGCAAACTGTAATCCTATACTCAATGCGATACAGAATAGACAGATCGCTGCCATCCATCCATTCAGGGAGAAGAAGATAATAAACATCAGAGTGACCGTAGCCAATACATTCACAAGGTCGGGGATGGTATGGGCAATGAAGTTCTCAATCTTTTCTACATTCTGTTCCATAATTTTCTTGATGCTTCCGGTAGATGTACCGTTCAGGTATCCTAACGATAAGCGTCCAATGTGTTCCGATAGCTTGATACGCAGTCCGTATAGGATACGGAAAGCTGCTACATGTGAGGCCATCAGTGCCGCATAAAGTAGCAATAATCCTCCGATCAGTCCGAAGAAGGCAAACCATCCCCAATATATCAGTATCCCGCTATCTATTTTTTCTAAGTCACTGGCGTGAAGCAGTAACTCCTGCAATACGCGGTATACCGACCAGTAGGGAACCAACATGCACGTAGCGCTTCCTGCCGACAAGATACCGGCCAGGATCAGCAACCCTTTCCGCTCGCCTGCAATCTCAAACAGGCGGGCGATTCCTTTTTTCTTTTTCAGTTTCTCTTTCATAATCTATCATACTTTTAAAAACGAACAATATTC
>OMAK01001038.1_pt1 | contig 11891 bp, 10 predicted proteins | sample 1644681 | NCBI WGS metagenome assembly OMAK01 (sample SAMEA103958133, study PRJEB25191) | human gut metagenome | biome: human-associated habitat [ENVO:00009003]; feature: intestine environment [ENVO:2100002]; material: feces | place: Germany | collected 2013/2015 | reverse complement strand
TGACTTTGCTTCGTGCAAAGCTTGGTGTGTCCTTATTTCGGCGTCCTTGCCGAAAGCCCCTTTCCCCTGTGAAAGGCTGTGTATGCTTGGTTGGCTCTGCATCGTGCAGAACCTCTGGCATACACGCCCGGCATCCGTGCCGGGGCTATATTACTGGGGCTACCGCCCCTAGACCCTGTCGGGGGCTCTGCCCCTGCGACCCCATTATTAAATAAACAAAAGGTTTTTAGACAGACTGACGCACAAAGTCTTATGTGACTTTGTGCGTTAAAAAGCATTATTCAGCACATTGAACGTTCAACGGTGATTACGGCATTGAGCCTGCCGTCCTTTTCCGCAATTGCGTTCTTTATCATAAAAGCAAGCTCCCCGTCCTTATATCTGAAGCCGAAAGGCGTTACGAGATCGAAAATTACATTTATCCTTGAAACACCATCGGTAATGCGGAAATCGTGAATAGTAAGGCTGCTGTCGATATTTTTTATTATATCAAGAACCACCTTTTTTACCTCGTCTGCCTTCTTGTCATCCACAACGACAGGATCCATATGTATCGTAACACTGCATCTGTACTTTTCCCTGAGATCGTCCTCTATAAGATCTATAAGCTCATGTGCAAGCATTATATCTGTTTTACTGCTTATTTCGGCGTGGAGCGATATTACCATTCTGCCTACACCGTAATCATGCACCATAAGATCGTGTACGCCGACTATTCCGTCATAGTTCATTACAGTGTTTTCAATTTCCTCCACCAGTTCCTTTTTAGGCTTAGTGCCAAGCAGCGGAGTGAGGCTTTCCTTGAATGTGTTGAAGCCTGTGTAGAGGATAAAAAGCGCAACAATGATACCTGCGTATGAATCAAGCTCAAAACCGCTGAACAGCTGTATAAACATACAGATGATTACTACCGATGTAGAAATACAGTCTGAAAGCGAATCTGCCGCTGCGGCCTTCATTGTGGCGCTGTCTATTTTCCGACCGAGCTTTGTGTTGAACAGTGCCATCCACAGCTTCACAAGAAGCGATGCTCCAAGCACCGATACGGCAAGTATGCTGAACTCCGACTTTTCGGGCGAGAAGATTTTTTCGACCGAGCTTTTACCAAGCTCAAAGCCCATCATCATTATGATAAAAGAAATTATTATGCCCGAAACATACTCCATTCTGCCGTGACCGTAGGGATGTTCGCTGTCTGCAGGCATTCCTGCCATTTTAAAGCCGACAAAGGTCATTATTGATGACCCTGCGTCTGAAAGGTTATTGAATGCGTCTGCGATTACGGAGATACCGCCGGATAATATACCTGCAATCAGCTTTCCGAGGAACAAAAGTATGTTAAGTACGATACCGGTAAATGCTCCGAGATACCCGTAACGCTTTCTGACAGCGGGATTGGATGTGTTTTTGCTGTCCTTTACGAACAGTTTTATAAGCAGATTAGTCATGACTATTCCTCCATATTACACGAATACGGAGCAACATAATGCGTTGCTCCGTATCGGATATTTAAGTTTTATCCGGATTAATCCTTATTGCCCATAAGCAGTACCATTACTGCCTTCTGTGCGTGGAGTCTGTTTTCAGCCTCGTCAAAGATTTCGTTTGCGTGTTCTTCGAATACCTTGGCTGTAATTTCTTCTTCTCTGTGTGCGGGCAGGCAGTGCTGTACCATAGCGTCGGGCTTAGCGACAGCCATAACCTCATCGTTTATCTGGAAGCCCTTGAATGCTTTCTTTCTGATTTCGGCTTCGCCTTCCTGACCCATAGATGCCCATACGTCTGTGAAGATAACGTCTGCGTCCTTTGCAGCCTTTATCGGATCGTCTGTCAGTTCAAAGCAGTCATACTTCTTAGCAAAGGCAAGTGTTGTAGCGGCAGGGTGGTAGTTCTCAGGGCAAGCAACAGATACGCTCATACCTGTCTTTAAGCCGCCGACAATGAGCGAGTTTGCCATATTGTTGCCGTCGCCTATGTAGCACATCTTAAGACCGTCAAGCTTACCCTTGTACTCACGGATTGTCATAAGATCAGCAAGCACCTGGCAAGGATGAGAAAGGTCCGTAAGACCGTTGATTATCGGGATATTGCCGTATTCCGCAAGATTTTCAACCTCAGCCTGATCGAATGTTCTTATCATGATACCGTCAATGTAGCGTGATAAAACTCTTGCGGTATCCTGTATAGGCTCGCCTCTGCCAATCTGCATATCGCTTGCTGAAAGGTAAAGAGGATTGCCGCCAAGCTGATACATACCTGTTTCAAAAGAAACTCTTGTTCTTGTAGAAGCCTTGCGGAAGATCATACCAAGCGTCTTGCCCTTTAAATGATCGTGGGGGATGCCGTGCTTAAGCTCATACTTGAGCTGATCTGCGAGATTGAGAATCTCAATGATTTCCTCTGTGCTGAGATCCATCATCTTAAGTAAATGTTTCATAATTTTTTCCTTTCGGTTTTAGTTTTTATTTTAAAAGTTCTGCGAGTATTTCAAGACCTCTGTCAATATCATCATAAGAGATAGTGAGCGGAGGAAGAAGTCTTAACTTTTCCTTTGCGGTAAGGATAAGAAGTCCGTGTTCAAGAGCGGCATTCAGTATATCCTTTGCATTCTTGGTCTTTAGCTTTATGCCAATCATAAGACCCATACCCGTAACCGATTCGACCTCGGGTATCTCTTTCAGCTTTTCGGCTATATATCTTCCCTTATCTGCAACCTGTGACAAGAAAATCGGATCTGCCGCTTTCTTCAGCACCTCAATTGCGCCTGCACAAGCGATAGGATTTCCGCCGAATGTCGAACCGTGTGTTCCGGGAGTAAGTACACCTGCACACTTGTCACCGCTGAGGCACGCACCCATCGGGATACCGCCTGCTATGCCCTTTGCAAGCGTTATTATATCGGCTTTCTTTCCGAAATTATCGCCTGCAAGGAATTTACCCGTTCTGCCGACGCCTGTCTGTACTTCATCCGAAATTGTCAGCACATCACGCTCGGCGCAAAGTTCAAATATTGCATCAACGAACTTCTGCTCCAGCGGCACAACACCGCCCTCGCCCTGTATATATTCGAACATTACGGCACATACCGTATCATCGAGCTTCTCCTTAAGATCCTCTATATTGTTCGCTTCAACGTTTATAAATCCGTCAACAAACGGAAAGAAGTAGTTGTGGAACACGTCCTGTCCCGTAGCCGACAGCGTGCAGAGCGTTCTGCCGTGAAATGAATTTACAAGAGTGATTATATTGTGTCTGCCCTTGCCGTATTTGTCGAAGCTGTACTTTCTTGCTATCTTGATAGCGCATTCGTTTGCCTCGGCACCGCTGTTGCAAAGGAACATATTCTTCATTCCTGCCGCTTCCGATAATCTCTCGGCAAACTCAGCCTGTACCTTTGTATAATAATAATTTGAGGTATGCTGGATACTGCGTACCTGTTCACACACTGCGTCAGCCCATTCCTTGTTGCAGTAACCGAGCGAGTTTGTACCGATACCGCTTCCGAAATCTATATACGTCTTGCCGTTTTCGTCAACTGCCTTGTCATCCTCGCCCTTGTCAAGAACAACATTCAGCCTGCCGTATGATCCCATTATATGAGAATTGAATTTATCTATAGTATTCATATCTGTCCTTTCCGCCTGCATCGTTTGCCGTCAGATAATCATTGTACCTGCGCCCTCGTTTGTAAGCAACTCTATAAGTATTGAATGAGGTATTCTGCCGTCAATGATATTTGCTTTCTTTACGCCTCTGCGGACAGCCTCGACACAGCAATCTATCTTAGGTATCATACCGCCTGAGATTATGCCCTGCTTTTTGAGATAAGGCACTTCTGAAACTCCGACAGTATGTATAAGCGTGCTGTCATCGTCCTTATCCTCAAGAAGTCCCTTTATATCTGTCATAAGGATAAGGTTTTCGGATTTCATCTCAGCCGCAATTCTTGCCGCTGCCGTATCTGCGTTTATATTGTAAACAGTACCGTCCTTGCCTGCCGCAACGGTCGAAATTACAGGGATATAGCCCTTTTCGAGAACATCGTTTATAAGGCTTACGTTTACCTGAGTAATCTCGCCTACAAGACCTAAATCCGGATCAAGCTGTTCTGCCTCTATCATATGGTCGTCAAGACCGCAAAGACCTACCGCTCTGCCCTTGTGGCTGTAAAGCAGATCGACAAGATCCTTGTTTACCTTACCGCAAAGCACCATCTGAACGATGTTTATCGTTTCTTCATCGGTGTAACGAAGGCCGTTTACGAACTTGCTCTCCTTGCCGACTTTTTTCAGCATTGCGTTTATTTCGGGTCCGCCGCCGTGTACAAGCACTATCTTGATACCGCAGAGCGACAGCAGAACAAGGTCGGACATAACCGCCTGCTTCAGCTTATCGTTTGTCATTGCGTTACCGCCGTACTTGACTACTACTACCTTGTTTGAATACTGCTGTATATAAGGAAGTGCGTCGCTGAGTATACTTGCTCTCTTTTCGTTTTCAAGTTCCATCTTCTTTTGTCCTTTCGGTGTCAGCTTCTGTATTCTGCGTTTATCTTTACATATTCATAAGTCAGATCGCAGCCCCACGCTACCGACTTATCCGCACCGTCGTGCATATCAATCCTGATAACAATTTCATCTTCTGAAAGAATCTTGAATGCCTCATCCTCCGAGAAGTCAACACCTGCGCCGTTCTCGCAGACCTTTACACTACCCTTTGAAGATGACAGAACGACCTCGACCTTCGAAATATCAAAATCGCCCTCGGCATATCCTATCGCACAGAGAATACGTCCCCAGTTGGCGTCCGCCGCAAATATAGCCGCCTTTAAAAGACTGCTGTTTATAACAGACAGTGCAACGCTCTTTGCAACAGCTTCTGTAGGTGCGTGGTCAACAACGCATTCCATCAGCTTCGTTGCACCCTCGCCGTCACGGGCGGTTTCTCTTGCAAGGTTCATCATTACAGCGTAAAGACCATTTATGAACACTTCATAATCCTTGTCCTCTGCCGTTATCTCCTTGTTTCCTGCAAGTCCCGACGCCATTATGCACAGTGTATCGTTTGTGGATGTATCACCATCCACGCTTACCATATTGTAAGTAATGTCGGCTGTCCTTTTCAGTGCCTTATGCAGAAGCTCAGCATTTATCTTTACATCGGTTGTGATAAAAGCAAGCATTGTAGCCATATTGGGGTTTATCATACCACTGCCCTTGCTGATACCGCCGATGTGACAGGTCTTGCCGTCAAGCGTAAACTCTACCGCAAGCTCCTTTTTGCGTGTATCGGTCGTCATTATCGCCTCGCAAGCAAGCGAGCTTCCGTCCTCGCTTATGCTGTCTACAAGTGTCTTGATATTGTTCTTCACAGGGTCGATTGACAGCTTCTGTCCGATAACGCCTGTAGAGCCTACTATCATATCATTCTTATCAATACCGAGCTCGTTTGCACAAAGCTCGCACATCTGCTCTGCAATCTCAATACCGTTTGAGTTACAGGTGTTTGCGTTGCCGCTGTTTACGATAACAGCCTGAGCAATACCGTTCTTGAGGTGTTCCTTTGTAACGATTATCGGTGCACCCTTCACCTTGTTCTGTGTGTAGATTGCCGCTGCAGTGCACTTTGTGTCACAGCTTATCACAGCAAGGTCACGCTTTTTTGAGCCGGGCTTTATGCCGACATTGATACCGCCCGCCTTAAAGCCTTTTGCGGCGCATACACCCTTATCCACTAATTTATAATTATCAAATTCAACCATTGTTATTACCTCACTTATTATACAAGTCCGGTTGTTTCGTCAATGCCCATCATTATGTTAAGGCACTGAACAGCCGCACCGCTTGCGCCCTTGCCTAAGTTATCAAGTCTTGAGCAAAGCACTATACGGTCATCGTTTCCGCAAACGAATATCTCCATATTGTTCTTTCCCGATAATGTGTTTGCGGCAAGGAAACCATTTTCAAGCACGCCCTCGCCCATAACAGGCATCACCTTTACAAGATTTGCGTCTGCATAATGCTCAGTGAAAGCCTTATGAATATCGGCAAGCGTATATTTCTTCGGCAGAAGTCTTGTGAGAACCGGAACAGTTACGACCATACCGCTGAAATAATCGCATATCAGAGGATTAAATACAGGCTTGTAATCAAGTCCGCTTATCTTCATCATTTCAGGTAAGTGCTTATGCTCCTGAGGAAGCGCATACTGTCTGGGGCTGTAAAATTCTTCGGGCTTTTCATCGCTTTCGTACACTGCGATAGCCTTCTTTCCCGCTCCGCTGTAACCGGATACCGCATGAGCGACAACAGGATAATCGCTCGGCATTATGCCTGCCTTTACAAGAGGATATACAAGCGAAATAAAACCGCTTGCATAGCAGCCGGGAACAGCCACTCTCGATGAAGCCGCTATCTTTTCTCTGTGCTGCTTTGAAAGTTCGGGAAAACCGTATGCCCAGTCGGGATTTGTCCGATGTGCCGTAGAAGCATCTATAATACGGACGTTACTGCCCTTCGCAAGCTCTACCGCCTCTCTTGCGGCGGCGTCGGGCAGACAAAGGAACGTGAAATCGGACAAGCATATAAACTTCTTACGCTCATCGTTATCCTTTCTCTTGTCCTCATCTATCTTCATTATTTCAATATCGTTCCTGTCCTTGAAACGTTCGAGAATTTTAAGTCCGGTCGTTCCTTCCTGACCGTCAATATACACCTTTACGCTCATATAAGCACCTCTTATTTTTTAAGAAATCTTGTCATTCCGCAGCCACGTTCATCATTAGGCCTGCGCATAAATCCGAGCTTTTCGTAGAATGGCTCTTTATCCTTTGCCGCCATAAGATTTATCATTATCGTTTCGCCCTCGTCAGCTACCGACAACGCTTTATCCATAAGCCTTGAAAGCATCTCTCTGCCTATTCCCTGCCCCTGATATTCGGGACGTACAATAACATCGCTGATAAAGAACTGATAGCCTCCGTCGCCGACTACCCTTGCCGAGCCGACTTCCTTTTCTCCGTCAAGCGCCGTTATCGCAAACACCGAGCTTTTAAGCGCACAGTTAAGCTGTCTTGGCGAAAGCTCATACCAGCCTACGCTTCGTCTGAACGAATTTATATCGTGCGGCAATCTGTATTCATAAGTTATCATCAGATGTTGATACCGCCCAGTCTGTCTTCAAGCTCAGCTATCTGACGCTTTACCGCATCCGGAGCGGGTCCGCCGTCAACGCCTCTTTGCATAACGCAGGTATCAAGGCTGATAGCGTCATATACGTCATTATCAAACGTTTCGCACAGCTTCTTGTATTCTTCTATCGGGAGCTGTTCAAGCGTAGTATTCTTCTCTATGCAAAGTGCAACGAGTGTACCGGTTATCTTATATGCCGTTCTGAAAGGAAGTCCCTTCTTTACAAGATAGTCTGCACAGTCTGTAGCATTGATAAAGCCCTTTGCAGCGGCAGTACGCATATTGTCTTTAAGTACCGTCATAGTCGCAAGCATAGGAGTAAATGTCGAGATACACAGCTTTACTGTGTCTACTGCGTCAAATATTGCCTCCTTGTCCTCCTGCATATCCTTGTTGTATGCAAGCGGAAGTCCCTTCATCATTGTGAGAAGCGTCTGCAGATCGCCGTATACCCTTGCCGTCTTGCCTCTTATAAGCTCCGTAACATCGGGGTTCTTCTTCTGCGGCATTATCGAGCTTCCTGTAGAATATGCGTCGTCAAGCTCAATAAACTTGAATTCCCACGAGCACCACATGATTATCTCTTCCGAAAATCTCGAAAGGTGCATCATAAGCATCGAAATATCGGAGCATAGCTCAACGCAGAAATCCCTGTCGGATACGCCGTCAAGGCTGTTCATCGTAATATCCCTGAAGCCGAGAAGTTCGGCCGTTCTCTTTCTGTTGAGAGGATATGTAGTGCCTGCAAGCGCACACGAACCGAGCGGCATTACATCCATTCTTTCCTTACAGTCTGCAAGTCTTGTCAGATCTCTTGTCAGCATCTGTGCATATGCCATAAGATGATGTGCGAATGTAACAGGCTGTGCACGCTGTAAATGGGTGTAGCCCGGCATTACCGTTTCTGTATGCTGCTTTGCAATATCTATAACAGTGTTTATAAGTTCACGGACAAGCTTTGCAATCTCATCGACTTCATCCTTGAGATAGAGCTTTATATCAAGAGCCACCTGATCGTTTCTGCTCCTTGCGGTGTGCAGACGCTTTCCCGCATCGCCTATTCGTGCGGTAAGCTCAGCCTCAACGAACATATGAATATCTTCCGCATTGGGATCGAAATGCAGTGTTCCGTTTTCAATATCACTTAAAATTCCGTTAAGACCTTCTATTATCACCTTGCTGTCCGCAGGGTCGATAATGCAGCACTCACCGAGCATGGTTGCGTGTGCTATAGAGCCTTTTATATCATGCTTGTACATTCTTGCATCAAATGAGATGGAAGAATTGAAATCGTTGACCTTTGAGTCAACCTCCTTTGAAAATCTTCCCGCCCACATCATTTTAGACATACTGTTATTTCCTTTCAGATTTATGTTCATAACGCAAAAAGCGTTTTGTTTTTTCCGTTATAAATATAAAAGTAATTAAAACGCTTTTTAAAACACAGCCGTACCGACCGTGTTTTAAATTGCATCTTAAAAACCGTAAAAGCCGCAAGGCATAGTTTTACACCTTGCGGGATTTACCGTAACGCTTTTAAAGCTTACTTATTGTTTCTCTCAGCATCAAGCAGAGCCTTGACCTTTATCGGCAGACCGAACAGGTTGATAAAGCCCTTTGCATCTGTCTGATCGTAAACATCGTCTTCACCGAATGAAGCAAAGTCTTCGCTGTACAGTGTGTAGGGTGATGTAACGCCTGCGTTGATGATGTTACCCTTGTAGAGCTTGAGCTTAACGTCGCCTGTAACAGTTTCCTGTGTCTTGTCAACGAAAGCGTCCATAGCCTCTCTTAAAGGTGTGTACCACTGACCGTTATATACGATGTCTGCATACTTCTGTGCAAGACCGTACTTGTAGTGCTGTGTTTCCTTGTCAAGACAGATAGTTTCAAGAACTTCGTGAGCGTGATAAAGGATTGTTCCGCCGGGAGTTTCGTAAACGCCTCTCGACTTCATACCTACAAGTCTGTTTTCAACAACGTCGAACAGACCGATGCCGTTCTCGCCGCCGACCTTGTTCAGGTACTCGACCAGCTCGACGCTCTCCATCTCCTTGCCGTCCACAGCGGTGGGGATGCCCTTCTCAAAGTGGATGGTGACGTAGGTCGGGGTGTCGGGGGCCTGCTCGGGGGAAACGCCCAGCTCCAGGAAGCCCGGCTTATTGTACTGCGGCTCCAGGGACGGCTTCTCGAGGTCGAGGCCCTCATGGCTCAGGTGCCACAGGTTCTTGTCCTTGGAGTAGTTGGTCTCACGGTTGATCTTCAGGGGGATGTTGTGGGCCTCGGCGTAGTCGATCTCCTCGTCACGGCTCTTGATGCTCCACTCACGCCACGGGGCGATGATGGCCATATCGGGGGCCAGCGCTTTCAGGGTCAGCTCAAAACGGACCTGGTCGTTGCCCTTGCCGGTGCAGCCGTGGCAGATGGCGTCGGCATTCTCCTTCTTGGCGATCTCGGCCAGCGCGGCGGCGATGCAGGGACGCGCGTGGGAGGTGCCCAGCAGGTAGTCCTCGTACTTTGCGCCGAACTTCAGGGTGGGGAAGATGTAGTTCTCCACAAAGTCCTTCTTCAGGTCCAGCACATACAGCTTGGATGCGCCGGTAGCCTTGGCCTTTTCTTCCAGACCATCCAGCTCCGTGCCCTGACCCACGTCACCGGAGACAGCGACGACCTCGCAGTTGTTGTAGTTTTCCTTCAGCCAGGGAATGATGATGGAGGTATCCAGACCGCCGGAGTAAGCCAGCACGACTTTTTTGATGTTTTCCTTTTTCATGATAAACGCGCTCCTTTAATAAAAATACACTTTTGTTCTCTGATGCGCATTTCCATTCGCATCCTCTGTCTTTCGTTTGCGGTTGATGCTTTTATTATACGCAGCGCGGGTTTTCCGTCAATGCTAAAAACTGCCAAACATAGCACCCGTTTCGCTTTTCTTTTGGTTCAATCTGTATCTTTATGCAAATATTTTTAAATATATGCGTGTTTTATGCAATTTGAGTGTATTTTTTCATGGGGTTTTGCGGGTCTCCCTCAGGCAAAGCCCCCCCTCGGGGGAGCTGTCGAGCGTATGCGAGACTGAGAGGGCGTCCCCCGCAAAACAAAATCACCGGAGCATCCGCAGACGCTCCGGTGGTTTAACTATAACGATTTAGTTCAGCTTCAAGTCGCCGTCTTTGATCCAGCCCAGCTTGCGCTCCACCTCACAGAACACTACGCTGAGCACGGCAGGCAGCACAAAGCACAGCAGCGCCATGGCAGCCCAGTCCATGGGGGTGATGGCAGCCTTGGTACCGGCGGCAATGTCGCTGACCCAGCCGGTGTACACGCCGATCTGGCCCACCAGACCGCAGGTGCCCATGCCGGAGGAAACGGCAGGACCGTTCATCTCCAGATGAAACAGGCAGGTGGCAATGGGGCCGGTGATGGCCGCGGCCAGCGTCGGGGGAATCCAGGTGCGGGGGTTGCGCAGGATGTTGGGCATCTGCAGCATGCTGGTGCCCAGACCCTGGCTGACGAGACCGCCGACGCCGTTCTCCTTATAGCTCATGACCGCAAAGCCCACCATCTGGGCGCAGCAGCCCGCCACGGCGGCACCGCCGGCCAGACCCGTCAGGCCCAGGGCCGCGCAGATGGCGGCGGAGGAGATGGGCAGGGTCAGCGCCACACCCACAATGACAGACACCAGAATGCCCATGACCAGCGGGGCCTGCTCAGTGGCCCACATGATCAGGGTGCCCACCTGGCTGGCGGCAGCACCGATGGGAGCCGCGATGAGCATGGAAAGGCCCACGCCCACAAAAATGGTCACCAGCGGGGTGACAAGGATATCGACCTTGGTCTCCTTGCTCACGGCCTTGCCCATCTCAGCGGCCACAATGGCAATGATCAGAACAGCCAGCGGGCCGCCTGCGCCGCCCAGCGCATTGGCCGAGTAGCCCACGGTGATCAGGCTGAACAGCACCAGCGGCGGGCAGTGCAGTGCCCAGCCGATGGCACAAGCCATGGCGGGGCCGCTCATGGCCGTAGCATAGCCGCCCAGATCCACCAGCAGTGCAAGACCGGTCTGCTGACCCACCGTCTTGATGATGGTGCCGATGAGCAGACTGGCGAACAGGCCCTGTGCCATGGCACCCAGAGCCTCGATGAGATAACGCTGCGGAGTGATAACGATATCCTTCCGCTTCAAAAAGTCCTTTACACTTGACATAGACTCTTCCTAACCTTTCTCTCCCGGCCCATTGCGCGGGAGCTTTCCGTGTCAAGTATCATACCATACACCTGTCAAGACAGCAAGAGGAGGCCGCGTTTTTCGTCCAAAGCGACAAATTTCACAGCTTTGGATGCAATGATTCTGCCTTCCTGCTCGTTTTTACTGTGGAGCGTGTTTTTCTTTCCGCTTTTTCTGCCTGACGCGATGCCGAAGCACAGCGAACTGATTGACGGCGACACGGGTTTGGGTGTATACTGGGAGAGTAAAAATAGCTTTATCCGCAATTATGCGAGACTATATTGGCGGGCCGGTGCAGTTCGTGTATCCTGCCCGGTCCAGCTTGGAGGCAGAGCAAGCGGCATGAAACCAACATCTTTCAAAAAATCAAGCAAGAACGGCACCGGCCGCAGCATCGGCCAGGCTGTTGCGTGCCTTGTGATGGCGGCAGCCATCACCATTGGCGGTGCGGGCACCACCTTCCTGCTGGCATC
>OMAK01001020.1_pt1 | contig 12059 bp, 10 predicted proteins | sample 1644681 | NCBI WGS metagenome assembly OMAK01 (sample SAMEA103958133, study PRJEB25191) | human gut metagenome | biome: human-associated habitat [ENVO:00009003]; feature: intestine environment [ENVO:2100002]; material: feces | place: Germany | collected 2013/2015 | reverse complement strand
GGTTCCTGCTTCTTCCCACGCCTGTCGCGGCGCTGATGAACCGCATCGGCCGCAAGAGAACGGCAATGATCGGTTATGCCTTTACCATCGCCGGGTTGCTCGTGCCCTATGCTGCGGGCGTCGGCAGTGCCTTGAGTTGGTATTTCATCGGCTTCGGTCTGCTGGGCATCGGCAATACCGCTATACAGGTGGCGGTCAATCCGCTGCTGGCGACCATCGTGCCCGAGGAGCGGATGACCAGCTACCTGACCGTCGGACAGATCTTCCGCAATACGGCTCTGTTGCTGCTCGCCCCGATCATCACGGGGCTGGTTTCGCTTTTCGGCGACTGGCGTCTGTTGTTGCCGATTTATGCGGGGCTTACGCTCGTCGGGGCCGTCTGGTTACAGGTGACTGCGGTCGCAGAACCGGCGCAATCGTCCCGTGCGGTCGGTATGGCCGAGTGTTTCCGTCTGTTGCGTAACCGCGCCGTGCTGCTCTGTACGCTGGGCGTGGCCTGCTTCATCGCTGCGGATGTCGGTATCGGCTTCGTTTCGGTGCGGTTGATCGACAATCCCGATTCGATTCTTACGACCACCGGATTTTACGCTTTGCGCATCGTGGGTACGCTCGTCGGTGCCTGGGTGTTGATCCGTGTCGTCGATGTCAAATACCTGCGCTGGAATATGCTGCTGGCATTGGCGCTTTGCATCGCCCTTTTCGCGGTGCGCTCCGAAGCGGTCGTTTATGCGTTGGTTGGCATCCTCGGCTTCACGATGGCCTGCGTTTTCGCCACGTTTTATGCCGTGGCGACCAAGAGTGCTCCGGGCCGTTCGAACGAAGTCGCCGGACTGATGATCCTGGCCATTTCCGCCGGCGCCCTTTCGGGCCCGATCTGCGGCGCGCTGATCCGCGGCTTCGGTCATCCCCAGGCGGGCTTGATCTGGGTGACGGCTTGTGTCTGCTACCTGCTCTGGGCCGCTGCCGTATTGAAATCCGATACCAAGAAATAGAGTTATGAAAAACTGTAAATTCCTGATTATAGCGTTGTTGTTGAGTATTTTGACTCTCCCTTCTTCGGGTCAGTCCCGCAGATACGACGATTATGGACGCAGCAGCCGCAGCGGATCGGCGATCAAGGGAGTGGAGTGGGGCGTACTGGCCGGACTCAACTTTCCCCATTTTTCGACTTCCGGTCCGGATTTCGGTATAGATAACCGGCTCGGTTGGCAGGCCGGACTCCAGATCGGCTTGAAATTCCGCTATTTCACCATCGGTCCCGAGGTGCTTTACGTGCGGCAGTCGATCAAGTTGAGCCATGCCGACTACGGAACTCTGAAAATCAAAACCAATTCGATCGATATTCCCCTCATCTTCTCGCTTCGGGCGCTTCCGATGCTGCGGATCAACGTCGGTCCCGTCTTTACGGTGATGAACGATTGCAAGTATGCCGAGGGCAACAACGAGATGTTCTTCGGCAGTATGCGCCCGACGGTTTCCTATATGTTGGGCCTGGGGTTGAATTTCGGACATACACTGATCGACTTCCGTTACAACGGGCAGTTCGATTCGAAAAAGTGTTATTATCCCACCGAAGAGGCGGTCGGGTTCAACATGCGCTCTTACTCCCTGGCATTGAGCGTAGGATTTGTTTTTTAGCTTATGATGGATTCCGAAGATAAGAAGATCGACATCGAGGGGGTGGATCCCCGGGAGCTGTACGGCCCCCAGAATATTTACCTCGAACAGATGCAGGAGCTGCATCCCAACCTCAAAATCATCGCTCGCGGATCTGCGCTCACGGTGCTCGGCCCCCGAAGCGATTCCGAACGGTTTCGGAAACGACTGGACGGATTGATCGCTTACTACCTCAAATACGGCTATATCTCCAAAGAGTCGGTACAACAGGCTTTTTCGACCGGGGTGATCGAACACGACGCTCCCGTCGATAAGGACGTGATCGTCTATGGCAACAACGGCACGATCGTCCGGGCCCGCACGGTCAATCAGCTCAAGCTGGTGCAGTCCTACGACCGCAACGACCTGCTGCTGGCCATCGGCCCCGCAGGTTCGGGCAAGACCTATACGGCCATCGCCCTGGCGGTGCGGGCTTTGAAAGAAAAACACGTCAAGCGGATCATCCTGACGCGTCCGGCCGTCGAAGCGGGCGAGAAGCTGGGTTTCCTGCCGGGCGACATGAAGGAGAAGCTCGACCCCTACCTGCAACCCCTCTACGATGCGCTGAACGACATGATCCCGCCGGCCAAGCTGGCGAAATACCTCGAAGAGGGGACGGTACAGATCGCGCCGCTGGCCTACATGCGCGGCCGTACGCTCGACAATGCGTTCGTCATCCTCGACGAGGCGCAGAATACGACCCTGTCGCAGATCAAGATGTTCCTCACGCGCATGGGGCGCAACGCCAGGTTCATCGTCACGGGCGACGTGACGCAGATCGACCTGCCGAAGAAAAGCGACAGCGGGCTGACCCGCTCGATGGAGATCCTGCGCGGTGTCGAGGGGATCGGCATCGTGGAGTTCGACAAACGCGACATCGTGCGCCACCAACTGGTCAAATACATCGTCGACGCATTCGACAAATATGCCGGGGATACCCGGAAAGAACCTGAACAATCAAACTCAAAAAACGAATAGTTATGGACAAGAACCTGTCTGCGCTCAAGCCGGCGCTCGTCTGGAAACATTTTGCTCAGATCGTCCGCATCCCGCGCCCCTCGTCGCACGAGGAGAAGATCCGCAAGTACGTCATGGATTTCGCCAAGTCCCGGGGACTGGAATGCAAGGAGGACGCTGCGCACAACGTCTATGTCCGCAAGCCCGCCTCGAAAGGGATGGAAGACCGCAAGGGCGTCATCCTGCAGGCGCACCTCGACATGGTGCCCCAGAAGAACAACGATAAGAAGTTCGACTTTACCAAAGACCCCATCGACGCCTACATCGACGGCGAGTGGGTCACGGCCGACGGTACGACGCTCGGGGCCGACAACGGCATCGGCGCCGCGGCGATCCTTGCCGTGCTGGAGGACGACACGCTGGTGCACGGCTCCCTCGAAGCCTTGTTTACCGCAACCGAGGAGACCGGCATGGACGGTGCCTTCGGGTTGAAAAAGGGCCTGCTCCGCGGCGATATCCTGCTGAACCTCGATTCGGAGACCGAAGGCGAGCTGTATGTGGGCTGCGCCGGCGGGCTCGATGCCAACGTCACCTTCAAATATGCGGCGGAGAAGACGCCCGTGCGGAATTATACCGCTGCGAAGATCACGGTCAAGGGGCTCAAGGGCGGCCACTCGGGCATCCAGATCGGATGCCAGCGTGCCAATGCCAACAAGGTGCTGTTCCGCTTCCTGAACGCCGCTTCGGCGTCGCACGACGTGTTGCTGTGTTCGGTGGACGGCGGCGGCCTGCGTAATGCCATCCCCCGCGAGGCCGAGGCTGTGGTGATGGTCAAAACGAAAGAGTACGAGGCATTCGCCAAGGAGCTGAAGGCGTATGAGAAGGTCGTCAAGGCCGAATACGCGGGCATCGAGGATGCCGTGTCGGTCAAGATAAGGGAGTGCGAAGCCCCTGCGGAGATGGTTGCCCGCGAGGTGGCTGAGAAACTTACGAAGGCTGTGGTCGGCTGCCCCGACGGCGTGCAGAAGATGTCGATGGCCATGCCGGGGCTGGTGCAGACTTCGAGCAACCTCGCACGCGTGGTGTCCGACGGAAAGACGGTCAAATTGCAATGCCTGCTGCGCAGTTCGGTCAACACCGAAAAGGCCGCGCTGGGCGAGGCCATTGCCGCCGTGTTCTCACTGGCCGGCGCCAAGGTGCAGCTTTCGGGCAGCTACGACGGATGGAACCCCGACATGGATTCGCCGATCCTGAAGGCCATGACCGCTTCGTACAAAGCCCTTTACGGCAAGCAGCCCGCCGTGACGGCGATTCACGCCGGGCTGGAGTGCGGCATCATCGGCAGCAAATACCCCAAGATGGACATGATCTCGTTCGGCCCCACGATCTGCTACCCGCACTCGCCCGACGAGAAGGTGGAGATCGCATCGGTCGGCAAGTTCTACGAGTTCATGGTCGACACGCTGCGCAACATCCCCAAAAAGTAGCGTGTTTTGGAAGCCGGAAAGGTCAAATGGTTCGTCATCGTCAATCCCGTGGCCGGAGGCGGCCGCGGGCTTGACCATTTCCCGCAGATATCGCGCTACCTGCGCGATGCGCAGATACTCTGCGAACCGGTCTTCACCGAACATAAGTTCCACGCCACGGAACTTACCGTGACGGCCGTCAATGAGGGGTATCGGCATATCATCGTCGTCGGGGGCGACGGCACCCTGCACGAGGTGGTCAACGGCCTGTTCATCCAGCAGAAGGTCTGCCCCGACGAGGTGCTGCTTGCGGTGGTCGCCGTCGGTACGGGCAACGACTGGGTGCGCACGTTCGGTATTTCGAACCGCTACCAGGACGCCGTGAAGGCGATCAGCGAAGGGTATTCGTTCCTGCAGGATGTGGGCGTGGTCTCCTACGAGGAGTCGCACTACCGCCAGAGCCGTTACATGGCCAATGTCGCGGGTGCGGGCTTCGACGCCCATGTGGTGCGCAAGTTCTCGCACCTCAAGAAGAAGGGGCGCAAGAACCGCTGGATCTACACATGGTGTCTGGTCAGGCAATTCTTTCGTTATAAATCCACCGGAATGAAGGTGTGGGTCGATGACCGGCTGGTCTACAACAACCTGCTGCTAAGCATCGCCATCGGTATTTGCAAGTACAACGGCGGCGGTATGCAGCAGCTTCCCGAGGCTGTGGCCGACGATGGCATGCTCGACGTGTCGCTCATCCGGCCGGTGCATTTCTGGCACCTGCTGTTCCGGTTCCACTACCTGTTCAACGGCGGTATCTACCGTATCCGGCATATCCTCCAGGAGCGCGGTAGCCGTATCCGCATCGAGTCGTCGCCCGAAATATCGGTCGAGGTGGACGGGGAGCTGCTGGGCGAAACGCCGCTCGAATTCTCGATCCTCCACAAGGCGATCCGGATCGTGGTGTCCAAGGAATTTTACGACAAACGCCCCGAGACGTCGTGTTCGTGCACGGTGCCGGAGGTGTAGCGCTTGTTACGCCGCCGGAGTGGCGGGGTAAAGATAACCGGGCGGGATTTTTTCAAAAAATCCCGCCCGGCTGCGTTTGGTCGTGCGATGCGTCAGTTGACGCTCTCGATCACGTCGACTTCGGTAATCACCCATTCGAAAAGGTCGTTGGCGCACTGCCCCTGCAACTGGCGCAGCTGCGACATGTCGGTCGTATCGGCCAGGATGGCGTTGAAGAATTGCGACATCGTGTCGTAGGTGTCGTTCACCTTCCCGGCGAAGCAGTTGTAAAAAGCCTTCTGCTGGTCGTGGTCGAGGCCCGCGGGGAGCACGCCCTGCGCTACGAGGTAGTTGTAGGGGAAGATATGCCGCATGTTGCGTGCGTCGGCGTTCAGTTCGTCCACGATGGTCGTGACGACCACCATGTCAACCGTGTCGGTTACGCCCGGCATCTCCACGAAGGTTGCGTAGACGGGATAGGTGCCTTCCAGCTCCCCGGCCACCTGGTCGGTGAAGAGTACGAACTCGGCGTCGGTCAGGTCGTCGAGGTAAACCATCTGGCGGTAGCTGCGCAGCGCTTCGCGCATGGCCTTGCGTTGTTCGTGGTTCCACTCCCGCTTTTGCGAGCAGCCTACGAAGCCTGCCGCGAACATCGAGAGCAGGGATACACAGAGGAGAATTTTTTTCATCGTTTCCTTGATTTTGGTTTTACTTATGGCAGGAACGCAATCCGTGTGCCAAAAATTTCATATCTTTACCCGAAAATCAGTTTGCTATGGATGTCCTGGCTTTTCGCGACTACTGCCTGTCGCTGCCCCTGACCGAGGAATGTACGCCCTTCGACGAAACTACGCTGGTCTACAAGGTCGGCGGGAAGATGTATGCCTATGCCGATATGGAGAATTTCGGGCGGGTCGCCGTGAAGTGCGACCCCGACGAGGCGGTTTCCCTGCGCGAGGAGTATCCCGACGTCACGCCTGCGTGGCATTCGAGCAAAAAGCACTGGAACGACATCCGCACGACGGGCGACCTGCCCGATGCCTTTATCCGGGCGCAGATCCGCAATTCCTACCTGCTCGTGCTGCGGCAGAACGTTACGCCCAAGTCCCTGCGCGAAGAGATACTGGCCTATGTCGGGGAACACGGCCTGCCCGAATAGCCGCTGTGCGGGAATCCTGCTCCGGCCCTGAGATTGTCCGATCAAATAACTCGATAAACTATGAATATCCGATTTCTTTTCGCAGCGCTGGTTTGTGCGCTGGCTTTGGGTTCATGCGGCGGAAATGCCCGAACCGAACTTTTCAATGGCAAAGACCTTGCGGGTTGGGTATGCGTCGTCGACAGCCTGGGCGACGTGCCTGCCGGGGAGGTATTCACCGTCCGGGACGGCAATATCCGTATCGCGGGGCAGCCGTTCGGCTACATGCGTACCGCGCGGCAGTACGGCGATTACAGGCTCCATGCCGAGTGGCGCTGGATCGGCGAAGCTACGAACAGCGGCATTTTCCAGCGCGTGCAGGAGGGCGACAAGGTCTGGCCCCAAGGGATCGAATGCCAGCTCATGGCAGGGCGTGCGGGCGACCTGGTGCTGCTCGGGGGTGCAAGGGCCGCCGGGATCGAACCGGTGGGGAAATTCCCGGTAAAGGCACGGATCGGCGATGCCGGCTGTGAGAAGCCGGCAGGCGAGTGGAACGAGGCCGAGATCGTCTGCCGGGGCGACCGGATGACCGTCTATATCAACGGCATGTTGCAGAACGAATGTTCGGGTACGGATCGCACGGGCTACATTGCGCTCCAGAGCGAAGGCGGCACCCTGGAGTTCCGCAATGTCTACCTCACCGATGTGAAATAGGCATCCGGCACAGCGGCCCGGATACTCGAAAACGAAGGCCGTCCCCGCAGCAGGGGACGGCCTTCCGTCGTTTTGAGGCCGGATTGCTATGCGCGCATTTTTGCCTTCCAGCGAAGATAACCCGCGACTGCCAGCGCCGAGTAGAGGGCGTACAGGCCTGCCGTCAGCGGGATGCCCTTGTAGAGGTACAGCCCCACCGTTACCAGGTCTACGGCCAGCCATACGAGCCATTGCTCGACGTACTTGCGCGAGAGCATCCACATCGCCACGATGCTTCCGGCCGTGGTCATCGCGTCCCAGAACGGCACGGTGCTGTTGGTGAATCCCACGAGCAGGAAGTAGATGCCCGTATGCGCTGCGGCGTAGACGGCGATCAGCCCCGCAGCCTGGCGCAGGGGCGTATGCCCGATCCGGTCGGCCGCTGCTTTCCTTCGCGGTGCGTTATGCCATACGATCCACCCGTAAAGGCCGGCCAGTACGTAGTAGGCCTGCATCGAGCAGTCGGCATACAGCCCCGCCTTGTAGTAGAGTGCACCGTGCACCAGCGGCATGATGAGCCCGACGACCCACAGGCGGATGTCGGCCCGGTATTCCAGCCACAGGTAGAGCAGCCCCAGCACGACCCCGGCGATTTGCAGTACGAGTTTCCAGTCCATCTGTTCTCAGAATTTCACCGTCACGTTGGCCAGCACGTTCAGCGGGGCCTGCGGGAAGTAGAGTGCGACGTCCGTACGCTTGCCGTCGTCCATGTAGGAATAGCCGTACCCGTTGCCGCAGTACTCCGAATCGAAGAGGTTGTAGACCATGAGCCCGAAGCGGACGCTGCGGGCGGCTTTCGTGCGGAGCGTATAGCCCAGGTTGAGGTTGGTCGTGCAATAGCTGTCGAGCGACAGGGCGTCGATTTCGTTGTTCGTGAAATACTGCTTGCCGACATACTGCGTGTGGAATACGGCCTCGAAGCCCTTGCAGTGGAAGTCGAAGAGCACCCCGGCGATTACGTCGGGCGAGTAGGAGATGGTCATGTCGCCCAGGTTCTGTCCGAAGGTGGGGCTGTCCTTGAGGGCGTCGACGTAATCCTCGATCCTGTTCTGGCTGAACGTTGCGTGCCCGCTGAGCGTGAACCAGCCCGTGGCTTTCCATTGCGCCGAAAGTTCGATGCCCCGGCGGTAGCTGTCCTCCACGTTCGTGTTCAGGGCATCGTCGCCGTCGTTGACCATGCCCGTGGCGACCAGCTGATCCTTGTATTTCATGTAGTAGAGGTTTACGCCTGCGCTGAATTTCGGTGTGTCGTACCGGTAGCCAAGTTCATAGTCGTAGAGTTTCTCGGACGAGGGATACGAGTTGTCGCCGGAGAACATATAACGGTCGGTGAAGTCGCTGCGCGTAGGCTCCTTCTGTGCGACGGCGAACGATGCGTAGAAGTTGTGGCGGTCGGCGAGCGTGTAATGAATGCCCGCGCGCGGGTTGAAGAAATGGTATTTCTTATCTACGTCGATAGGCTGCATCGCGGAGGTGTCCCAGTTGTAGTTGTCGTTGACGCCCCACGCCTGGTAATGCACATAGCGGTATTGCATGTCGGCGAACAGGCGCAACCCCCGGGCGACTGTCCAGTTGGCGCGCACGAAGACGTTGGCGTCTTGTTTGTCGACATCGTTGTCGTACCAGCGCCCCCGGATGTCGCTTTTCTTCAGGCCGTCCACCCAGTCCAGCGTGCCCCAGTGGGGACAGGAGTAATAGCTCCACGAACCGCCGAACGTGAGGTCGAGGTTGCGTACCGAATAGGCGGCCGAGGCGTTGATGCCTCCCAGGTGGTTGCGCATGATCTTTTCGCGGATCAGGTCGGCCTGTTCGATGTCGCTCTGCAGGTTGGTGTAGCCCGCAAGCCATGCGTCGTCCTTGTACTGCCTGTAATAGCCGTATCCGTACGTGTAGAACGCCGTGGCGTTCATCACCCAGCGGTCGTTGATACGGTGGTTGAGGATCAGCTGGTTGTTGATCTGCAGGTAGTTGTCCGTCTGGTCGTCGTAGTAGTCGACGTGCGTGCCGTCGGCCAGCACGAAGGGGCCGTCCGAGGTGACGTACTGCCCGCTGTCGTGGTACCGGCGTCCGTAGCGCTTCATGTCCTCCTTCGTGACGCCGTTATAGGTGAGGTAGGTCTTGGCCTTGCCGCCGAACGAAACCAGTTTCAGCATCGTATTGCCGTTGTAATAGGCACCCTGGAACATGTAGGATTTGAGATCCGTGGCCCCGCGGTCGATGTAGCCGTCCGAGCCGATATGGGTCAGGCGTGCATCCACGGCCCAGTGGCCGCCCATGAGGCCCGATGAAACCTGCACGGCCTGCTTGTTGGTGTTGTACGATCCGTAGGAGAGCGATGCCGAGCCGTTGAAATCGGTCGGGAGTGCCTCGGTGGTCATGTTCACCGCGCCGCCGAAGGCACCCGTGCCATTGGTCGAGATGCCTGCTCCGCGCTGCACCTGCACCGTCCCTACCGACGAGATCAGGTCGGGCGTGTCGTACCAGTACATCGAGTGCGAGTCGGGGTTGTTCATCGAAACGCCGTTGATCGTCACATTCAAGCGCGTGGCGTCCGTGCCGCGCAGCCGTACCGAGGTGGCGCCGATGCCGATGCCGGTTTCGTTGGTGGCGACCATCGAGGGGGTCAGCGCCAGTACCGAGGGGATGTCGAATCCAAAGCTGTTGCGGGCGATCTCGTCGCGCGCGATGTCCGTGTAGGCCACGGGCGTGGCCGCGTCGGCGCGTGTGGCGGTGACTTCGATCTCCTGCAACCGGTACATGCGCAGCGAGTCTTCCTGCCCGGCCTCCACGGCCTGGGCATGTGCGGCGGTGCCTATGACGGCGGCCGCAATGGGTAGTAAAAACCTTTTCATGTTTAAACTTTTTAAAGTTAAAGAACTGAAAAGGGGTATGTAATGTTGATTATGCGTCCCGGTCTCGGCATTACCCGTGTCCGGTTCAATGGGTATAATCTCAGCCCGCGCACTGCGAGCACCCCTTAGAAATTCGACGGCAAAGGTAATGATTGTCCGGGGCAATACCAAATTTATTTGTCCCGGCCCGCCCCGGCCGGAATAATTAAATGCCGAAAAGGGGGATATAAGCCGAAAATTGCCTACTTTTGCACTTTCAAATTTTTTAACGGTCTATGAAACATATCGCATCGTTCCGTCCCCGGTTCTTCGAAGTGCTCCGGGGGTATTCGCGCCAGACGTTTTCGGCCGACCTGATGGCCGGCCTGGTTGTGGGCATCGTGGCCCTGCCGTTGGCTATCGCCTTCGGTATCGCTTCGGGCGTGTCGCCCGAAAAGGGAATCATCACGGCTGTGGTCGCGGGGTTCGTCGTCTCGCTGCTGGGCGGAAGCCGGGTACAGATCGGCGGCCCTACGGGCGCCTTCATCGTCATTGTCTACGGCGTCGTCCAGCAATACGGCGAAACGGGGCTGCTGGTTGCGACGTTCATGGCCGGCGTGCTGCTGGTTGCGATGGGGTTGTTCAAACTCGGTGCCGTCATCCGGTTCATTCCCTATCCCGTCGTGGTGGGGTTCACAGCCGGCATCGCCCTGACGATTTTCACGACGCAGATCGCAGACCTGTTCGGGATGGATTTCGGCGGGGAACCCGTGCCGGGGGATTTCATCGGCAAGTGGATGCTCTATTTCCGCCATTTCGGTTCGGTCGACTGGGCGAACCTGGCCGTGGGGCTGTGCAGCATTTTGCTGATTGTCCTCACACCCAGATTCTCGCGCCGTATCCCGGGGTCGCTGGTGGCCATCGTCGTGCTGACGGCCGGGGTTTGGGCGCTTCGGACGTATGCGGGCATGGAGGGCGTCGATACCATCGGCGACCGCTTTACGATCCGTGCCGAATTGCCTGCCGCAGCCATGCCCGCGATGGATTGGGAGGTGATGCGCAGCCTGTTCCCCGTGGCTTTGACCATTGCGCTGCTGGGGGCTATCGAATCCCTGCTTTCGGCGACGGTCGCCGACGGTGTGACCGGCGACCGCCACGATTCGAATACCGAGCTGATGGCGCAGGGTGCCGCCAACCTGCTCACTCCGCTGTTCGGCGGCATTCCGGCCACGGGTGCCATCGCCCGGACGATGACCAATATCAACAACGGCGGCCGGACGCCCGTGGCGGGCATTATCCATGCCGGGGTGCTGCTGCTGATCCTGTTGCTGATGATGCCGCTGGCGCAGTATATCCCGATGGCCTGTCTTGCGGGCGTGCTTGTGGTCGTTTCCTATAACATGAGCGGCTGGCGGACTTTCCGGGCTTTGCTGCGCACGCCCCTTTCCGACAGGGCCGTTCTGCTGGTTACCTTTTTCCTGACGGTGGTCTTCGACCTGACGGTGGCCATCGAGGTGGGGCTGCTCATCGCCTGCGTGCTGTTCCTGCGGCGTGTGATGGAGACGACCGAAATATCGGTGATACGCAATGAAATCGACCCCTCGGCGGGTTCCGATGCCCGGCTGCACGAAGAGCCGCTGGCCATACCCTCCGGGATCGAGGTGTATGAGATCGACGGCCCCTATTTCTTCGGCATCGCTACTCGCTTCGAGGAGTTGATGATGCAGATGGGCGACCGTCCCCGGGTGCGGATCATCCGTATGCGCCGCGTGCCGTTCATCGACTCCACGGGGCTCCATAATCTGGAAACCCTGTGCCGGATGTCGCAGCGGGCGGGGAGTACCCTCGTGCTGTCGGGCGTGAACCCGGGCGTGCGCGCTACGCTGGAGAATGCCGGGATCTGCAACCTGCTCGGCGAGGAGAACATTTGCCCCGACATCCATGCGGCGCTCGAGCGCGCCCGGGTGTTGGCCGCCCAGTCCGGGACGGGGAAGTAGGGCGGAAAAAGGTAGGACGGAAAAGGAGTAAGAAACCCTGCAGGCCGCATATACGGAGCGGAATCTCCCGTGTCCGTCCGCTCGTTCACGCCGGGTTCTTGTACGAAAAATCCCTGCTACATGTAGCAGGGATTTTCGTTTTGCCGGGACAGCCTAAAAGGTGCCGAACCGGAAGACAATCTTCTGGCAATAGAGTTCGCCGGGTCTGAGCAGCGGCGACGGGAAATCGGGGTGGTTCACGGCGTCGGGGTAGTTCTGGCAT
>OMAK01001007.1_pt1 | contig 12202 bp, 9 predicted proteins | sample 1644681 | NCBI WGS metagenome assembly OMAK01 (sample SAMEA103958133, study PRJEB25191) | human gut metagenome | biome: human-associated habitat [ENVO:00009003]; feature: intestine environment [ENVO:2100002]; material: feces | place: Germany | collected 2013/2015 | reverse complement strand
CCTCATCAGTCAGCGGGCGGGGCCGCTGACAGCTTCCCCCGAGGGGGAAGCCATGCAGCAAAAAAGCGCCGTTCCCTTCCAAGAACAGCGCTTTTACTTACTGCATCGAAGTATCCGCTACCAGAACCGCCAGCTCCCGGCGTATCAGTCTGCGGCGGTTCTGCCGGTCAGCGAGACGCTCGGTGGGCGAGGTCAGCACCATGCCGTCGAGCGGCGGCGCGGCGGGCAGCGTGAACTGCAAGCTCATACCCGGCCCCTCCCCTACGGTCAGCGCCCAGCCCATGGCGCTTGTGTAAGCGGCAACCAGCGGCAGGCCCAGCCCGCCCGCGTGGAGCAGGCGTTCGCTCCATTGCCCCTCGGTCAGCAGGGCGGCGGCATCGGGCGGCAGACCCGGGCCGTTGTCCCTGTAGCAGAGCCGACCCGGCGTGCAGAGCAGCATAATGTGCGCCGCACGGTCCGCGGCCAGTGTGTTGGATACAAGGTTCGTCAGCAGACCGTTGAGCAGCGAGACATCCCCCGTCGTGGGCAGCACGTCCAGCCCGTCGGCCTGCAGCGTCACGGTAAAGGGCAGCGCGTACTGCGCGGCCTCCTCCTGCAAAATACTGCAAAATTCCCGCAGCTGCCCCAGCAGGTCGATGGGCTGCGGCACACAGGTGCCGTGCAGCAGCGCCGCCGTGGCGGCATCCGACGCCTGGTCCCCCAGCCGCCGCAGGCAGATCAGCTGCATCTGCAATTCCTCGAGCAGCGGCATCAGCTCGGCGCGCTCTGCCGGGTTTACCGCGTGCTGCAAGCGGTCCTGCAATACCTCAAAGGCGTTCTCCATGCTGTCAAACGAGCGCCGGAACCGCCCGCGCAATCCTCCGCGCAAGGCCAGCAGTGCTGTATCCTCGTTCCTTCTGTCCATGGAAAACGCCTTCTTTCCTAATTTATACAGTCGGTTCCAGTCGGCGGCGCAGCTCCTTGAGCAGCCCCTCAAACAGCTGCCCGTTGGAGAGCACGCCGTTTTCCGGGCGGCCGCAGCGCAGGCAAAGTCCGCGGTACGGCTCCGCACCGCGCTTGGACATACCCGCCGACATCCGGTTCAGCGCCGAGGTCACAGTGCCGATCTCGATGTTCTCCTCCGACGCGACATACTGCTGCAAATCGCCGATCTTCTGCGGGCGCTCCGCGTACAGCGCGTAGAGCAGCATCCGCTCGGCATAGCGGTAGCCGTTCAGTGTGGACTGCGCGCCGAAGTCATCCAGCACATCCTCACAGCAGCGGCGCAGGTGGTAGAGCCGATGCTCGTCGTCCGTTGTGCCCATGCGGTAGATCTCATCGAAAAGATTCTTCATCCCGTAGGGGCGCAGCATGATCCGGTACTGGGCAAACAGGCCCAGCGCCTTGCGCGCGGCGGTTTCCTCCGGCACGGGCACCAGCACAAGGACTGCCGGCTCCGGGTCCGGCTGCATCGTGCTGATCTCCTGCAAGACCTGCGTCACGGACGGCTTGGTCAGCAGGGCGTCGAGCACAAGCACCTGCGGGCGAAGGCCGCCGTGCAGCAGCTCCAGTACCTCCTGCCCAGTCGATGCAATGGCCGCGGCGCGAACCTCGTCCCCATGGGTCCGGGCGAACAGCCGCATGGAATCGCGATCCATGCGGGAGCTGAATGCAAACAGTGCCACCACGGCGGAGGTCCGGGGCAGCCTGAGCGCCTCTCTCTGCTTTTGTCCGGCTGCTTCCGGACGGTCATGCAGCAACACCGCCATGTCAGCCACCTTCGATCCACAGAGGTCATGCAGTACCGCGGAGGTATGCGCAGGCTCCACGGCGTTTTCGTACAGGAAACGGGTCAGCATCCCCGCGCGCTCCTCCCCTATCTCACACAGCATACACGCTGCTGCCCGTGCCCCGTCGCGCTGGACAGTGATGACAAACGCATCCGCCTCCTGTGTCAGCGTATAGGTCACGGTTCCGGCGCATTGCAGGTCATCCAGCGCAGAAAGCTCCCGCCGGTAGCTTGCAATCAGCTTGCCTTCCATAAGGTTTCCTCCCCACATAGGTTGAATTCTTGTACCTTTAATGAGAATACTATAATTCAACCCACGCGCAGGATTCAATCCACATTGCCTATACGTTTTTATACGGGCACTGCAAGATTTGTACCATTATAGCACTATATAAAGAGAAGCGCAAGATGCAGGCGGAATTGCACCTGTTACAATATAAATTCGTATGTTACAGGATATGTCCGGCGCTTGCAAACAAAATCTGCATTACCCCCTTGACTTTTTGGCAGAAAAGAGGTATACTTATCAAGTCGAAATGACATGGGCCTGTAGCTCAGTTGGGAGAGCGTTCGGTTCGCATCCGAGAGGTCAAGGGTTCGAATCCCTCCAGGTCCACCATATTGTGCAAATCCGAACTCAATCTTCTTCGTGAAGCATTGTTTCGGGTTTGTTTTTATTTTAGAGGGCGCGGATCCGTCCGCATCCTCTTTTTTCGGTGTATCCGGTATAGCCTGGCGCGGCTGTACCTCTCTGATGCTTGCTTTTTAATGGGCAGTATTGACTTTTGCTGTGCAAATGGTTATAATTAGAACTGTTCTATTTGAGCCTTGCAAAGGAGTGATGCAGTTGCTGCCCATATTGAGCTACGTACAGCACTACAAAAAGTACCATGCAGCGCGGTTTGAGGCTGCTTCCGTACAGTACGGGCTGAACCAGCTGGAAATTGACATCCTGCTGTTTCTGCACAACAATCCAGACTGCCGCACGGCCAGCGACATCTGCCGCTACCGCGGTCTGGCAAAATCCAATGTATCGGCGGCGGTGGAGCGGCTGCGCGCACGCGGCGTGCTGACGGTCTCCCCTGCGCCGGACAACCGCCGCCAGCGGCTGCTGGGCTTTGCGCCCGATGCCCTGCCGATGGTCGCGGTACTGGCGGACATCCAGCGCTGCAGCTTGGAGCCGCTGTTTGCGGGCTTTACGGCGCAGGAGCAGCAGACGCTGCAGGACTATCTGCGCCGCATGGATGCAAACCTCCTGCGGGAGCTGAACAAGGAGTAAGAATATGACCTATCTGGTAGCATTCATCGTCTGCTTTATTGCGGGCATCGGCGCGGGACTGGGCACAGGCTTTGCGGGTATGAGCGCCGCGGCGGTCATCAGCCCGATGCTCATTACTTTTTTGGGGATGGACCCCTACATGGCCGTGGGCATTGCGCTGGCCAGCGACGTGCTGGCGAGTGCGATCTCTGCCTACACCTACGGCAAAAGCGGCAACCTGGACATTAAAAACGGCGCGGTCATGATGGCGTCGGTGCTCTGCTTCACGCTGGTTGGCAGCTATGTGGCCAGCCTCGTGCCCGGCACAACGATGGGCGGTTTCTCAACGTTCATGACGCTGCTGCTGGGCGTCAAGTTCATCGTGCGGCCCGTCATGACGACCAAGAGCGCGATGAACGCCGTCAGCGTACAGAAGCGGTTCGCGCAGTCGCTGCTCTGCGGCGCGGGCGTGGGCTTTATCTGCGGGTTCATCGGCGCGGGCGGCGGCATGATGATGCTGCTGCTTTTGACCTCCGTGCTGGGCTATGAGCTAAAAACTGCCGTAGGAACGAGTGTTTTTATCATGGCGTTCACGGCCTTCACCGGTTCTGTCAGCCATTTTGCGATTGGCGGTGTACCGGATCTGTTCTGCCTGATCTGCTGTGTGCTGAGCACGCTGCTCTGGGCGCGCATTGCCGCCAAGTTCGCGAACAAGGCCGAGCCTGCCACGCTGAACCGCGCGACAGGCGTTGTGCTGGTCGTGCTGGGCGCGGCGATCCTGGCGGTGAATTATTTGTAATTTCTAGGGCAATACCGCATAATTCTAAGTGCCGATACGGCGAGCGAGGTACGGCAGCTGCTAAGCCAAAAGCGCAGATAATACTTTGTGTATTATCGAGCATTTTGGCAACGCAGATGCCGTGCCGCAGCCGCCGGAGCGGCGCTTAAGCCGTAAGGCGGGAATTATGCGGTGTTGCCCTAAGCCTTCCCCTGAGGGGGAAGCCACGCAACCAACAAACAACAAAGCCGAGCAGTTTTTACGCTGCTCGGCTATTCTTATGCCTTCTTAGCCTCCCCTTCCGGGAAGATGACGAACAAGCCACCCTCGCGCACCCACTTGGCTGCGGCAGGATGCTTTTCCGCAAAGGTATTCCAAAGCTGCATGACAGCCCTTCCTGTCAGCTGTTGCGCAGGCGGCTTTCCAGCTGCGCGTTGAGGATGATGTTTTTAACGGCCTCGACGATGACCTTCAGCAGACCGATGACCCAGAAGCCCTTTGCCTCCAGCACGATGCCGTCCACCATACCCATGCTGATGGCACCGCTTGTCATCTTGGCCAGCGCGCGCAGCGGCATGTTGTACTGGAACATCACGTTCAGGTTCGGCTTGCCGCGCTTGTAGCTGGCGTTCAGCATCATCGTGAGCACAGCCCAGACCAGCCAGCACAGCGGGCTGCGGCTGTGGTTCAGCTCACCCAGGGTCATGTTGCGGTCAATTTTGACGGTATCCGCCGGGATGGGGCGGCCCAGCAGAATCTCCCACTCGTCATCGGGCACGCGCTGCACCTTGCCGCTGGTGTAGTGCGGCAGCGCCTTGCCCGCGTATGGGTTCGGTGCGCTCGTACCGTTCACCTCGACAGCGGCGGTCAGGCGGATGTCCGCAGAGCTCGCCCCTACGCGAAGCTCATACGTGCCACCCTCGACCTCCCAGCTGTCGGTCTTTGTGTTCCAGTAGCGGAACGCCTTGTCGTCCAGCGGCAGGGTGACGGTCTTGCTCTCCCCTGCCTCCAGCCAGACTTTTGTGAAGGCCTTCAGCTCCTGCGCGGGGCGGAAGATCTGGGCGTCGGGCTTGGCCGCGTAGACCTGTACGATCTCGGCACCGGCGCGGCTGCCCGTGTTTGTCACGGTCAGGGTCACGCTGCGGGCGTCGGCTTTCAACTCGCTGTAGGCAAAACTCGTGTAGCTCAGGCCGTAGCCGAACGGGAACGCCACGGGCACACCCGCGGTCTGGTAGTAGCGGTAGCCGACGTACAGCCCCTCTCGGTACTGCACAGTGCGTCCCGCACCTGCAAAGTTGTCCTTGGCGGGGGTGTCGGCGTGGGCGTTGGCCCAGGTCTCGTCCAGCTTGCCGGACGGATTGATTTTGCCGGTCAGCACATCGACCATTGCGCCCGCGCCGGCCTGGCCGCCGAGGGCTCCGTAGACGAGTGCCCTGCAGTGGGCCAGCCACGGCGTTTCCAGCGACGCGCCCGCGCTGACGATGACGACAGTGTTGGGGTTGGCCTGTTGCACGGCCTGCAAAAGCTCGATCTGGTTGTCGGCCAGCTTCATGTCGGCGCGGTCCAGACCCTCGCTCTCCTTGATCTCGTCCAGCCCTAAGCAGAGCAGCACGGTGTCGGCCTTTTTCGCCAGCGCGACGGCCTCGGCTTTTTTGGCATCGTCCGGCTTGCCCTGGCGGTCAAAGCCCGCGGCAAAGCCGACGCTGTGCAGGCCGCTGTCTTTCAGGCAGTTAAGGAAGGTATCGACCTTGATGGAGTTGACGGCGCTGGAGCCTGCGCCCTGGTAACGCGGCGTCTCGGCAAAGTCACCGATGACGGCCACGCTTGCGCCTGCGGCCAGCGGCAGCAGATCGCCGTCGTTTTTCAGCAGGACGGCGCTCTCGGCAGCGGCGCGGCGGGCCAGCGCGTGGTGGGCGTCGGCGTCAAAGCTGCGGCTGTGGTTTTCCACGGCGGCGTGGGTGTCCAGTACCAGCGTCAGCAGCTCGTCCAGGCGGGCGTCCACATCAGATTCGGATATTTTACCGGTCTCGACAGCCTTCAACAGCTCGCGCACGGCGTCTCCGCCGGGGGCGGGCATTTCCAGCGTAGAACCGTTCTTTACGCCCAGCGCGTGGTCATTGCTGCCACCCCAGTCGGTCACGACAGCGCCGTCGAAGCCCCAGTCCCTGCGCAGGATGTCCTGCAAAAGGTGGGCGTTCTCGTTGGCGTAGGTGCCGTTGACGAGGTTGTAGCTGGACATGATGGTCTTGGGGTGCGCCTCTTTGACGACGATTTCAAAGCCGGTCAGGTAGAGTTCCCGCAGGGTTCGCTCGTCGACGACGGAGTCCGACGCCATGCGGCGCAGCTCCTGGCTGTTGACGGCGAAGTGCTTGGGGCAGGCGGCGATGCCGTTGGACTGGATGCCGCGCACGTAGGCCGCGGCCAGCTTGCCGGAGAGGTACGGGTCCTCCGAGAAATACTCGAAGTTGCGCCCGCACAGCGGGCTGCGCTTGGTGTTGAGGCCCGGCCCCAGCAGGACGGATACCTCCTGCGCGGCGGCCTCCTCCCCCATGGCCCGGCCGAGCTGTTCGCCCAGGGCGGGATCCCAGCTGCAGGCCACGGTAGCCGCCGTCGGGAAGCAGGTCGCGGGGACGCTGGGGTTCAGGCCCAGATGGTCCGCCGCACCCGCCTGCTTGCGCACGCCGTTGGGGCCGTCCGACAGAGTGATGGACGGGATGCCCGCATTTTTGTAGCCGCGGGTCGTAAAGACCGTCTCGCCGGAGAGCAGCGCGCATTTTTGTTCAAGGGTCAATTTGGTAATAATGTCTGCATGTTTCATAGGTCACACATTCCTTTGGTGAATCAGAAGTTCTTTTTCTCGGTCTTGGCTGCCTTGCGGAGCTTGACGTCGATGACGACGCCGCGCACGGCGAGGGCGAACAGGACAACGGCCACGATGTCGATCAGGACAACCAGATGACGCCAGCCGAACGCAGAGGTCGTGAACGCATGGCGCACAGCGGTGGTGTCGTCGATGCTGTCAGCATAGTCGCGGTTGGTCACGCGGACATGCAGGTACATGTACAGTGCTTCCTTGGTGGCGCGGCGCAGCGCCTGCAGATAGCTGTTAGAGCCGGTCTCAAAGGCCATCTCGCCGCCGGTGAAGCCCGCCATCCACAGGCTGCCGCCTGCGCGCAGGGCCTGGTCGCCGTTCATGTAGCTGTGGTGGTCGCAGTAGTCGGTGATGACCGCGCCGTCAAAGCCCCACTCGCCGCGCAGGATGCCGGTCAGCAGCGTCTCACTGCCGCCTGCCCAGACAGCGCCGATACGGTTGTAGCTGCTCATGAGACCGACTGCGTCGTAATCCTCGACGAGCATCCGGAACGGGCGCAGGTAGGTCTCGCGCAGGGTCTGCTCCGTCATCCAGGTATAGACGGAATCGCGGTAGATACCGCTCTCGCCGTCGTTGCAGATAAAGTGCTTGACATAGGTGTAGACACCCGCCTGGTTTGCGCCGGTCACAGTGTTGCCGCAGATGACGCCGGACAGCAGGCTGTCCTCGGAATAATACTCATAGTTGCGGCCATTGAAGGGGCTGCGGTGCATATTGGTGGCGGGGGCATACCAGCCGGTGTAGCCGTTCTGCAGGGCCTGCGTGCCGATGGTGCGGCCCTCCTCCTGGGCAAGGTCTGCGTTCCAGGTCTGGGCCAGCGTGCTGGAGCTGGGGAAGCCCGTGCCGGCACCCATGCCGGTGAAGCCGCCGATCTGGGCGGGGCCGTCGGCGTCCTTGCTCTTGGACTTGCCGACGCTCTTGAGTTCGGCCAGGCCGCCGTAGGCGTTGATGTAGAGGTTTTCCATCTCGTCAACGGTCAGCTGATCCAGCAGGGCATCCCACCGGGGGTCGTTGAAGTCAGAGCCGAGCTGGAAACCGAGGTCGGTGGTCTCGCCGTTGTCCTCGATCTTCAGGCCGTTCTTAGCGCCGGTGGTAATAGCCTCATCAGCGTCGTTGATCCAGCCGTTGGCATCGTCGGCGGTGTAGAGGTTCAGTGCCTTGACGTTGTCGGTCATGGCACGGGTCGGGGTGTTCGTCTTGGGGAAGGTGCCCGCAAAGTCGGCGCGGGTCAGGTAGGTGATGTTCTGTGCGGAGTCGCTGCCGTCGAGGCTCACGCCGTCGATGGCGTCGCTGCCGGTAAACTTGTTGGAAACGGCATTGCCGGTGACGGTGTCCTCAGCATACTGCACGCCTGCGGGCAGGCTGCAGGTGATGGTCGCGTTGGCGTCGTCGTCCACATCGTGGGCATCATGGCGCACGGTGAAGATGTAGTCACCCGCATCCAGCTCATAGCCGGTGAAGCCGTTGTGGTTGGCGTCGTAGGCATCGTAGCTGGCCATGTCGGAGACAGGGACCGTCAGGGTGACTTCCTCGCTCTCGCCGGGGGCCAGCTCCTTCGTCTTGGCGAACGCGCCCAGCTCAACGCTGGATTTTTCAATTCCCCCTGCCGTGTACGGGGCGGTATAGTAGAGCTGGACAACGTCCTTGCCCGCGCGGTCACCGGTGTTCGTGACGGCGACTTTGACGGTCACATTACCGTCCTTCGTCAGGGCGCTGCCGTTGGCGGCGGCGTCCGTGACTTTCCACTCAAAGCTGGTGTAGCTCAGGCCGTAGCCGAAGGGATACTGCACAACGGCGTCGTAGCCGGTGCCGTGCTCGTTGCTCTCGGCATCCCAGTAGCCCTCTGCGTCGGCGGTCTCGTACCACTTGTAGCCGATGTAGATGCCCTCGGCGTAATCGACATAGGAAACCTGCTCATAGGTGTAGGGTGTGTCAAGGTTTCCGTTCGTCGTGCCGTCTGCCGGGTAGAGGCCGTCGGCGTCGCTGTACTTGCCGACACCCTCCATACCGGCGTTCGCATAGCTGGCGGCGGTGGTCAGGTCATAAGCCCAGGTATCGGCGGTACGCCCGCTGGGTTCGCGGTCACCCCACAGCACTTCGGGCACGGCAGTCGCGCCCTCGGAGCCGGACAGACCGGCAATCAGGCAGGCATCAATACCGGGGATCGTCTCGATCTGGCCCAGCTCCATGACGTTGGTGGAGTTGATGAGCACAACCACATGGGCGTAATTTGCGCCGACGTAGTTCAGCAGATTCTCTTCCTCGGTGGTCAGCTCCAGCATCGTGCGGGTGTCGTCAACAACGATGTCGCCGCCCTTCTCGGTGCGCTTGTACTGCTGCTTGGTGGCGTCGTTGCTCTCGCCCGCCAGACGCCCGATCACAACAACAGCCGTATCGGAGAAGTTCTTGGCGTTGTCCAGCATCGACTGTGTATAGTAGGTCTGGTTGTTGATGTCAGGCTCATACAGGCGGCCGGACTGCTCGGGCCAGGCGCTCAGGGTGCGGGTGTACTCGCGGCCATCCTGGAAATCCTTGTACATGTCGGTCAGCTCGGTGTTGTACGTAACGCCGTAGGCAGTCAGCGCGGCCAGCAAATCGGTGTTGACGCTGGACACGCCGCCGGAGCCGGAACCGCCGCCCAGCCAGGCAGTGGAGGCCCAGCCAAAGACGTTGATCTTCTTGTTGTCAGCGGCCAACGGCAGGGTGTTGTCGTTGTTCCGGACAAGGACAGTTCCCTCGGCCTCGACATCAGCGGCCAGCGCTTCCGCCTTGACCTTGGTGTCGGCAATTTCAGCGTCGGAATAGTGGCCGCTGGGTGCGCCGATGAAGCTATCAATGATGGTGGCCATCGTAGACAGAACGTAGGTGCCGACCAGTACCGCGACCAACAGGATCACGGACAGCACCAGACCGATCCCGTGCAGTACGGGGTGCGGCTTGCGGACTTTGGGTTGCTTTGTCATTTGTTTTTCTCCTCTTTAAACAGTATAAAACCTGTCAAAAGCGGGCCCATGTTTTGCGTCGATTCTATTGTAGCAGATTGCGGCACGATAGGCGTATTTTTCGCACAAGCTGCCGTTTTTGAAGCATACTTTGCAGTTTTGCCGCTTGACCGGGCAAATTTTGTTGTGATTTTGTACAAGTACATCCGCACCTTCTTTGTGCAAATTGCGGCATAGTAAAAAAGCCTTCCCCTGTGAGGGAAGGTTGACGCCGCTACAGGGGTGAGCATGGCAGCCGCCGCAAGGCTCCCGGGTCGATGACGAGCATCGATTCCTACATTGTAGGGGCGGATTCCATATCCGCCCGCGGGTAGTTTCCGTTGCTGCGATCCTTACTACTTCTGCGGCAGCAAAATCCGCACCGTGAACCACTCATTCTCCCAGTGCAGCGTCAGCGTGCCGCCGTGGGCCTCGGCGGCAGCGCGGACACTCTTTAAATCGTAGCCGCCGTGGCTGCTGCGGGCGGGCAGGCCGTCGGGGCCAAGCTCCACGGGGTCAGCGCAGTAGTTCTCAAACCGCAGCATCACAAAGCCGTTCTGCGCGTAGATGGCGGCCCGGATCAGCCGCTTCTCGGGGTCCGGCTCGGTCAGCACACTCTCGGTGGCGTTGTCCAGCACCGTGCCCACAATCGTGCAGATCTCCCCTGTCGTCAGAAAGTGCAGCAGCGTACCGTCCGCCACACAGGTCAGATTGATGCCGTGCTGCTGGCAGTAGAGCGTTTTCGCCGTCAGCAGCGTGTCCAGCACAGGGTTGCCGGTCTTGTTCTCGGCCTCGTACTGACGGATGCCGCTCTCCATCTCGGCCAGCGCGGCGTCCTGCTTGGCCTGGTCGCGCTCGGCACGGATGGCCGCGATCTGCATTTTCAGCTCATGATAGCGGCGGTTAATAAGCCGGATGTTCTCCTTGCTCTGCCTGTACTGCTCATACTGGCGGCGCAGGACATTATCCATGGCCGTCAGCTCGCTGTGCAGTGCGGCCTCGCGCAGCTGCTCATGCTGGACGGTCAGGGTCAGCACGCCCGCGAAATCCACCAGCGTGCGAATGTAGAAAATGCTCATCACGCTCATCGTGACACCGTTGTCGGAGATAAAGCTCAGATTGCTGACCGCAAACGCCGTGACCGCCATGACGACAGCCATAAGCGTCGCCGCCGCGGTAATGGTCAGCCGCGTGGGCGCAGCGTGGCGGCGCTCAAACCAATACAAAAAGCCGTAGACCGCCGTGTAGACCGCCGCCAGCAACAGTACCGAAAGCGGTGCTGTAGCCTGCTGCTGCGGCCAGAGTACGCAGTGGAGCTGCCACTCCACGCTGGCAGCCAGCTCCGCCAGAATGAACGCGCGGGCGCAGCTGTAGCCGGCTTCCAGTAAATTCATCTCCCGCGTGCCCCACAGATACAGGTACAGCCACGCGATGGCCGCGACCATGCAGGGCAGCCACCACGCCAGCGGCACACCACCGGTAAGCTGCAAAAACACGCCCAGCACCGCGGCCCACCCCGCCGTGACAGCATAGGTCACAGGCTTTGCAGCGCGGGGCGGCGCGGCCTGCGCGTAGACCAGCACGGCAAGAACCTCTGCCAGCGCCGTGTACAGCCGCGGGATGTCCGGCAGCGTCATCATGCGCCCTCACCCCCGATGTAGTCCGCCAGCGCGGCCAGAAACGCCCTGCGCTTGGGGCGGCTGATCTGCAGCTCATGCGGGCCGACCTGCACCGTGTTCTGCTGCACGCCCGACACCTGCGCGAGATTCACAAGATAGCCGCTGTTACACCGCGCAAACAGACGGCCCGTCAGCTTTTCCTCCAGCGCCTTCAGCGCGCCGGGTGCGGAGAAGTCGCCGTCCTCGGTGTAAAAATGGACGCGGTGGCCCTCACTCTCGATATAATAAATCGTAGCAGCGTCCAATCGGCGCATGCCGCCGTCCACCGGCACAGCCAGATAATGCCGCGTCCGCTTGGCCAGCTGGTTCACAGCCTTTTGCAGCTGCTGCGAGAACGCAAAGTACGGCACAGGCTTGAGCACGTAATCCAACGCACCGACGGCGTACCCCTTGATGGCATACTGCGCCATGTTCGTAATAAAAATCAGCAGCACATCGCTGTCCAGCTCGCGGATACGGCGGGCAGTCTCCATGCCGTCCAGATGCTGCATCTCTACGTCAAGAAAAATTATGTCGTAGACCGGGCGGTAGTCCTCAAGGATTTCGACGCCGTCGGTGAACATTGTCACCTCAAACTGGGTGCCATACTGCCGCGTGTAGCGCTGCACATACCCCGCCAGCTGCTCCCGGACGGCGGCCTCATCCTCTACGATTGCAATGCGGGTCATCCGCAGTGCCTCCCCTTCTGTTTTTTCTTTAGTATAGCATATTGCCGCGGTGCATGGCAACAAGAATGACCCTCCCGAGCCGTTTGCGGCTGTTGTTGCATCCCCGGGAGGGATGAATTTCTCCCCTACGGGTTATCCGTTAGCGGTAGTTTGCCGGGAGGCGGCGGAGGGGTCAAGACCCCTCCCTACGATGCAAAG
>OMAK01000990.1_pt1 | contig 12338 bp, 9 predicted proteins | sample 1644681 | NCBI WGS metagenome assembly OMAK01 (sample SAMEA103958133, study PRJEB25191) | human gut metagenome | biome: human-associated habitat [ENVO:00009003]; feature: intestine environment [ENVO:2100002]; material: feces | place: Germany | collected 2013/2015 | reverse complement strand
GTGGTGGCGGGTATCGTCATCCTGGGCGTATACGACGCCTGAACAAAAATCTCCCCCTGTCATGCACTGCATGACAGGGGGAGCAATACATTTGCGGCAGAATCACATGCCCGTCATCACGGTCATGACCTTGAACTCCTCGGAATTCAGGGTCTTTTTCATAGCCAGACCCTCGTCGATATCCAGGTCGATGATCTGATCATCCTTGGCACAGATCACGCGGTTGGTTTTTCCTTCCGCCAGGACGCGGACGGCCTCGTAGCCCATGCGCGTGGCCATGACGCGGTCCTTCGCCGTCGGGGAGCCGCCGCGCTGGATGTGGCCCAGAACGGTTGCACGGGAGTCAACGCCGGTGGCCGCCTGGATCTGGTTGGCCAGCTCCTGCGCACCGACAACGCCCTCGGACACGATGATAATGAAGTGCTTCTTGCCCGTGACCTGGGTCTGGCGCATACGCTCGAGAATATCGCGCTCAAAATCGAACGGGATCTCAGGCAGCAGAACAGCCACAGCGCCGGTAGCGATACCGACGTTCAGGGCAATATAACCGGCATGATGGCCCATGACCTCAACGACAGAGCAACGGTCATGGCTCTGGGTGGTGTCGCGCAGCTTATCGATGGCCTCGACAGCGGTATTCATAGCCGTATCGTAGCCGATGGTGTATTCGCTGCAGGCGATGTCGTTATCGATGGTGCCGGGCAGACCGATGCAGGGAATGCCCTGGTTGGCCAGCGCACGGGCGCCCATGAAGGAGCCGTCACCGCCGATGACGACCAGTGCGTCGATGCCCAGCTCCTTGCAGCGGGCAAGACCCTTGGCCTGGCCTTCCTTCGTCTTGAACTCCAGGCAGCGCGCGGTATACAGAATCGTACCGCCGCGGTGGATGATCTCCGATACGCTGCGGACGTTCATTTCATAAACTTCGCCGTTGATCAGGCCGTTGTAACCACGCTGGATGCCCATCATGCGGTAGCCCTTGCTGATGCCTGCACGAACAATGGCACGCACAGCGGCGTTCATGCCAGGTGCGTCACCGCCGCTGGTGAGCACACCGATCGTTTTGATTTCCTTAGCCATAAAGCGAGCCCCTCCTATTTCGGGAACTATGGACCCGCCTGAACCATTACGATTTATTCAGGCGTGGTCATCACGTTACAATAAATTTTTAACAATCTCGCGACCATCCACATTATACCACACTTTGCGCCCTGAAATTATGGATAAATCGCGCAAAACGTATGGATTTATTTTGCAGAGTGTTCAACATCCTGAACTTTTACACAGTCCTTGCCCAAAATGCGCTCCAATTCGGCGCGCAGAAGCGGGTCATCCTTTACCGCCATGTGTCGTGCCAGCATGGCCCTGCCGGTATCTTGGAAGCGGAAATACACCCGCACCGTGCCCCCGTCGAAAATGTTGCAGAGCAGGTTTTCTACCTTGTGCATCTGCGCACTATCGCGGGAGGGCACGGTCAGGAAATACCCGGCGGCCCCTCCCCCGCTTGTCTCACGCTTGACGCGCTCCACGCGGTTCATGCCAAAGTTTTTACCGGGGTCGTAGGTCTCGATGGGCTGCACGCCCTCGACGATCAGGCGGGCGGCCTCGTCCTCCTTGACGGAGACGCGGCCATTGGCGACCACAACGGCGTTTTCCTGCAAGGCCGCGCGGCACTCGGCCAGGATGCGCGGGAACACCAGCAGCTCCATGCTGCCTGTCAGGTCCTCGACGGTGGTAAAGGCCATCAGCGTGTTGGACTTGGTGGTCATAATCTTGTTTTTGACGATTGTGCAGACAAGCGTCACCGTCTGGTTGTCAAACTGCTTTGCGTCCTCGCCCAGCAGCTGAGCAATCGTGCAGGTGGAAACCTGCGCGATCTGGGCACGGTAGGCGTCCAGCGGATGGCCGGACAGGTAGAGGCCGGAGACCTCCTTCTCCATTTTCAGCAAATCAGAGGCGGAATATTCCGGCAGGTTCGGGACCTTATAGTCGTTTGCGGGTTTCTCGTCCTCTCCTCCGCCCATCAGGCCGAACAGGTCCATCTGGCCGTCCAGATTCTGGCGGGCGTCGGTCTCGACGCTTTTCAGAATACCCTCGACACTCTCGAGCATACCGTGGCGGGTCGGCTCCAGAGTATCGAATGCACCGGCTTTGACGAGGTTCTCCAGCGCACGGCGGTTGAGACCCGTGCCGTGCAGCCGCTTGCAGAAGTCATAGAGGCTGCTATAGGGGCGCTCGGCACGCTCCTTAATGACGGCCTCGATCAGGTCGCGGCCCACGCTCTTGACAGCGTTCAGGCCAAAGCGGATCCGCTCGCCGTCCGCCGTGAAGCCGCCGCGTGACACGTTGATGTCAGGCTGCTGGACTTTTATCCCCAAGCGCTGGCACTCCGTCGTGTACTCAATGACCTTGGATGTGTTGTCGAGCACGCTCGTCAGCAGCGCCGCCATGAACTCATGCGGGTAGTGGCATTTCAAATACGCAGTCTGGAACGCCACGTAGGCGTAGCAGGCGGCGTGGGATTTGTTGAACGCATACGACGCAAAGCTGATCATATCGTCGTAAATTTCGTTGGCGATATTTTCCGGCACGCCGTTGGCAACACAGCCTGCGCACTCCTTGCCCGGCTCCTTGCAGCCGTGGACAAAGTGCTCACGCTCCGCCTCCATGACCTTGAGCTTTTTTTTACTCATGGCGCGGCGGACGTTATCAGCCTGGCCGAAGCTGAAGCCGGCCAGCTCGCGGCAGATCTGCATGACCTGCTCCTGATAGATGACAACGCCGTTTGTGACATCGACGATGTGCGCCATCTGCGGCGTCTTATAGGTCACATGGGACGGGTCCTTGCGGTTGCGCAGATAGGTCGGAATGGAGTCCATCGGGCCGGGGCGGTAGAGCGAGATCAGTGCTATAATGTCCTCGAGGTTTTTCGGGCGCATGCCGACAAGCACCTGCGTCATGCCCGTGGATTCAAGCTGGAAGATACCCTCGGTCTCGCCCTTTGCCAGCATCGCGTAGGTGTCGGGATCGTCATAGTCGAGGTTCGCAATGCGGAAATCCGGGTCCTTGCGGCGCACGGCCAGCTCGGTATCATGGATGACCGTCAGCGTGCGCAGACCCAGAAAATCCATTTTCAAAAGACCCAGACGCTCGATCTCCACCATGTTGAACTGGGTCACGGGCAGGCCGTCGTTGGTTGACAGCGGCACATACTCGGTAGCGGGGTCACGGGTGATGACGACGCCCGCCGCGTGGGTGGAGGCGTGGCGCGGCATGCCCTCGACCTTCAGCGAGGTGTCGATCAGCTCATGTACCTGATTGTCGGCGTCGTACAGCGCCTTTAAGTCGGGGCTGACCTCCAGCGCCTTTTTCAGCGTCATTTTCAGGTCTGTGGGGATGAGCTTTGCCACACGGTCCACGTCCTGATAGCTCATGCCCATAACGCGGCCCACATCGCGCACGGCGGCGCGGGCGGCCATCGTACCGAACGTCACGATCTGGGCCACATGGTCGCGGCCATACTTCTCGTTGACGTAGTCAATGACCTCCTGCCGGCGCTCGTAGCAGAAGTCAACGTCAAAGTCGGGCATTGAGACGCGCTCGGGGTTCAGGAAGCGTTCAAAAATCAGATTGTACCGGATGGGATCTATGTCGGTGATGCCCACGCAGTAGGCCGCCAGACTGCCCGCGCCGGAGCCACGGCCCGGTCCGACGGGGATGTCGTGGCTTTTGGCGTAGTTGATAAAGTCGTAGACGATAAGGTAGTAGTTCGTGTAGCCCATCGTCTTGACGACATTGATCTCATAGGTCAGGCGCTCCTTCAAAGCGTCCGTTACCTTGCCGGGATAGCGGCGCTCGAGGCCGTCCCAGCAGAGCTTTTCAAAGTATTCCTGGTTCTCCATGCCGTCCGGGGCCTTGAAGTACGGCAACTTTGTCTCGCCAAAGGTGAACTCGAAATTGCACTGCTCGGCAATTTTGTTCGTGTTCTCGCAGGCCTCCGGCACCATCGAGAACAGGTCGTACATCTCGTCGGTGGATTTCAGGTAGAACTCGTCGGTCTGGAACTCCATGCGGTCCACATCGTTGATGGTCTTGCCGGTCTGGATGCACAGCAGAATGCTCTGCATCTTGGCGTCCTCTTTCGTGATGTAGTGGGCGTCGTTCGTTGCGACCATCGGGATGCCGGTCTCTCGCGCTAAGCGGATGAGCTGCGGCAGCACGGCCTGGTCCTCCTCAAGGCCGTGGTCCTGCAATTCGATATAGTAGTTTTCCGCACCAAACAGGTCACGGTACCACAGGGCCGTCTGCCTGGCGCGGTCGTAGTCCCCCGCCAGCAGTGCCTTGGGGATCTCGCCCGCGAGGCAAGCAGACAGGCAGATCAGGCCGTCGTGGTATTTTTCCAGCAGCTGCTTGTCGATGCGGGGCTTTGAGTAAAAGCCCTCGGTAAAGCCGGCGGAGACCATCTTGATAAGGTTCTTGTAGCCTGTCTCATTTTTGCACAGCAAAATCAGGTGGTTGTTGCCGTCGATGCGGTTGACCTTGTCAAACCGGGTGCGGGTCGCCACATAGACCTCACAGCCGATGATTGGCTTGATGCCTGCGGCCTTGGCGGCGTCAAAAAACGCCACGCAGCCGTACATGACGCCGTGATCCGTGATGGCACACGCCGTCTGCCCCATCGCCTTCAGTCGGTCAAACATCCGGTCAATGCGGCAGGCACCGTCCAGCAGGCTGTACTCGGTATGCACATGCAGGTGGGTAAATTGTCTTTGGGTCGTTTCAGGCATTCGTTGCTTCCTTTTCGGTAGGCTCCGGGGCAGCATCCAGACGGGCGGCGGCCTCCTGGATCTTCTTCATGCGGTGGGAAAGTCCGGCCTTGCTGACCGGCGGGTCAAACTTCTGCGCCAGCTTGGCCAGCGGCAGGTCTGGGTACTGCATCCGCAGCCTGGCGGTGTGGCGCAGGGTCTCGGGCAGGGTGTTCAGCGCCCCCGCCGCCTGCAGCTTTTCAATCGCCAGCTGCACCTGCACGGCGGCATTCACGCTTTTGCTGATGTTGGCCGTCTCGCAGTTGGAAAGGCGGTTCGTCTTGTTGCGCATTTCATTGTACATGCGCTGGTCCATGATACGCATGGCCGCGCCGCCCGCGCCCATAAAGGTCAGCAGGTCCTCGATATGATCCGCCGCCTTGATGTAGATCGTGTTCGCGCCCTTGCGCAGTGCGCGGTGCGGGTGGAAGTTATGCTCCGCCAGCATGGCCTCCAGCTGTTGGGAAAGGTAATGCCGCGTGGAGAGGAACTCCAGATTATAGCTCTTTTCGGGGTCTGTCATCGTGCCGCAGCACAGAAACGCCGTGGCGATGAACGCCTGCATACAGTTTTGGCATTTGAAGTTTTCCGGGCGGATGCGCAGGGTCGGCTCCTTGCCGGTGTGGCCAAAGAGCGCCAGCATTTTGGCGACCTCGTCAGGGTCCTTCACGCTGAACTCATACACGGGGCCGGTGGGGCGCTCCTTGCTGATGACCGTCCCCTGCACGCCGCAGCGGCGGTAGAGCTTTTGGGCAAAATGGGCCACGCCCTCATTTTCAGTTTGCAGAACAACGCCGCGGTCATCAAAGTATTTGCCAAAACAGGCCACCGCATACGCGGCGGCCATGTTGCAGCAGGGCTTTGAAATTTTGCGGCGCAGTATTTCGTTTTTCACTTCTTGAGAAAAGCTCAAGGCGGTGTTCTCCCTTATTATAGACTTCGGTTCACGTCGCGGTGCTGTACGCTGGGTGCGTAGCCGAGCTTCTTGCAAAACTCACCGATCTTACGCGCAAATGTGATGGAGCGGTGCTTGCCGCCGGTGCAGCCCACCGCGATCATCAGCTGGCTCTTGCCCTCCTTCACGTAGAGCGGCAGCGCGTATTCAAGCATATACTCATAGCGGTGCAGCAGCTCCTGCGACTCCTCGGAGGCCATGACGTAGTCAACGACCTCCTGATCCAGACCGGTCTTGTGCTTGAGCTCCGGCACATAGAAGGGGTTCGGCAGGCAGCGCACATCGAGCACGAGATCTGCCTCCTGCGGCAGACCGTACTTGAAGCCGAAGGATACGACCATCAGCTCCATCGGGCTTTCGCCCTTGTCCAGGAACAGGCTGCATACCCGCTCCCGATTCTGCGCCGCCGAGAGCAGCGACGTGTCAATGACATACTTTGCCTTATCGCGCAGCGGCTGCAGAAGGCGGCGTTCCCGCGCGATGGCCTCGGTGATGGGAATTTTCTCGGCGGCAGCCAGCGGGTGCTGGCGGCGCGTCTCCTTGTAGCGGCGCTGAATGGCTGCATCGTTGGCATCCAGAAAAAGAATATCGTAGTCGATCTTTTTTTCATCAAGGTCGGCCAGCGCCTCCTGCAGCTTTTCAATACTGCGCACGCCGCGCACGTCCATGACGACGGCAACGCGGTTCAGCTGGTTTTCGCCCTGCAGGGCGAAGTCCACGATACGCGGCAGCAGCGCCACCGGGATGTTGTCAATGCAGAAAAAGCCGATGTCCTCCAGTGCGTTGACAGCCATTGACTTGCCCGCGCCGGAAAGGCCGGTCACGATCAGAAAATTCATCTTCCCCACCGCTCTCTTATTTTACCACGCGAATTTCGCGTTCCAGCACAAAGCCGGTCCTGGCCTCAACAATTTGCCGGACCTGCTCGGTCAGTGCGACCACGTCGGCGCAGGTCGCGCCGCCGCGGTTGATGACAAAGCCGCAGTGCTTTTCACTGATCTGTGCACCGCCCACGGTAAAGCCCCGCAGGCCGCAGTCCTCGATCAGCTTGCCCGCAAACGCGCCCTGGGGCCGCTTGAAGGTGCTGCCGGCGCTCGGCCATTCAAGGGGCTGCTTTTCCCTGCGCTTGCCCAGCAGCTCCTGCATACGGGCCAGCACGGCGGCTCCGTCACCGCGGTGCAGCACCACCGTGGCCGACAGGATGCACCAGTCGGGGTTCTGCTCGAAAATGCTCGTGCGATAGCCCATGGCCAGGTCTGCCGCAGGCAGTGTGCGCAGCTGCAAATCACTGTCAAGGAAGGTCACGCTCTCCAGCACGTCCTTCAGCTCACTGCCGTAGGCACCGGCGTTCATATAGACCGCACCGCCCACCGTACCGGGGATGCCGCAGGCAAATTCCAGACCCGTCAGGCCCAGCGTCTGCGCCTTGCTGCACAGCCGCCCCAGCGTCTGCCCGGCCCCGGCGGTGATGCGCACCGCGTCCGTATCAAGGCCGGAGTTTTCCATCCCGGACAGGCCGCGCATGTCAATGACCGCGCCGTCAAACCCGGCATCGTCAAACAGTGTGTTGGAGCCGTTGCCGAGCAGGTAGACGCGGACACCGTTTTCCCGGCAGAGCTGCAGGGTGCGGCGCAACTGCTCTGCATCCCGGGGCGTACACCAGAAGGCTGCCGGGCCGCCGATCTTAAACGTCGTGTGGGGGGCCAGCGGCTCCCCCTGCGCAAAGGGCAGCTGCTGTGCCGTCAGCGCCGCGCAAAGAGCCGTGATCGTCTGTTCCTGCATGGAAACCTCCGTAGTATCAGCGTTTTATCAAATAGAACTGCCCAGTGCGGCAGCGCCGATCACACCTGCATCGTTGTGCAGCTGGCAGGCGCAGATGACCGGGAACTTACCGGTGGTGATGTTCCGGGTCTCGTTCTCCGCATAGTCGCGGACGGGGGCCAGCAGGACCTCGCCCTGGTTGGAGACACCGCCGCCGATGCAGATGACCTCCGGCTCGAACGTGTTGATGACATTGGCGATGCCGACGCCGACATACTCGATCCAGCTGTCGATGACCTTCCGGGCGGTCTCGTCGCCCTTGGCAGCGGCATCAAAGGCCAGCTTGGCGTTGACGTGGTCGATGTCCTGGGTCATCTTCCACATAATGGTGTTCTTGTTGGCCTGCATGGCGGCCTTCGTCTCGCGGGTCAGCGCGCTGGCGGAGGCGTAGCGCTCCCAGCAGCCCCTGCGTCCGCAGGTGCACTGGATGCCGTCCTTGACAATGACGTTGTGACCCATTTCACCGGCGGCGAAGTTGAAGCCGCGCAAAATCTTGCCGCCCAGGATAATGCCGCTGCCGATGCCGGTGCCCAAAGTAATGACGACCGCATCGTTGTACCCCTTTGCACCGCCCGCAATGTACTCGCCGTAGGCGGCGGCGTTGGCGTCGTTCTCGACATAGACCTTGCAGCCGAGCAGGGCCTCGAGGTCAGGGCCGAGGTTCCAGTCGTAATAGCCGAAGTTCGTGTTGAAGCCGACGAAGCCGGTGGTAAAGTTCACGCTGCCGGGCGTGCCGATGCCGACATATTTGATGTCGGCAAAATCGACCTTATTATCCCGGGCCACGGTGCGGCACAGGTCGGCCAGTGCCTTTTCCAGATCCTCCGCCGGGCGCGGCAGACGGGTGGCCCATGTCAGCTTGCCGACGATCTCATAATTTTCGTTGACAATACCGGCGGTCATTGTGGTGCCGCCCAGGTCGATACCAATCGTGTATTTGCTCATAACAAAATTCCTCCTACTTCTTCTGCACAGGGCTTGCCGTGCAGTTGTAATTCCTGTACCAAATTTTCCCGCGTCGCGTTCACGATCAGCTCCTGCGGGAACTGCATTTCCTCCAGCATGGCGTAGAGGGCCGTCAGGCCGTGCTGCAGCTGGTGGGTGCTGTGGGCATCACTGTCCACTGATATATGACAGCCGTTGGCAAGGCAGGCCCGCAGCAGGGCGCGCATATTGGGGATGCCGTCCCTGCGAACGTTGAACGAGTTGCCGTTCAGCTCCACGACCTTGTGATTTCGGGCAAATGCCTTCGTGACAAGGTCGTAGTCATAGCGGTAGTTTTCCTGCTCGGAGTGACCGATGATGTCGACATAGGGGTTCTCGGCCACAGCCAGCCAGAGGCGGTTAGCCTCCCTGCGGGTCAGCAGACCCGGCACGCAGGAGCTATGGATGGATGCAACGACCCAATCCTGCGCTTTGAGCTGGCTTTCCGAAAGGTCCAGCCCGCCTTTGGTGTCCATGACGTTGGCCTCCGCTCCGTAGAGCATGACGACACCGCCGATTTCCCGGGGCATCGCGCTCCAGTTCTGGAAGTGCCAGGCATGGGGCGAATCCGGCATGGCGGGCGCATGGTCGGTCACAGCCAGCGCGCAGTAGCCGATCTCCTTAGCGGCTGCGGCCATTTCCGTAAAAGTATTGTATGCGTGCGTTGCGCACAGGGTATGCGTGTGCAGGTCTGCGATCATCTGCATGGAACGGAAAAACCTCTTTTATTTTGTAATGTCGTCTGCCAGGCCCAGCTGGGTCAGCAGCTCTTTGGCGGCGTTGTAGCCCATCTCCTTCTGGCGGTTGTTGATGGCAGCCGTTTCCAGAATGACGGCCAGGTTACGGCCCGGCATAACGGGAATGAGCATGCTGGGCACCTTGACACCGAGGATGTCGTAATACTCCGTCTCCAGGCCCGTGCGGTCATAGTTTTTAGTGCGGTCCCAGGGCTCGAGCTGGACGACCATCTCGACCTCGACGCTCGAGCGGACCGAGCCGATGCCGAACACCCGCGCCACGTTGATAATGCCGATGCCGCGCAGCTCAATAAAGTGACGTATATTGGCGGGCGCGGTGCCCAAAATTTTGCGGTAGGATACCCGGCGCAGCTCAACCGCATCATCAGCGATCAGGCGGTGGCCGCGCTTGACGAGCTCAATGGCCGTCTCGCTCTTGCCGACACCGGAGTCGCCCAGAATCAGGATGCCCTCGCCGTAGACCTCGACAAGCACGCCGTGGCGGGTGATGCGGGGGGCCAGCTCGGTGTTCAGGGTCGTGATGAGCTGCCCCATCAGGGCGGACGTCATCTCGGTGGACATCAGGATCGGTACACCGTACTGCTTGGCAAACTGCATCATTTCGGAAAGCGGCTGCATGCCGCGGGTCAGCACGATGGCCGGCGGCTGGAAGGAGAACAGCTTTTCCAGATGGGTGTTGCGCAGTGAGGTGGACAGCTCATCCAGATAGGACATCTCGGTCAGGCCGATGATCTGGATGCGTTTGCTGTCAAAGTTTTCGTAGTAACCGGCCAGCAGGATGCCCGGACGGTAGACCTCGGTGGCTGTGACCTGAATTTTATCCAGCTCACAGGGGGTGTAGGCAATCGTCAGGTTGGCTTCCTCGGCCAATTTTGCAAGGGAAACAGAGAATTCGGACACAGTGGAACGCCCCTTTCCTAGTTTCAAACATTATTTTCTATTATACCGTACCCGCCCGTTTTTGTACAGAGGGCGCGGGCACACAATGTTAAAAAAATACCCGCTGTTTTTGTGGAAACAGCGGGCAGAGTTTTATATTTGGGGGCACAGGGCGGCAAGGCCGGTGCGCAGCGTTCTTTGCAGCCAGAGCAGCGCGTGCGCTGCGGCAAATGTTGCGGCCAGATAGACGACAAACAAAAACGCCGTGTCCCGGCGGGACAGCACCGCCAGATCAAAGTGCGCGGCCAGCTCCTGGATCAGAACGTGATGCACAAGGAACACCGCGTAGGATATTTTGGCAAGCTGTGCGCCCACCGCGCGGGGCCACGGGCGGTCCAGCAGCGGGGCCGCCAGCGCCAGCAGGATGAACACCCCGGCACCGGCCAGCGCGCAGGTGATCTTACCGTCCCAAGGCTGTGCCAGCACGGCCCCCGCCAGCAGCAGCGGGGCCAGAATATACCGTGTGCGTCCGGCGAGCGTTAAAAACGTCATGCCGAACAGAAATTCCGGGATATGCACGGCCACAAGCCGCGCGTCCCAGCCCAGCAGGTGCACCGGGATGCAGACCGCCAGCGTCAGCGCCCAGGTCAGCCACGGCCTTTTGCGCAGCCCCCGCTGCAAAAGCGGGAACAGCAGGTATAAAAACAGGATGCTGCCGAGGAACCACTCGCCCACACAGGCAAAGTCTGTTCCGACCCAGCCCGCGGCAACGGCAAAGTTGTCGAGACCCAGAAGCGTCAGCACCAGCGTGACGGTCCTGGCCCCGCCGAAGCTGCCGGGGTGCGCCACAAACCGATAGCTGAACACGACGAACCACGCGAGCCAGAACAGCGGGTAGACAGCCCTCGCGCGCCTTTTGTAAAACTGCGCAGGGTTCTGCTCCGCCGGGACGGTCAGTGCCAGCGATGCGCCGGACACAATGAAAAACAGCGAGGAGCCGAAATCTCCCAGATAAATGCCCAGCGGCAGCGTGCTGGTAAAGAGCTTGTGCGGCAGCGTAAAATACCCCGTGACCGTCGCGTTGAAATGCACGATCAAGATGCAGATCAGCGCTGCGGCACGGACAAGATCAAGATAAAACAGGCGTTGCTTTTTGATGGGTGGTCTCCCCCTTTTACTTTTGCAGTCTGTGCTTGACGAGCCGCCCCAGCTGCTTGGCTACAGCGGCAGGCTGAGCGGCGGCGGTCTCATACTCATTTAAAATATCCGCCCGCGCCGCGGACCGGGTCAGCGGCTCAAAGGCAGCAGCATAGGCACCGTTTTTCTGGGCGATCAGGGCCAGCTTCCAGGCGTCACGCTGGCTTGTGCAGGCGGGGATGCCGTCCGGGAAGGCAGACTCCCGCACAAGCACCCAGCCGCAGTTGGGCGCGGGCGGCGGGTCACTGCCGACGGGCACGGATACCTCCTGTGCCAGTGCGTCCTTCTCCCGCAGCCAGGCGGCGCGGCGGGCTGCGGTGCAGCCCTGCCACAGCGGCAGAGAGGGGCTTAACACGCCAAGCATCGGATTTTTTTCAAACAAAGCAGCAGCTTCTGCCAGCAGTGTGTCCGCGTTGGCGGCTACCTGCCGGTTATACCATTCGGTCACGGGGTCCGCGGCGGGCTGTTCGTAATGAAGCAGCCGCAGGCCCGGCTCGTTCAGGTCGGGCGTTTTCCCTGTCGGTGCGCCGACAGGATAGCACCAATGCAGGTTTTGGGCAAGGGCTGAAAGCGGCTGTGTTTTTAACAGCGAGATCAGCAGCAGCTCCAGCGGAAAATCCGTATAGGCCGTCACATAGTCGCATAGTTCCCGCGCGGCGAGGCCGTCCGTGCGGCGCAGTTCATCCGCATAGGGCGTGAACAGGCTGCGCCGTTTGAAAAACGGGCAGCCGCGGTTCGCCAGCAGCTCCCGCGGGCAGGCCATAATGGGGTTTACAAAAACCGGTTTCAGGTCGTCCGTCTGCACGTAGGTATCCCAGGCATAGCCCCTTGCGGCAAAATACGGCGTGAACCGCGTTTCGTGGCGGATGATAGACTGCTCGTAGCTGGTCGGCAGTGCCATTTCCTGCCAGTAGTTCCAGAAATCATCACTGTTGAACA
>OMAK01000983.1_pt1 | contig 12368 bp, 9 predicted proteins | sample 1644681 | NCBI WGS metagenome assembly OMAK01 (sample SAMEA103958133, study PRJEB25191) | human gut metagenome | biome: human-associated habitat [ENVO:00009003]; feature: intestine environment [ENVO:2100002]; material: feces | place: Germany | collected 2013/2015 | reverse complement strand
CCGAGGTGGAGCGCAACCCGTTGCTGAAGGTCATCTATTACCAGTCGGTCGACGCACGGACGATGCAGGAGGTCGCCACCTGGGACGACTCCCCCCGCATCCAGGGCTGCATCGCCGTACAGGCGGGAGATATTCGTTTAATCGACAACATCCGTATCCGATAATGAAATTCCAGATTGAAGTCATCAAATCCAAAATCCACCGCGTGACGGTCACACAGGCCGACCTGAATTACGTGGGGAGCATCACCATCGACGAGGCGCTGTTGGAAGCCGCCAACATCATCGAGGGCGAGAAAGTCCAGATCATGGACATCAACAACGGAGAGCGTTTCGAAACCTATGTCATCAAGGGCGAACGCGCAAGCGGCTGTATCTGCCTCAACGGCGCCGCCGCACGCAAAGTACAGGTGGGCGACGTCATCATCATCGCATCCTATGCGCTGATGGATTTCGAGGATGCCAAGCAGTTCAAACCCTGGGTCATCTTCCCCGACACGGCTACCAACCATCTGATCGGATAACGCATCCGGAACCGCCGGCCGGAAAGGCCGGAAAAGTAAAAAATCTCCCCTAAAGGGAGATTTTTTTGCTATAAATGTTTATATTTGTCGATGTTAACGGTCTTTTTTATCCCGGATATATGGACATCGCGCTTTCCGTACTTGCATTCCTGTTCACGATCGTCGGCATCATCGGCTGTATCGTCCCCGCCCTGCCGGGCGTGGTGCTCAGTTACGCAGGGCTTCTGTGCGCCTATTTCACCTCCTATTCGCATATGTCGGCATCGGCCCTATGGATATGGCTGGCCATCACCGTGGCCGTCAGTGTGGCCGATTATTTCCTGCCTGCGTGGATGACCCGCAGATTCGGCGGCTCGCGGGCGGGCGCCATCGGGGCCACGGTCGGCGTATTCGCCGGATTTTTCATCTTCCCGCCCATAGGCATCATCCTGGGGCCGTTCGTCGGCGCCGTGGCGGGGGAATTGCTCAACGACCGCGGGGACTTCCCGAAGGCGATCCTCGTGGGTTTCGGTTCCTTCCTCTCGTTCATCGTCGGCACGGGGCTCAAGGTCGTAGCCGCCGTCGGGATGCTCATACATGTCACGACCGACACATACCCCGCCGTGCGGAACTGGTTCGCAACTCTATTTTAACCCTTTCGATAATGAAAAAACTCTTACTCTTTGCGGTAGTCATCGCAGCGATGCTGGCCGCGGCTTGTTCCAAGTACAAGTACGAAACAGTGAAGGGCGACCCGTTGAACACCAAAATCTACACCCTGGACAACGGGCTGAAGGTCTACATGAGCGTCAACAAGGAGACGCCGCGTATCCAGACCTACATCGCCGTGAATGTGGGCGGCAAGAACGACCCGGCCGAGACCACCGGGCTGGCGCACTATTTCGAACATCTGATGTTCAAGGGCACGCAGCAGTTCGGCACATCGGATTTCGCAGCCGAGAAACCGATGCTCGACCAAATCGAAAACCTCTTCGAGGTTTACCGCAAGACGACCGACGAAGCCGAGCGCGCGGCGATCTACCACCGCATCGACTCGGTCAGCTACGAGGCTTCGAAGATCGCCATCCCCAACGAGTACGACAAACTGATGTCGGCCATAGGCGCCAACGGCACCAATGCCTTCACGTCGCAGGACATGACCGTATACGTCGAGGACATCCCTTCGAACGAGATCGACAACTGGGCCAAGATCCAGGCCGACCGTTTCAAGAACCCCGTGATCCGCGGCTTCCACACCGAGCTGGAGACCATCTACGAGGAGAAGAACATGTCGCTGACGCGCGACAGCCGCAAAGTCTGGGAGGCCATGGACGCCGCCCTGTTCCCCCACCATCCCTACGGCACGCAGACCGTACTGGGTACACAGGAACACCTGAAGAACCCCTCGATCACCAATGTCAAGAATTACCACAAGACCTACTACGTGCCCAACAACATGGCCGTCTGCGTATCGGGAGACTTCGATCCCGACGAAATGGTCGCCACGATCGAAAAATACTTCGGCGACATGCAGCCGAACCCCAACCTGCCGAAACTGCACTTCGAGCCCGAACAGCCGATCACGACTCCCGTAGTGAAGGAGGTATACGGGCTGGAAGCCGCCAATGTGATGCTGGGATGGCGCCTGCCGGGTGCGACCGACCCGTCGACCGACGTGGCGAACATCGTGGGCTCGGTACTTTATAACGGCCAGGCCGGACTGATCGACCTCGACCTCAACCAGCAGCAGAAGGTGCTTTCGGCATACGGCTACGCATCGTCGCAGCCCGATTACGGGACATTCCTGGTAGCAGGCCGCCCGAAGGCCGGGCAGTCGCTCGACGAAGTACGCGACATGCTGCTGTCCGAAGTGGCCAAGCTGCGCAACGGGGATTTCGACGAAAGCCTGATCGAGGCGACCATCAACAATTACAAGATGCAGATGATGCGTTCGTTCGAAGAGAACGAAAGCCGCGCGATGCTCTACGTCTACTCGTTCATCAACGGCGCCGACTGGGCCGACGAAGTGCAGCAGCTCGACCGCATGTCGAAAATCACCAAGCAGGACGTCGTGGACTGGGCCAACAAATACCTCGGCCCCGAAAGTTATGCCATCGTCTACAAGCGTGAAGGCAAAGACCCCAACGAGCAGAAGATCGCAGCCCCGAAGATCACGCCGATCGTGACCAACCGCGACTCGCAGAGCGAGTTCCTCACCGAGATACAGAACTCGAAGGTCGAGCCCATCGAGCCGGTATTCGTGGACTACAAGAAGGACATGTCGCAGTTCGAGGCGCAGAAGGGCGTCAACGTGCTGTATAAGAAAAACGAAACCAACGACATCTTCACGCTGATCTACGTATTCAACACGGGTACGGAGAACGACCCGGCACTCAACCTCGCCTTCGACTACCTGAGCTACCTCGGAACGGACAAGATGAGCGCCGAGCAGATCGCATCGGAGATGTACGCCATCGCCTGCTCGTTCGGCCTGAGCGCCGGAACCAACCAAAGCTGGATCGAGGTATCGGGCCTGAGCGAGAACATGGGCAAGGCGATGGAAATCGTCGAAGGGCTGATCGCCGGGGCGCAGCCCAACGAGGAGATCCTGCAAAACCTCAAGGGCGACATGATAAAGAGCCGCGCCGACGCCAAGCTCAACCAGAGCCGTTGCTTCGGGGCGCTCCAGCGCTACATGATCTACGGCAGCGATTTCATCCGCCGCACCACGCTCACCGACCCGGCATTGCAGGGGTTGACCTCGGAACAGTTGCTCGCAAAGATCGGCGACCTGATGGGCAAGCAGCACGAGGTGCTCTACTACGGCCCGCAGGACGAGGCCGAAGTGAAAGCCGCCCTGGCCGCGCACCACAAGGTGGCAGCCGACCTCCAGCCGCTGGAAAAAAAGTTCAGCACGCTGCAACCCACCGATGAAAACAAGGTCATGCTTGCCCAGTACGACGCCAAGCAGCTCTACTACATGCAGTATTCGAACCGCGGCGAGAAATTCGACCTCGCAGCCGACCCGCAGATCACCCTCTACAACGAGTATTTCGGCGGAGGCATGAACACCATCGTCTTCCAGGAGATGCGCGAAGCCCGCGGCCTGGCTTACTCGGCATGGGCCAACCTCGCCATCCCGACCAACGCCAAGGGCGACTATTACTACATGGCCTTCATCGCCACGCAGAACGACAAGATGCAGAAGGCCATCGAGGCATTCGACGAGATCATCAACAACATGCCCGAATCGGAAAAGGCGTTCAGCATCGCCAAGGAGGCCCTTATCTCGCGCCTGCGCACCGAGCGCACGGTGAAGGACGGCGTACTGTGGAGCTACATCCGCATGCGCGACCTCGGCCTGACGGAGCCGCGCGGAAAGCAAATCTTCGAGAAGGCGCAGCAGATGACGCTCGCCGATGTCAAGGCCGCACAGGAAAAGTGGGTGAAAGGACGCAAATACGTCTACGGCATTCTGGGCGACATCCAGGATCTCGACCTGAACTACCTCAAGACCCTCGGCCCGATCCAGACCGTGACACAGGAGGAGATTTTCGGGTACTAAACCGCCCCTGCTCCAGGATAACGAAAGCCGCCGGTTCCCCGGCGGCTTTTTCGTGCCCGCTCCCGGCCAAAGTACAAAACGGGCAGTCCGGCAAGCCGGCGGGAAATAAAACATCCTGAGCGGAAATGCCGCGAACGAAAACACCGGGAACACAAGCTGCCGGGAACGGAAAACGCCGGGAACGCAAGCCACTGGGAAAGGAAAACACCCCTGCCGAAGGTTTTTCCGACAGGGGTGGAATCGTAAAACAACAGGTCTTGACTTCCCGCCCGGCCAGAAACCGGACGGCCGCAGGAAACTTCCCGTTTCGCCGGGGACAGCCCCGAAGCCCACGGCAGCCTCCAGCCGTTAATAGCGGTAATGCTCGGCTTTGTAAGGGCCGTCGGGGTCTACGCCGATATAGTCGGCCTGTTTCCTGGTGAGGTGCGTGAGTTCCACGCCGAGGTTGTCCAGATGCAGGCGTGCCACCTCCTCGTCGAGGTGCTTGGGCAGGCGGTACACGCCCACTTCGAGGTTCTCCTGCCACAGCTCCATCTGCGCAAGGCACTGGTTGGTAAAGGAGTTCGACATCACGAACGAGGGGTGTCCCGTCGCACAACCGAGGTTCACCAGACGGCCTTCGGCCAGCACGAAGATCGAGTGTCCGTCGGGGAAGGTGAACTTGTCGACCTGCGGCTTGATATTGGTCTTGACGGCCCCCGATTTTTCGAGACGCGCCATCTGGATTTCATTGTCGAAGTGACCGATGTTGCAAACGATCGCCTGGTCGCGCATCTTCTCCATGTGCTCCAGCGTGATGATGTCGCAGTTGCCCGTGCAGGTGACGTAAATATTGCCTTCGGGGAGTGCGCTCTCGACGGTCTTGACCTCGAAGCCTTCCATGGCGGCCTGCAGGGCGCAGATCGGGTCGATCTCGGTCACGATGACACGTGCGCCGTACGAACGCATCGAACGGGCACAGCCCTTGCCCACGTCGCCGTAGCCGCAGACCACGACCACCTTGCCGGCGATCATCACGTCCGTGGCGCGCTTGATGCCGTCGGCCAGCGACTCGCGGCAGCCGTAGAGGTTGTCGAACTTCGACTTGGTGCAAGAGTCGTTGACATTGATGGCCGGGACGAGCAGCTCGCCGGCCTCCTGCATCTGGTAGAGGCGGTGTACGCCCGTCGTGGTCTCCTCGCTCACACCCTTCCACTCGGCCACCGTGCGGTGCCATTTGTCCTTGTCTTCGGCAAGGATCGTCCTGAGCGTACCGAGTATCACCTCCTCCTCGTAGGACGAAGGCTCATAGTCGAGTGTCGAAGCATCGTTCTCGGCCTTGTACCCTTTGTGGATCAGCAGCGTGGCATCGCCGCCGTCGTCCACGATCAGCTGCGGGCCCTTGCCGCCGGGGAAGGAAAGCGCCATGGCGGTGCACCACCAGTATTCGGGCAGGGTTTCGCCTTTCCAGGCGAAGACCGGAACCCCGGCCGCGGCGATGGCCGCGGCGGCATGATCCTGCGTCGAGAAGATGTTGCACGAGCACCAGCGCACGTCGGCGCCCAGCTCGACGAGCGTCTCGATGAGCACGGCAGTCTGGATGGTCATGTGCAGCGACCCCATCACGCGCACGCCTTCCAGCGGCTTCTGCGGGCCGTATTTGCGGCGCACGGCCATCAGTCCCGGCATCTCGTGCTCGGCGATCTCGATCTCTTTACGACCCCACTCGGCCAGCGACATGTCGGCCACCTTGTAGGGCATTGTCAAATCCAAATACATAGTATTATCTTTTAATTCCAATATATATTCCTTGTCCCTGGCGATCTGCGCCCGCAGCTCCCCGATCGTCGCGAAACGACGTTCGTCACGGATCTTACGCACCAGTTCCACACGCAGCGTACGGCCGTAGAGCGAACCTCCGAACCCGAAGATATGGGTTTCCAGATGGCGGACGGCTCCGCCGACCGAAGGGTTGCTGCCCAGGTTGGACATCGCATCGTAACGCGTCCCGTCCACCTCCACGCGGGAGTAATAGACCCCGTCCGCGGCCGTCACGGAATCAGGCACGGCCATGTTTGCCGTCGGGAATCCCAACTCGCGCCCGAGCCGGCGCCCGTGTTCCACTACGCCCTCTATCGTCACCCCGGCCATCAGATTTTCTCGGTCAGTTTACGCACCAGCCGGAACTGCGAGAAGAACTCCTTGGCAAAGACACGCAGTACGGTATAGGAAGGGATTGCCAGCAGCATGCCGAGGATTCCGGCCATCGACCCGGCGATGAGGATTACGAGGAAGATTTCGAGCGGATGGGCCTTGACACGCTCGGAATAGAGCGTCGGCTGCAACACGAAATCGTCGATCCCCTTGAGGATCAGCAGCGAACCTGCGATTATAAAAGCAGTATGCCCCACGGTCATCCCCCCGATCGGGGTTACGATACCCACGAAGACGGAAACGATACCGCCGATCAGCGGCCCGGCATAAGGCACCACGTTCATCACGCCCATCACAAGGCCGATGAACGCAGCGTCGGCCGCCTTCATGCCGAAGGCCATCATCGTGAGCGACACGGCGACCATCAGCATCAGGCTTTCCGAGAGGATACCCGTGAAGTAGCGGGCCAGCAGCAGCGTGACGGAATCGAGTGCGCGGGTGATATTCTCGTGGTAACGCTCGGGGAACATGGCCGTCACCATGGCATAGAACAACCCTTCGTCCCGGAGGAAAAAGAAGGTGATGAACGTAATGGAGAAAATGGCGATGACCGACGAGAGCACCACGTTGACGATCGAGGAGAACACCGAATTGAGCGATTCGATGTCGATAATCTGCTTGAGCGCCGATGCGAGCGCCTCCGAGAGGGAGAACGTGCTTTCGGGCACGGCGAAGAACTCATGCAGATATCCCTGTGCCTGGGCTATCGGCTCCTCGATACTTTGCACGACGGCGGCGAAATCGAGGTTCGACAGCTGGTAAATCTTATTGAACACAAGCGGCACGAACAGCGAGCACAGCGTGGCCAGCACCACCCAGATGACGATCAGCGTCACCAGCGCAGCCAGCCAGCGGGGTACCTTCCAGCCCTTGATATGCAGCGCCGCGAGGCGTTTCACGAGCGGATTGCCCATGACGGCCAGCACGGCGGATATGAGTATGTATACGACGATCGAACTGAAATACCAGACCAGAAAGAGGACGGCCGCAGCTACGGCCGCGCCCGCGATGAACTTCAGGAAGGTCTGGGGAGTCGTTTTCATCCTTCGAAAGAGGGGTTAAATCTTATGCAGGCGTGCGATGGGGGTCTGCGAACCCACGACCGGATCGCCGATCTCGACCAGCAGTTCGCTGTCCTTGGGTACCAGGACGTCGACGCGCGAGCCGAATTTGATGAAGCCGCAGACGCTATTCTGCTCCACGGGCTCACCGACTTTCATGTAGGAGATGATGCGGCGTGCAATCAGGCCCGCAATCTGGCGGAAAAGCACCTTCCGGCCGGAGGCCATCCTCACGACGGTCGTCGTGCGTTCGTTCTCGGTCGACGACTTGGGATGCCATGCCACCAGAAAACGCCCCGGATGGTATTTGAAATACTCGACCGTGCCCCCGACCGGCACCCAGTTCATATGGACATTGGTCACGGACATGAAGATCGAGATCTGCAACATCTCCTCGTTCAGGTATTCGGTTTCCTTCACAACCTCCGTCACGACCACGCGGCCGTCGCAGGGAGAGAAAACCAGGTCGGCATCGTGTATCCGCACACGGCGGGGTTCCCGGAAAAACGCGACGATAAAGAACCAGAACAACAGCAAAAGCACGGCGCTCACCCACAACAGCGAAATATTCGAATCGCTGACCAGCAGGTGATAGATCAGCCAAAATATAAATACACAGACGGCACCCGAGATACAGATAATCTTGTAGCCTTCCTTATTTATCCTCATAACTCTTTTTTAGGTTTGCAGTTACATCACAAAAAGCATATAGACGAATACGAACGGCGCCGAGAGCAGCATGGCGTCGAAACGATCCAGCACCCCGCCGTGGCCGGGGATCAGCCGCCCCGAATCCTTAACGCCGGCAGCCCGCTTGAACATCGACTCCACCAGGTCGCCCAGCACGCCCGAAACGGCGGCGACCAGTGCCAGACCGGCCCAGACCCACATATTCCCGTCCAGCATCCGTGCAGCTACGATGCCCATGACGACGGCACCGGCGATCCCGCCGAAGAACCCCTCCCAGGATTTCTTGGGCGAAAGGCGTTCGCAAAGGCGGTGGCGTCCGACGGACATCCCCACCAGGTAGGCGAAGACGTCGTTGGCCCAGATGATGAAGATATAGGCGACCATGATCCACGGGTTCCAGGTATCGCTGCCGACGATCGGGATATAGCACATCAGCGACAGGGGCAACGCCACGTAGCAGATTCCCATGATCGTCGTGCCGATCCCGGAGGCCGGGTTTTCACCCCTGCGGTAGAGTTCGCAGATGAACATGGCGGGCAGGAGCAGCAACAGGAACGCCAGCCCGCAGCCGAAGGCCTGCCGGGCGTCGCCGAGAATCTCGATGTCGTCCGAGACGAACGCGAAATTGAGCACGAAAAGCACAACACCCGCAACAAGCCCTACGACTTTCTGCGGCGCATTGCCTTGTTTCCCGGCCAGCGCATAGAACTCGTACATGCCTCCCACGAGCAGCACCGCGAGCAGCGCGCCGAAGCTCCACTGCGACCAGACGATCGCCCCCAGTACCACCGCTGCCAGGACAAGGCCGCTCAGCGTGCGTACCACGAGGTTCTTCATAGTTTCATTCATCAGTTAATGCGGGTTAGGTTCGTCTTATTCGGTCTTGGAAATCGCGGCGGCCGTATTACCGTCGGCAGGGGCTTCGGGCGTCTCCGTCTGCGCAACCGCGGGAGCGGCCTCTTCCGGGGCGGGCTTCGCCGCCGGGGCTGCAGGAGCCTCGGGCTCCCCCTTCACGGCAGCCCCGTCAGCCTTGACTTTGGCCTCGGCCTCCTTCTGCTCACGCAGGATGTCCTTCTTGCGGCGGCCGAAGATACGCTCCACGTCCTCGGTGAAGACCACTTCGCGCTCCAACAACAGTTCGGCCAGCTCTTTCAGGCCGTCGGCATGCTCACGGAGCACTTTCTCGGCCATCTCGTAAGCCTTCCCGATGACGAGTTTGGCCTCGGCGTCGATCTGCTGCGCGGTCAGTTCCGAATAGGGCTTCGTGAACGCCATGTCGCTCTGCCCCGTGGAATCGTAATAGCTCAGCGTCCCGACGTTTTCGCTCATGCCATAATAGGCTACCATGGCATAGGCCTGCTTGGTGACACGTTCCAGGTCATTGAGCGCCCCGGTCGATATTTCGCCGAAGGTCAGCTGCTCCGAAACACGTCCGCCGAGCGTGGCGGCCAGCTCGTCCATCATCTGCTCGCGCGTGGTGATCTGCCGCTCTTCGGGCAGGTACCAGGCTGCGCCGAGCGCCTTGCCGCGCGGGATGATCGTCACCTTGATCAGCGGGCTGGCATTCTCGAGTATCCAGCTCACCGTGGCGTGGCCCGCCTCGTGGTAGGCGATCACACGCTTTTCCTCATCGGTGATGATCTTATTCTTGCGTTCGAGGCCACCTACGATGCGGTCGATGGCTGCCAGGAAGTCCTCCTTCGAAATGAATTTCTTGTTGTGGCGCGCAGCGATCAGCGCGGCTTCGTTGCAGACATTTGCAATGTCGGCACCCGAGAATCCGGGGGTCTGGCGGGCCAGGAACGACCGGTCGAGCTGAGGATCGAGCTTCAGCGGACGCAGGTGGACGTTGAAAATCTCCTCGCGCTCCTTCACGTCGGGAAGTCCCACCTCGATCTGGCGGTCGAAACGGCCGGCGCGCATCAGCGCCTTGTCGAGGATGTCGGCACGGTTCGTGGCCGCAAGGACGATCACGCCCGTATTGGTCTGGAAGCCGTCCATCTCCGTGAGGAGCTGGTTGAGCGTATTCTCCCGCTCATCGTTGCCCGAGAACCCGGCATTCTTGCCGCGGGCGCGGCCGATGGCGTCGATCTCGTCGATGAAGACGATGCACGGCGCCTTCTGCTTGGCCTGCTCGAAAAGGTCGCGGACACGCGAGGCGCCCACGCCGACGAACATCTCCACGAAGTCGGAACCCGAAATCGAGAGGAACGGCACGTTGGCTTCGCCTGCGACGGCCTTCGCCAACAGGGTCTTACCCGTCCCCGGAGGGCCTACGAGCAGCGCTCCCTTGGGAATTTTGGCTCCCAACTCCTTATATTTGTCGGACTTCTTGAGGAAATCCACGATCTCCATGATCTCGACCTTTGCCTCCTCCAGTCCGGCAACGTCCTTGAAAGTCACCTTTTTCGAGTTCTCCTTGTCGAACACCTGCGCCCGGGCCTTCCCCACGTTCATAATACCGCCAGCACCGCCTCCGGCCCCCCGCGACATGCGGCTCATCAGGAAGAACCAGCCGCCGATAATAATGATCCAGGGAAGCATCTGAAGCAGAATCGATGTCCAGGAATTCTCCCGGTTCTCGTACACCAGCACCACCTTGTTACCCGACTCGGCCGTCACCTTATCCAAATCCTGACGGAACGTATCCACCGACCCGATATTGAAAGTAAGCTGAGCCCCCGTTTCGGGCATATTACGGAAACGCGGGTCAACAGCATCCTTACGGTACCGGTCCGCAGCATCCTTCTTAAGGTAGATTTCCGCCAGGTCACGATTGACGACCTGGATTTTTTCGACGTCGCCCTGCTCGATCATCTGCGCCACGGTATTCCAGTCGCTCTTGACCGGGACTCCGTTGCCGGGTCCGAACATCCAGTAGCCGACAATAAAAATAATGATGACGCCGTATATCCACATCCACGAAGGACGCGGCATATTCATTTTGTTGTTTATTTTCTGTTGTGCCATAAAATATTATTCGTCATACTCATAACGGGTCGCCGGGGCATCGGCCCACAGCTCCTCCAATTTGTAAAATTCACGCAATTCTGTCTGAAAAATATGCACCACCACATCCACGTAGTCCATAGCGATCCACAGCGCATTTTGCTGTCCTTCCACGCGCCAGACCTTCTCGCCGAGGGTTTCCAATACCTGCTCCTCGATACCCGCCGCGATCGCAGCGACCTGCGTGGTGGAGTCGGCGTTGCAAACGATGAAGCAGGAGCAGATCGCCCCGTCGATTTTCGAAAGATCCAACGATACGATATTTTTACCCTTTTTATCCTGGATTGCACGAATTATCGTGCCTGTCAATTTTTCCATAGTTTGAATTTACCGGTCAATACAACTTTGCAAAGGTAGCGAAAATGAGGGCAGAACAAAACAAACCCGTTTGTTTTTTTATGCCGAACGCATCCCGCTTCCCGCAAAGATACAAGAGAATATCCGAAAATTTACTCTGCAAATATCCGTCCCGAATCCCTATTGGCGGGAAACTTTCGACAAAATAGTATCGATCAAGGCTTTGATGATCGAACTTTTGACATAGGTCCGGCGCACGGCCACGGCGATCTTGCGCGAAGTAGCCCCCTTGGCCAGCGTTTTGACCTGACAACGATGCTCCGCAGGAATGTATTCCACGGCCATTTCGGGGATAATCGTCACACAGTGCGTGTAATCGACGATCCGCATCAACGTATCGAGCGAACCGGATTCGAACGTATAGTGCGAGGGGACCTCCCGTTTGGCCTGGCACAGCTCGATGATCTGGTCACGCATACAATGCCCCGGACTTAACAGCACCAGCTCCTTGAGGTCGATATCCTCGATACGGACGTTCGTGCGTTCGAAAAGCGGATTCTCCCGGGACACGTAAAGATGGAACCTGTCGTCGAACAACTCGTGTTCCTGAATCCCCTCGCCGCAGGTTCCGCCGGCGACCAATGCCGCATCGATCCGGTCGCGGCGCAGCGCATCGACGATGTCGGCGGTCACCATCTCCGCAATCTCCAGTTCGACTTTGGGATAGTCCCGCACGAAATCGGGAATAAACTTATGCAACAGGTAAGGTGCGATGGTCGGAATGACGCCGAGCCGCAACCGACCGGAAGTTTCGCCTTTGAGTTCCGCGACCGCTTCGCGGATATGATCGTAAGCCCGGAGGGTTTCCCGGATTTCGGCAAGCACCACCTCGCCCGCCTCGGTCGGAATGACCGGTTTCTTGCTGCGATCGAGCAGCACCACGCCCAATTCTTCCTCCAAAGACTTGATCTGCATGCTCAACGACGGCTGGGTCACGAAACAGTGTTCCGCTGCCAAAGAGAAACTACCGCAATTGGCTACCGCCAGCAGG
>OMAK01000959.1_pt1 | contig 12595 bp, 10 predicted proteins | sample 1644681 | NCBI WGS metagenome assembly OMAK01 (sample SAMEA103958133, study PRJEB25191) | human gut metagenome | biome: human-associated habitat [ENVO:00009003]; feature: intestine environment [ENVO:2100002]; material: feces | place: Germany | collected 2013/2015 | reverse complement strand
ATATTTATATCATTATGAAACAAACACTTACTCCTTTCGTCCGCACTTGCCACTCCTGTCTGAGGGAACTCCCCATAGAGGCTTTTTATGTCAATCGGAAGACACTGATTCCAGACTACTGCTGTAAGGCCTGTCGCAGCGCAGCCTGCAAGAAACGCTACCTGGATTCACGCTCCGTGAATGACATACGCACGTATCCCTTGATAACCGATATCAAAGACCGCACGCTCCGCATGGAACTGATTCTTCATGCCCGCCAGGTGGTGAACGAAAGCGTGGCGAGGAAGCGCAGAAGGCTGTGGGAAACAGTCGGCGAGTAATCTTAATTGTGCAATAACCCATAATTTTACCGCGGATTGCACGGGTTCACACAGGCCTAATTTAGTAAGAGTCAAAATATAAAATCTTAATCTGTGCCAATCTGTGTAATCTGTGGTGAACCAAAAAACATTAATAACCAGACAACATGTCCAGAATAAAAAAACGGGGTCTCGATTATTTTCCCCTTGATATAGATTTCCTACAGAATCGCCTGGTTCGCCGCATAATGAAACGCGAAGGCGACGGCGCGCTTGCCACCTTGGTGAGCGCATTCTCCTGCATCTATGGTGGTGAAGGCTACTATGTTCTCACCGATGCGTTCTTTTACGAAGATATCTCCGCCAACCTCTATCACCAGACCGCGGAGGACGTAAAGCGTATTCTTACACTTGCCGCTGAATACGGCATTTTTGATGTCACGCTCTTCAGAGAGTGCGGTGTGCTGACCAGTGCCGGGATACAGAGGCAGTATCTCTTCAGTACCAAACGCCGCAAAAGTTCCGCGATAGACAATCGCTTCAATCTCATCACCGACGAACAGGAAGATGATGACGCCGGGAAACAGGAAGAGGCTGCCGGGCTATTTCCCGAAACTTCAGGGAGCGAAACGGAAGTTTCCGCTGCACTTCCCGAAGTCTCCACTACGCTTCCCGAAAGCGCAATGGGTACTTCCCAAAATGTAACATTAATCCCCGAAAATGTTGCATCCGGTACACATAGCATAGCACAGAATAGCATAGCACAGCAAAGCATAGCACAGCAAAGCATAGCACAGCGGAGCATAGAATACCCCCTCCTCAATAGTTCCCCCTCGGGGAGAACTCAGGACGCGGACCGGGAGTCCGCGGAGGGGGACGGAGAGGAGGAGAATTTTCTTTCTTCACCTGCGACTCCCGCTTCACTTGCAGCCTTTGCTACTTTTGCAGCCCCTGCTGCTTTTGTGGTTCCTGTTTCACCTGCGGTTCCTGTGTCATCGGTAGTTCACGCCTCCTCGGCAGTTCCGCCATCAGTGCCTCCTGCTTCCTCGGTAGCCCCTTTGCGCCATCCCCGCAAGGAGTGGACAGATGAGGATATTTGCCGGATGCAACCGCCCCCGGATGGGGTGAACCGCAATCTTGACGGGTTGCTCTTCAATCTCCGCCAGTTACGGATCTCCCCTCCGGAACAACGCGCCATCATCCTCAAAAGCAACTTCGGCGCCATCGGCCATCCCATGTGGAAAGGTTTCTCGACGATACGCGAAAGCTGCGGGAAGATACGTCAGCCGGGAAGGTTTTTGCTGAGCTTATGCAATAAAACAGGTGTTCACGAGGAGTAAATGATACACTTGCATTTTATGATAAAAACGAAGATTTTTATTTCTCCGGTTATGATATAAGGTTTATATTTGCAGTGTGATTAAGCTTAAGACACGAAACTAAATTATTCTATTAATGAAAATAAAACTATTCTCTGATTATGGCAGTATTGTATAAAACAGTCCAATCTATATTGGCAAACAAGGCAGGAGTTAAAGTATTTTATCCTCGCGTGGTCCTGAAAGGACACGTCTCCACCGACCAGATCGCCCGTGAAATATCGGAATACTCTTCTCTGAGCAAGGGCGACACGAAAAACGTTATCGACAACCTGGTGCGTGTATTGACCACCCACCTTCAATCTTCCGAGAGTGTGACTCTGGATGGCTTCGGCACGTTCCGCATGGCTATGAAGACCAACGGCAAAGGTGTGGAAAGCGCCGACAAGGTATCGGCTGCACAAGCCATAATGACCGTGCGTTTTCTGCCCTGCTACACGAAGAATCTTGACCGTACGACGGCGACCCGCTCCATGGTGACCGGCGTGAAATGTATTCCTTACGAAACAAGTCAGGCAGGAGGCTCCGGCAGCGGTGATGGTTCCGGTAGCGGTTCCGGAGGCGGCGGTCTGGACGAGAATCCGTTAGGATAAGGACGTTGAACGCAGAGGTGCGGAGGCGCAGAGGGCTTCCCGGGTATCAGATTTAAACAGGCGCTGTGTGGCTCCGTACTGGAAACTGACTAAACTATTCATTTTTAACGACTAAACGACTTTATTACTCACAGGGCAGCTTATTGCCCGCCGGACTTATTATTCACTAAACTAATTTCATTCAACTTATGAGAAGTATCAACATGATTGTGGTGCATTGTAGCGCCACCCGGGCAGACTGTGCCCTTACCACAGAAGATTTGGAAACCATTCATCGCCGTCGCGGCTTCCGCGGTATCGGCTATCACTATTACATTCGCCGGGACGGAACAGTTGTCAACACCCGTGCTTTGGAACTCGTAGGTGCGCATGCCAAGGGACACAATGCTCACTCGATAGGTATCTGCTACGAAGGCGGACTGGATGTCCAAGGGTGTCCTGCCGATACCCGCACGCCTGAGCAGTGCTCGGCACTCCGGTTACTTGTGCATCAACTTCTGAAACGCTTTCGGAACAATGTCCGTATCTGCGGGCATCGTGATCTCAGCCCGGATCGGAACGGTGACGGGGTGGTGGAACCGGAGGAATGGGTGAAGGCTTGTCCGTGCTTTGATGCGGAGGAGGAGTGGGCTTGACGAAGGCCTTATTCTTCTCCGTGCTCAGTATGAATAAACTTTTTGTTTGCTCCTTTCAGTCGGAACATATTGGCTATCATTGCCAGTGCCAGTGCCGGAATTTGCAGGATTGCTTTTCCTAATTTCCGGTCCAGCAACTTTCCCGGCACAGGTATGATCATGGCGGCAACTTGGGCGGCTGACAGTATCCACCATTTGATGGCCGTATACCATTCGTTTCCTCCGCTTTGCAGACTCATTAGTAAGCCGGTTGCGGTAAAGAGTAAAGTGAAACCGAAAACTCCCGCCAGTTGTATCAGACGGGGAGGCAGCATCCATTGAAGAATCTTGTCGCAGTAGTCGATATTTCCCTGAATCAGTGCTTTCGGGAAATCGGGCAAGGAAGCCCGCAATGCACCGTATTGTGCTGCAATCCATCGTTTACGCTGATTTTTGATACCTTCTTTTTTCTGTGTCTTTTCATCGTATACGGGCAGTTGTTCCAGATACTCGATATGAATGCGTTGTTTTAGCAGCAGGGCTTCCAGCTCCTTGTCTTCGCCCGATGTTTGCAGATGTCCTACATTTCGGCGGAACCAATGAACGTCGAATGCCATTCCGGAACCGGCTAATCCGGCTGACAATCCTATCGCGTTGTGCCCGCTGCGGAAGAATCCGTTGTTTATTTCTTCGCTGATCGCATCCAGAACAGCGATGTCTGTATTCATGTTTTTTCCTGTGCGGTGGGCTTGTACAGCATGCAGGCCGGAGTCAAAAGCACGGTTGATTTCTGCGAGGAAATTGGGTGTCGTTACATTGTCGGCATCCATGACCACTATTACGTCATAAGATTCGTTGGCAGTGACGTTCATGGCCAGCGTAAGGGCTTTGGCTTTGGAACTGTTGGTATAGCCGGCTACTTGCAAACAGATGGGGAGTGCTTGTAGGGCAGCATTCGTGTCCGGCTGCATCTGATCGGAGATGACAAGAACGTCGTACATTTCTTTGGGGTATTCCTGCTTGAGGAAACTACGGATAGTGGAGACGATCACCCTGTCTTCCTTGTATGCAGGGAAGAGTACAAGAAAACGACGCTGGATACGTGCTTCGGAAAGTTTTCGCGGACGATAGAATTTGGAAGCAATGGCGTAGAACAGCAGATAACCGACACAAAGTGCCAGGAGAATAAAGAGAATCCAGTCAATAAAGGTATACATGGTCTTTCATTTTTAGGGGTTATCGGATAGGAGAGGTGACAGAAAAGCTTCTGACAACACCTTTCCATACTGTGGCAAATAAATCGAAACGACCTTTCAGGGCAAACTGAAGACTGTTTTTTCCGGCAGCTATGGTAGATTGATAAAGAATGGAGAGCAGCCGCTGGGCACCTTTCCGGTTGCGGCGGGTGTAGAGCAAACGGTTGCGCGTCATGTAGAAGGTACGTAGCTTGCTGAACTGTCCGGTGCTCTGGCTTTCTTTGTGGAAGACGGTGCAACGAGGCTCATACCATAGTTCGTAACCGGCATTTGTCATCTGTGTACACCAGTCCATTTCTTCATAATACAGGAAGAATATTTCCGGCATTTCTCCTACTTTCTCAATGACTTCACGTTTTACCATGAGTGCCGCCCCATGCAGGTAGGGGGTCGTGTGCGGGGTGTCGAACGTGCCGTCGTCCGGACAGCCGAAACCTGTCATTTCGTTGCGTATAGTGATTGCCGACAGGGGGGTGAATCCGGCAAACTGTATGTTTTGCGGAGGAAAGGCAAAGCGTATCTTCGGAGAGACGGCTCCGATGTTTTTCTGACTTTCCAGCCGCTCTGTCAGGTAGTGGAATCCGTCTGATTCAACATAAGTGTCATTGTTTATCAGAAAGATATAGGCTCCTTTGGCTACTCTGATTCCCAGATTGTTTCCGCCGGAGAAGCCTAGGTTCGACTCGCTCCGCAGGGTGACTATATCGGAATATAGCTCTTTGATTTTAGTCGCTTCGTCTTCGCGCGAAGCATTGTCTACGACGATGATTTCATAGCTCACGGAATGTACATGTGTTTGCAGCGATTCTATTAATTCGCAAGTGTCTTTAAAGCCGTTGTAGCAAACTGTGATAAAGGAGACTTGAGGTTCGTTCATCATAATCTATTGTTCGTTTTTCAGTTCTGTTTCTTTACTTTGCTGCATCCGCTTGTCAATGTACGGTCCTGCGAAGCAGAGGGCAAAGGCTGTGTATATGGGGATGGAGTTGGGATATTGCATCACGTCGTTGGCATAGGCTGCCAGATAGAATCCGGCAGCGGTACAGAGCCAGGCAGTAAGTAAGCCTCGCAGGCGTTTGTTCATGATCTTGAACATCAGTATCCATCCGCACCATGCAAAAAGGACTCCGTGAACAGCCAGGTAGAGAACTAGACCGATGATTCCGGTTTCTACCCATACTGAGACTAACCAGGAATCCGGTGGATAGGGCATACGTTCTTTGGGATAGAAACGGTCGCCTTTGGACAACCCTATCCCATATCCGAAAGGCTTGTGAATCATCAATTCTCTCATTTTCTTTCGATTGTCTACACGTAATTGATAGGAAGCGTCTTGGCTAGGATGAAATGCAGAACGCATCTTGCGGATATATTGATTGTCATCTCCTATATTGGTACATACGAAAAACAAGAATAACAAGGCAAGAACTGAAATACCTGTAATACATGCTTTGCGATTGCGTGAAAGAATAATGAAACTCCCTAAAGCACCGATAGGCAGAGCTATCGCAGCCCGTGTTCCAGAAATTCCCATTCCGTAAATGGCGGCAATAATGACAAGTATAAAATAGATTTTCAGCCATACGCCTTTTATATAAAAAAGTGAAATTCCAAAAAGTGAAATACCCATAGCCATGTGTACGCCGAAGTTCGCTGCATCACTGAAGAATGAGAAATAACGAATACCGGACCAAATAATATGAGTTTTTGCTCCTCCCAAAACGTATAAAAAATACTGCTCACGTTCATTAAAACCACAGTTTTTCTGCCAATATCCTTTGGCTGCTGCCAAGAGGATGAAAAGAGACCATATGATTAGAAGCCACTGAATCCCCTTGATGTTACGGATTGCTAACGGTACGATGACAGCACATACAATAGGATATATGAGATAATGGGTGATGGAGATATTCCATGCTGCCTGAACATTGTTCGGATTAGCTATCTCTAATATGCAATAAACTCCCCATATCAGAAAAAGCATAAGCATACCATTACGACTTTCCGACCAGTCAATTTTTTCATGCATTCCGTACGCAAAGAGCAAAACAACGGCAAACAATGTACACATTAATGTTGCTACTCCCAATGGTATGTCTGTCACTGCATAAGCTGCTGCCAGCAGGAATTGGAGAATGAAAAGTGTATAGAAACTTTGCTTTGAATATTTGATAATCAATAAGAGAATAACTGTCATTAAAGGCAATGAACTAATCGTCAGAAAGAAAGGGAAGTACGAAAGAACATTTTGTATAATATATACAATCCTCCTGCCAATAGTAAATGTACCCATCCTTTATTGGCAAAATAGTTACCGGCTACTGTTAAGTATTGACTGTATTTTCCTTTATCATTCGTCATCTTCATCTCCTGATGTTGCCGGCTGCTTCTTTCTTTTTGTGAACGTAAATATACTTTCTGTCAATGCTAATTGTGACAGTCGGTATACTATTTTCCTCCAAAGTGTATATGGTGGAAGCATACCAGTGTAGTCTTCAACCACATTGCGGGATGCGTGTGTCAAGTAAACATAAAGTGGAGTTTTACCTACTTGTTGACTTAGCTTTTCTGACAAAAGCTTATCGGTCTCTTTCCAACCACGGTCAGCACGGGCTACGAGTATATTTAGATTAGCTTCTTGTAGTAATTCCAGCGATATGCTAGCTTCCCGCAGATTGGGATATTCAACGATGAGAATGTCTTCTTCCTCTGATGTGTATAGATCGGTAATGCTTTTGGCCAGGTTGTATTCTCGTGAATCAATTCTGAAGTCTGACTTCCATGTTATTACTTTTGTTTTAAGTCCGATACTGTTCCAGTATTTTTTTAGGGCTTCGATCACATAACTTTTGCCTTCCCCGCCTTCTGTGCTAATGAAATTGATAATGTAGGGCAATCCTTCTTTCTTTTGCTGACAGAAACGAAGGATACTATTGCTTAACTGTTTTGTAGCTACACTTTTTGATTCTTCAACATAATTGTGATACTCTAAAATAGAGTCTTTTGGAAAGGCGCCTAACATCGGAAGTCCAATCAAACGACGTGTACGAATAGAATCGCGTAGAGTACGGTCTAATAATTCAAGAATTAAGAAGAACCCCAAAATAAATAGGAAGGTACCGGCACACGCTGCCATCACCATTTTTTTTAAAGGAGTGGGCATGGCACTGATCGGATATGCCGGAGCATTTAATACTTTTAATGCAGCGGAGGTCATTTCCAGATTTTTTCTACGCATGAGGGCATCATTATAGCTTTTCAATACAGACAAGTAATTTTGCTCTATAAAAGTTATGTTACGCTCTTGACGTTTGATAGTGGAACCTACTGGTGCAAACTGTCTGTATTTCTCGTTGAGGTCTATACGGCTTTGCTGTATAATTTGTAAGTCTGATTTGGCTTTTTCGTATTGCATGGTTACTTCAAGCCACTGTTCTATGATGTTCTCTTTAGCTATTCCTTCTTTGGTATATTTGTTCTCTACATATTTATTTGAAAGCTCGGAAAGCTCCTTGCGTGTTTGATTTAAGCGATTCTTATATTCCTGTAATGAGGCTTCTTGATTCTGATGATCACTTGAAATTGTTTCCATTTCTGAGATTTTTCCTGTAAGCGAAGCGGCTTCATTTAGTTTATCCAAGAACTGAAGATTGTTGATTACATGTTTGGCATTGCTGCCCATTTGCTTTTCTAGTTCGTTTAACATTGCTTTGGCGCTGTTGTATGCAATCAATACGTTTTGTTCACGTAACTCAAACTCTTTGTTGATGGCAGCGATTTCTTTGGTCTCATCGTAATAATTAATAACACGTTTTTCTACGTTATATTGCGTTAGTGAGTCTTCTTTAAGCCGAAGTTCCTTTCCGATGCGTTGAAGTTCGCTTTTAAAATATTCGATAACTTTATCTGTTTCACCATAGCGGATTGCACTGTATTCGTTTACAAATTCTTTGGTCAGGATGTCGATGGTATTATAGGCGATACCCGGATCACTTGCCGTATAACTTATTTCAATCAGATCGCTGGCACCTTTACGCGCTACTCTGATTGCTTTGAGATCATTATAAGAGTAATAGGGCAAATTATAATAGAATACTCCATAGAGATAGTTCGCCTGGGTCGGTCTCAAGTAGTTGAAAAAGTTGGCTACCGTTTTATCTTCGCTGTTTTTATCTATTAATGACAGTATTTCTTTCCCGTTCGGACTGTTCTTTAGGTGTTCGTATATTCTGTTGTAATTGCTGGCTTTGATGAATTCATTGTCTTCTTTTGGATTACCTTTGATCAGACTTCGGGCATATAATCGCATAGATACCCGTTTGAGTGTACTTTCAGCCTTGATAATGTTCATTAGGTTATCCATAGCGTTCTGAGTTGTCGCCCAATCCACTTTGTTATTTCCACCTTCTAGATTGTAGCCGGAAGCAGCACCAGTGTAGAGGGTTGCCTCTACGTTATATGTTTTGCCTATCATGCGTTTCCCAAAATAGTAAACAGCAAATGTTATAATGGCTGTTCCAATAAGTAACCACCAACGGATACGATATAGGAATCTGCTGATATAAAGGATGTATTCCATAGATGTATGTTTATTTGTTTCTTAAAATGGGAGTGTGGGTGACTAATTCAAGTATCATTAAACTCTTGCTTAGCTCGAATTTGCTGTTTTCGAATTTCTCTTGTGCGTCTGATTGGCGAGATTTTTCAGATGATAAAGTTCCCGAATCAATAGCTCCATTCGAGAAATCCTTTTCAGCTATACTATATTGTACATTAGCAAGCATGAGGGCTTCGGCATTAAGTTTAAGAATGTTTAATTGGGAGGTCGCAGTTGCGTATAGAAGGATAATTTCCTTTTTCATTTCCTCAAACTTAACTTCTCTTTCAAGTTGGGCGGTACGTACATTCAGTTTTTGGCGTTTTACCCGCGCTGTCAAGTCAAAGAGACCGTCCAAAGGAATGTTGACTCCTGCACCTACTGTATATCCGTTCTGTGCCTGTGTTGCATAGGTCAGGTAAGGTGCAATCGCTACATCTGTATAAGTAGACTCGTTGCCGAACATACCATACTGGTAGCTGCCCCGTAAACTGAAAAAGCCTAAGAAGGCACGCTTCTCTTTTGCCAGAAGCTTCCGTTCAATTTGTTCTTTTACTGTAGCTAATTCATAGGTCGGAGCGCTTTTTGCGTTCTCGAAAAGAAGATCCAGCGGTGGGAGTGTAATGCTGGAATAATCACTTGGTTGAAGTTTCGAATAGTCGCTTACCTCCTGCGCAGCTACGCTTCCGATGGAGGCAAACAAACATAGTAATCCTCCGAAGAGGCATTTTTTCTGTTTCATAAATTAACCCTATTATCTGCTTTTGCTGTGTTATAGCAAGCGCAAATATAAGGATTAATTTCATTTATTGATACACTATGCGGTCAATTTTGCAATTTTTCCCGTAAATAGTGTGCAAATGCTGTTTTTAGAATGCTTCCGTCATGTTGAAATAGAACAAATTCTGCTTGTTCACCATATCTCTTCCGAAGTCAAGACGGACGTTCATACGAGGCTGAACTTCAATACGTAAGCCAAGTCCCAGATTAGGAAGTACGCCTTCAATCTTGCCCGGAGTAGGACCCATGAATCCGCATCCTCCCCACGCTACATATCCTACATGGCTCAACATCTTCTTCACCCAATTACTTTTATCTGTATTGATCATCTGGCGGTATTCTGCCATCACCACATGTGAGGACTTGTCGCGAAACTGTCCCATATAGTAACCGCGAAGATCGAAGGGGGTACCGCTGAGTGCGTATTTGGTCAACGGAACATCGCCGAATACATTCTTTGTCTGCACCGTCCATGCCAAGACTCTGCGTCGTCCGAGGGTCTTGTATTGGCGGTAGTCTATCTCCAGACGGTAGAAGTTATCGTCGCTTCCGAAGGCTTTGTTGTACATCATTCCACGAAAATCCAGGTAGGTCCCCCGATAAGCATTGGCGGGAATGTCACGGGTGTCATACGTCAGCAGGAAACCGACTCCGGAACTGAGATTGGAGTAGCCGTGCTCCGTGCCACCGGCAGCAATGTACGATGGTTGCTCTATCATCCCTGCGGCAGGTTTAGTGATCTTGTCATAATTGAAGTCGATCTGCGGACCGGCAAAGAAGTTACTTTTCCCCAAACGGAACAGGAACCAAGGATTCACCTGGACACCGCTATAACGGTATTCGCTGGTGTCTTCACCGCGCGGATAGTCCTTGTTGGTGCTGTATCCGATGCCGTAGAAGTTTTCCAGTGTGTTCTTATAAGCAAAGACGCCGAAAATACGGAAACGGTCGCCTTTAAAGAAAAGCTGTGGCTTGGTGAACAGGTTCAGACCTCCTTCGAACATCAGGGCGATAGCCATCGGAACAACCGAACGCTGCTGGGTAGTGTCACTCGGGTTCATACGGAAAGTCATCAAGGCGCTACCGCCGATCAGAAATCCGAAATCCGGAGTATAGCTGGGACCACCTAATATATTGTAGTGTAAATTACGTTTCGCTACCCGCTGACGTCGCAATTCTTTTTTGGAAAGGGTGGGAGTGGAGTCTGTCGGGGCAATCTCCCCATCTGTTGAATAAGATTCTTCATGAGCCGTAACAACTTCGTTGTTTGTCAGACTTACTTCACTATTTGTAGAAACGACTTCGTTGACAGAAGTTGTAGTCATTTGCAGTTCATCGCTTTTTACTGCCGTGTCAGCTGTTTGGGCCAACGAAATATTGATGAATAGAAACATCATCAATATACCTATTGTATATCTCTTCATATTCTTTCTTGAAATCCGCTGCAAAGGAAACTATTTTATTTCGATTAGTTTTCATTCTCATAGATAATAAATCTAAAAAAGAATCGTATTTTTGCCAATTAATAGTATGTAAAACGGAATTGCATACGGATTACTATTAGCATACAGGCAAAGTTAATTAATAAACGATCTATAATGAATAAACGAATTTTATCAGTTTTTGTTTGCTGTGCCCTTTACTATTCTGCACAGGCACAGGACGCGAAAGGCGGCATCAGCGCTGACATGATGCAGCAAATCAAACAGAGTTATCAAGGCACTTCTACCGACAAGGCTATCCGGAACGCCATCAGCAACAACGACATCCGTAAGCTTGCCCTGAATCAGGACAACATGAAGGGGATGGACACGCATTTTTCTGTCAAAGTGAACTCCAAGGGTATCACCGACCAGAAATCGTCCGGACGTTGCTGGCTCTTCACCGGTCTGAACGTAATGCGTGCCAAAGCCATCGACAAATACAATCTGGGTTCTTTCGAATTCTCGCAAACCTATCCTTTCTTTTTCGATCAGCTGGAAAAGGCTAATCTGTTCCTGCAAGGCATCATCGATACCAGCGACAAGCCGATGAACGATAAAATGGTGGAATGGCTGTTCCGCAATCCGTTGAGCGACGGCGGTACATTCACCGGAGTGGCGGACATCGTAAGCAAATACGGTCTCGTCCCCAAAGACGTGATGCCCGAAACGAACAGCAGCGAAAACACCGTCCGCATGGCGAGTCTGATCGCTCTGAAACTTCGCGAACAGGGTTTGCAGCTCCGTGACATGGCATCGAAAAACGCCAAGCCTGCCGCCATGGAGAAAGCAAAAACAGAAATGTTGAGTACCATCTACCGCATGCTTGTCCTGAACTTGGGTGTACCTCCCACAGAATTCACATGGACGCAATACAACGCCAAAGGCGAACCTGTAGAAACCGCTACTTACACTCCGCTTTCTTTCCTGAAGAAATACGGTGACGAGAACCTGATAGACAACTACGTAATGCTGATGAACGACCCCAGCCGCGAGTACTACAAATGTTATGAAATAGACTACGACCGCCACCGCTACGACGGCAAGAACTGGACATATGTCAACCTCCCTATAGAGGACATCAAAGAAATGGCGATCGCCTCTCTGAAAGACAGCACCATGATGTACTACTCCTGCGACGTAGGCAAGTTCCTGAACTCTGACCGTGGTCTGCTCGACGTCAAAAACTATGATTACGACTCACTGATGGGCACTACCTTCGGCATGGACAAGAAGCAACGCATCCAAAGCTTCGCCAGCAGCTCCAGCCACGCCATGACCCTCATGGCAGTCGATCTGGACAAAAACGGAAAACCGGCCAAATGGATGGTTGAAAATAGTTGGGGTGCCGGAGCCGGCTATCAGGGACATCTCATCATGACCGACGAATGGTTCAACGAATATACCTTCCGTCTCGTTGTGGAAACAAAATACGTGACTCCGAAAGCACTCGAAGTCTTGAAACAAAAACCGATCCGCCTGCCGGCATGGGATCCAATGTTTGCCGGCGAAGAATAACCAACCGACAAACACGCTGCACAGACTTGTACGCCGCAAGGTCTTCCAGCCTGCTTTATTGAAGAACGTGTGCGAACA
>OMAK01000936.1_pt1 | contig 12841 bp, 10 predicted proteins | sample 1644681 | NCBI WGS metagenome assembly OMAK01 (sample SAMEA103958133, study PRJEB25191) | human gut metagenome | biome: human-associated habitat [ENVO:00009003]; feature: intestine environment [ENVO:2100002]; material: feces | place: Germany | collected 2013/2015 | reverse complement strand
AGTACGGACGGATGCACCGGGAATATTTAAGAGAAGTCCACCCAGCCAGATTGAATACATTGATACTGACCGGAGAATTGTTGACATATCTTGCAGACCTGAATGAACAGGCACAAAAACGGTTAGACACTATCATGGAGCAGATGAAAGCTACCGAGGGCGTGACAGAGGAATTGAAGTGTACCCGACAAATGGAATGGGTGCAGCGTTGCAATAACATTCACAACAGGGCAGAAGAAATTGTTTTGTATGAGATGATTTATTCATAACGGGAGCAATTAAATCGGAGGTATATAAGATGATTGAAATTGTATTTGGTGAAAGTGCCTGTGGAAGTTTGAAAATTGCCCAAACTTACGGCAAGGGAAAGTATAGAGGAAGTGCTGTTTCAATATTTATGAGGCATGAAGACGGGAGTGTTCCATCTTCAGATGAAATGAAAAAGGCACAGCTTCAAGCACAGGAACAAGAACGCATTGCTTGGGAGAATGCTATTCCATTGGGAGGCAAGAGCAGTGATGTTTATTGTTTTGATATGGCTCTTAGTGTGGGAGATATTTCTGATAATGGAATTGGCGAACAGCGGAAAAATGTTTTCAAGAAAATGCTGTCTGTCTGCTTTGTAGAGGATTTAGATTATCAGGTTGAAGAAAAAATACAGAAAATTAAAACTACATTGACCTCAGTGATTGAACGATATGTAGCTGGGGAAGAAATTCGCATTTGGTATAGCTATAATCCAGATGAGCTTTGTGGTATGTATTGGCTTATGAAACAACTTCAACCATTAAACTGCCAGACAACAATTTATTTGGTTAAGTTACCTACATGGGAATATGGAAAAGAAAATACTATGACATCCAAAATAGCATGGGGCGAGGTCTCTCCTGGCGAATGGGGAAACTATATAACTCTACAAGAGAAAGCTAATCCTGTATTTCTTTCAGCTTGTGCTATGAAATGGAATCAACTTCAAAATGAAAATGCACCTTTGCGTGCAATGTTAAATGGTAAATTGCAAAGCGTTTCAGAAGATATATATGATAGTTTCATTCTTCGTGAAATTGCGGAACAGCCAGAGCAATTCAAAATGGCTATTGTCATAGGTAATGTTTTAGGAAAATATCAACTTGGAATTAGTGATGTATGGATTTCCAATCGCATTGATAAAATGCTTGAAGATGGTGTGTTGGAAATTATACAGGACGCACCAAAGGGAGAAACAAATTATCGCCGAATATTAAGAAAACGAATGAAATAATAACCACAGCACAAACCGCTGCTACATGGAATCCAACAAACCATGCAACAGCGGTTTTCCTTTACCGTTTTTTCCTCTGGCTGATAGGCGTTCCCATTTTCTTTGATTTTTTGAGAATCCGAATCAGCCAGCGAAATTCTTCGTCTGACAGATTTTTATAGTTGATACCGAGCTGCTTGCAGTAAAGTACAACGAGCTTTTCATCCCGGCTGCCCTTGAAATTTTCGACCGCTTCCAGATTTTCTTTCAGTTCATCGGCAACGGTAGTTTGGGGCGCACTCTCGCTGTCCTTTTTGTGGAATTCCCGAATATCCCGGATAATCAGGTTGAGGTCATAGTAATATATCACCGCAGCATCTTCCTGCACACCGCTGATGGACAACAGCGGCAGGAGCTTTTCGCCCACCGTGCAAGTCGTCTTGGTAAGAGATACGGTCAAATCGGGATGAGCCTTGTTGATGGTGCCCCCGATCGCAAACGTTTCTTCGCCCGCCTTGAGCCTGTACTTCGTCGCTGCATCACCGATAAGTTCCAACTCCACAGTAACGGTATGATCACCCGCGTCCGCGGAATCAAACGTTTTCGTTGCGTTAAAGTCCGTTCCTTCCGTGAGCGTATACGAATTTTCGCCGTCTGTGAAGCCCAGCGTGCCGAGCGAGATTGTGTCGCCGTTCGTCGTGCCGTCATAGCTGCGGCCAATGGAATCGGGCTTGCTTACGCACCAGATCTCCGTAAGCGTGTCCGTTTCGGAGTTAGGCTGTTCGCCTTCGCTTATGTTGGTCGCCTGCCCGCCGCCTTCGGTCGGCGCTCCGCCGGCAGTCGGCTGACCGCCCTCCGCCGCGGCCGCCTCGCTGCTGATGGCACTGCCGTTCGTACCCTCCGCCCACGCGGGGGCGGGCAGCAGCGTCAGGCACAGGGCCAGCGCCATGAATGCACTCAATAGTCTCTTTTTCATGCTGTTCCTCCTTTGAGATTCGGTCTGCTTTTATGTGGAAATCCGGCATCCGCCGGATGCTGTTTTTACAGGTCCTCGGGGACTAAATGCAGCTTTTTCGCGGTGGTCTTGGCCTCCGCCCGGCGCTTCACATCCAGCTTGTCGAGGATGTGGCTGACATGGGTCTTCACGGTCGGCAGCTTCACATCCATGATCTGTGCAATCTCGGCGTTGGACTTGTCCGCGCAGAGCAGATGGAGAATTTGCAGCTCCGTGGGCGTCAACTCCTCACCGGGGGCAAGGCGGGGTTCGAGGAAATGCGGGTAGAACGCCGCCTGCGTCCGCACCGCCGCCATCAGCCGCTTGCGCCATGCTTTGTCGCCGTCCCAGTCCAGCGCTTCCAGCAGCGGCAGCACCGCCGTGCCGTATACGCTGATGGTGCGGATGAAGCGGTACTCCGCTGCCGAGTCCAGCGCCGCCGTCAATCGCTCGCGCCACCGCTCGTCCTTCTTGCGGTACAGGGCAATGGCAGTCAGGACATTCAGGTGAATGCCATCGATGAGGCGGGCGCAGTTTTGGACGTACGGCTCCAGCGGGGCAAGCGTCAGCTGTACCGTGTCCGGCCTGCCGTCCTCCAGCTCCACCATGGCCTGGGTGAGATACTGGTAGCGCCGCATGACGTTCAGGTGCGTGGGTTCGCGCGGGGCTTTTTCCCGATACCACGCGTCCGCCGCGTCAAGGTCGCCGGTGTGCATGTCAATACGGCAGAGCATGGCGTCCATATTGGGCAGAAAGCGTGTCAAACCGCGCTCGGCAAAGCATTCACGGAGCACCTCGATGGTGCGCCGCGCGTCGGCGGGCTGTCCGTTTGCCAGCTGGCTGCGGGCCAGCAGTCCACTGACGGCGAACTCCATGTCCGGCGTGCCGCGGTTGCGGACCTCGTTCAGCTGTGGGAGAAGGGACAGCATCCGCCCGGCCACGTCCTCCCCCTTTTCAAACTTGCTCTCGGCGATGGCGCAGTCCGCAAGACCCACGCCGTCCCGCCCCAGCACCGCATCCACGGGGAGACGGAGGGTTTTGTAGAGCAGGTCGTCCTTTTTGCTCCATGCGGAAAAGTCCTTGCCGCCGTTCATGATGCTGGGCAGCGCGCTTGTGACGGAGAAGGACGGCAGCGTCACTTCCTTGTTCATCAGCAGCCGGAACACGGCGGGAATGGTTTCCGTCAGACCGTTCACGCCCCGCTGGGGGAGAGAAATGTCCAGCCATGCAAGGCGGCTGCGGGCCTGCTTTCCGGCGGCGTCCTGCCTGCCGCAGCGCTCGGCAAATGCTTGCAGCTCGCCGTACCAGCGCTCCGAGCCTTCGTAGTCCATGGCCAGCGCGCAGAGCATGCTCATGCCCTGCATCAGCGAGGGAGAGGCGAGAATTTCCGCCTCCGGCAGGCTGCGGTAGTATTTTTCCATCTCGGCATAGTGCCCCATGCCGGGGTGAAGTTCTGCATTACGCACCAGCAGCTCGGAAACCTTGGAATGGTCACCGCCGCTGGTGTAGCATTCCAGGGCGTGGGCGTAGTCCTCCTTCAGCTCATAGTACAGCCCGCCCCGGCTGATGAGCGCTTTGCGCTTTTCCTCGGTATACTCCCGTTCCATCTCCCAGAGGAGAAAAGCCCGGAAACCCGACCAGAAGTGGAAGCGCTGGCAGTCTTCGTAGCGCAGCATAGTAGTGTATCGAAGAATCCAGTCCAGCCGTTCGCCGGCACGGGGATCGCCGCTGACCATCCGCGCCATTTCCAGGTCGAAACTTTCAAAGGGGGCCAGCTCCAACAGGAAGCGCCGCACCGGCAGGTCAAAGCGCCGGTAGATGGCGGTCTCAAAGTAGAGGAACACCTCGTGGTACACCCGTGCCACCAGCTCCGGCGTCCACGGCTTGTCCGGGGACATGCACCGCGCCGTGATGGCCACACCCAGCGGATAGCCCACGGATTCTTTCAAAATTCCATCGATCTCGCTATCTGTTACGTTTACTCCCGAAAGCTGAAACAGCCGCCGCACATCGCCCGCGTCAAAAAGCAGGTCGTCGGCCTCCAGCACCGTCATCAGCCCCGTGTACTGAAACGCCGTCAGGCAGCCGGGCGGCACACCGCGCGAGAGCAGCACGAAATGGCGCTCCGGACTTGAGCGGATCAGTTCGCAAAGAGCCTGCTGCCCGGCTTCCTCCTGCATGAACTGAAGATCGTCAATCAGCAGAATGTCCCAATCCTGCGCTGACGGTGGGATTGCGCAGTCTGGGTCTGCCGCACTTTGCCGCAGCACGTTCCGACCGCGCAGCAGTGCGTCCGCCAGTACTGTCTTTCCAAAGCCGCAGGGCGCGCTGAAAAAAAGGACTCTGCCATGCGCTATGAAGCTGTCAAACCGTTTCTGAACGGAGGTCTTTATGATAATATTTTTGGTCATTTCTTCCCTCCCTTTGATACAGAGCGAGATTGCCATAAGTCTTTCGTAATCTGTCTCGAATTATATTATACGAGTCTGTTTCGAAATGTAAATCATCCCAAAGGATGAGACACGCTGCATAGCAAACTGCTATGCAGATCATTTTTGTTTGATTTTGATAGCATAGATGCAAATAAGCAGCCACACACCGAAGTGCGTGACTGCTATGTAAAAAGTTCGGAAAGGATTTTTGCAATCTGACACAGTTTCCTGGCCCTGAATCTCCATCAACATAAAATATCTCCATCATTTCAAAAGAGAATGACGGAGATATTTCGCCTTGTTTATTCTTGTAGCAACCAATCGGCTATATCATGGATTTCGATTCCTTCATAACTATATTTTGGATGTTTGGTTCTGGCAATAATCATTTTCGGATAAGCATCTCGGATCTGAAGCAGAGGAGAGCATTCTCTCTCAAATGTTTCCTGCCCGGAAATGTTGTCGCTGACCTGAATATAAATCTTTTCGCTACCTCTCTGAGCAACAAAGTCGATTTCCTTTTGATAGAGCTTGCCGACATAGACATCATATCCACGGCGAAGAAGCTCGATACAAACAACGTTTTCATATACTCTGCCATAGTCTATATTTCTGCTTCCCAGTATTGCATATCGAATACCGCTGTCACACAAATAGAACTTTTCAGAGCTTTCAAGGTATTTCTTACCTCGGATGTCATATCTCTTAATATCATAAAATACAAAAGCATTGCACAAATACTTAATGTACTTGCCGACGGTTACATGATTGGTTGGAGTCTCATTTGCTGTCAGTAGCTGACTGACCTTATTCGGAGAAGTCAGGTTGCTGATATTATCCATAAGGAACTCGCTCAGACGTTGTAAAACCAAAGTGTCCGGGAGAGTATATTTCTGTACCAAATCCCTTGTAACAATCGTTTCGTAGACCTCTTTGATATAGTTTGTTCTGTCTTTTTCGGTTCTATAAGCATAGGAACCTGCTAAACCGCCCTTGATAGCGTACTCATCAAAGAGCTTATCTTTGTCACTAATATCATCATAATACTGGCAATATTCCTGGAAGCTGAAAGGAAACACATGAATTTCAATATAGCGTCCGGTAAACAGAGTTGCCAGATCTGCACTCAACAGGAAAGCATTAGAGCCTGTTACATAGATGTCGTATTTTCCCTTAGAGTACAGGCTATTGATTGCCAACTCAAACTTGGGACACATCTGAACCTCGTCTACAAACAGGTAGTTCGTTTTTCCTTCCTGATAATGTTCTTCCACATAGGCGTGTAAGGCATGGTATTCCTTGATTTCTTCATACGCCAAATCCATGAAGTCGATGAAGATAATATTGATGTTTTCAAAATTGCTTTTCAGATACGCAATATACGCCTGCATCAATTTGGACTTACCAGATCGACGAATGCCCGTGATGATCTTGATGTCAGGAGTACCATTCAGTTCAATGATTCTATCGAGATATTTTGCTCTCGTGATTGTTTTCATATAGTCACCCGCTTTCAAAAATTGAAGTTTTTTCATTTCTCGAAACCGCTTCGCTGTACTTATTATACTGTCTGCTAATAGTATATGCAAGATGTCACTTTCAAAAACGCAAATTTTTTTATTTTTTGAAAGCGGAAACTATGTAAAGGCAACCCGAAGGCTGCCCCAGGCATCAAGCCTATCCTGTTTACACAGGTTCATTATCATCTTCATCGACGGAGCTATCTTCATCGTCGTCCTCAAACTCCGGATCGTACCCATAGTCCTCGTCATCGTCCACATAATCAGCATCTGGGTCAGGCTTTGCCGCTTCCTGTGCCTTCTTCTTTTCCTGGACTTTCTTAAATACGAAGAATCCACCACCACAGGCAAGCACAATCAGAGTAAGAATCGCCGGGAGCATATTTGTGGATTTCGGCTTTTCCTCCGGTGTCGGTTCTGTAATTTCAGGAACTGTTTCAACTACTTCCGGCTTTGTTTCCTCAACCGGCTTGGTGAACTCTGCAACTTCTTCCTCGTCCATCAGCTTGAGCAGGTCGGCTTCATCCACCTGATTCAGAAAATGCACGGTTTCCTCGCCCTTATCATCACGGTCAATGATGATATAGAAGTAGTTTCCGTTTTTGGTTACAGCGGTAATGAACTGCTTTCCGCTTTTCGTAGGCGAGCCAGCGTCATCAACCAAAGTCAGATTGCCGTCGGGAGTAAGCGGTAGCATCGGCTCCTCCGGCTCTGTTTCGGGAACTTTTTCTTCGACCGCAGGTTCTTCAGTCGCTACGCTTTCATCTACATAGGCAAATGCCGTTGTAGAAAACACGCCAAAACACATTGCACACGCCAGCAATGCGGCTCCAATTTTCTTAAATCTCATTCTGCGTTTCCTCCTCATTCATAGTATTGATCGTATCAGGCTTCGGAGCCATATCCGCAGCAAACATACGGAGCAGCTCGGAAAGCTGTTCGGGATTCAGGTTCGCAGCATGAACCATCTCATGGATTTCGGAATTTTCCTCCTCACGGTATCTGCGTTCCAGGTCTTTCACCTTAGCATCCCATTCTGCCCGTTTCTTACGGGCTTTTTCAAGGTCTGCACCTATTCTGTCTAACTTGGCACTCAATCGCCATCCCTCCTTTAGTTTCTGATTCTGCCGAAGCAGTAAAAATGCTGTTGCCAGTAATTCGATTCGATAGAAGCGTAGGAAATGGGGTTTCCGCAGTGGATCATCATACCATTGCCAACATAGATACCAACGTGTGATGCACCGGAGGTATCATAAGTGCCTTGGAAGAAAATCAAATCTCCCGGTTTGGCAGAGCTTTTCGGGATAATGTCGCATACGCCCATCAAACCGTTTGCGGTCAAACGACCAACACTCCAACCGTTTCCGCAGTGATTGATTACATAGGAAACAAATCCGGAGCAGTCAAAGGAGGTAGACGGGCTGCTGCCGCCCCACACATACGGGTATCCCAGATATTTTTCAGCTTCCCGAATCATATTGGCAAATCTTGTGTCTGTCAGCGCTTCGCCCGGAATATCATAATCGGTGTACTCGCCGCCAGGGGTGGCGTAAATGTCATTTCCGAAAATATCCGGTCTGTTGCCCCTTGTCTGAAGCAAAATTCTATATCGCTCCATATCATCTTCCGACAAGCCGGAATTTGAAATCACACTGTTCAAGCCCTTATTTCTGAGCTTCACATTCAGAATATAATATTCGTAATCTTCTTCCTCTGTTGTTGTCTCTCCCGTTTCGGGATCAGTAGAAGATGTTGTTCGTGTACGAATCTCTACTACTTCCGTCAGGGTCAGCTCATATTGTTGCTCAAATAGCCATTGCAGGGTAGCCTGCACCTCATCTCTGGTGTAATCCTCAAACTTCACCGTCAAATACGCCGCCAGCTCATAAGGATTGTGGTTGATTTCATCAAGGTCATACCGGTACTCGTCATATCCGCTATGAGTACGCTCGATATTATTGATTTTATTGCGGAGCGCAGCTTCCAAAGCCTTGTAATCATTGTCCGCACCAATAATATCTTCCTCTTTTGCAGTAAAAGAAGTTCCCAGAATGATCTGTGTGCCGCCTTGGAACATAGCCGAACAAGACGAGAACATCCCTGAGAGTATCATAAAAAGCAGTCCGGCAATCAAAACAAACAGAATCGTTTTAGAGTGTGTGGTGCAGAACTCCGTTACTCTTTCTGTGATGTTCTTGGCTCCCTGAGCTGCTTTGCCCGTTGCCTTGCCTGCACCCTTAGATGCAGAAGCCGTTGTCGAAGCGGTATTCTTACCGGCTTTGGCGGCAGCATATTCTTTCTTGATTGCCCTTTTCTGTTGCCAACGGGAAAAGGGATTGGAACCGGCATCGGGGTTGTCCTTTTTGAACTTCTCATACAGGGCATTTACATTTGCTTTATCTGACTTCTCAACCAGCTTTTCCGCCTTGTCGTAGGCTTTCAGCTTGTGACTGTAAACGGCATGATCGACGGTATAGACAGTGGATTCAACAGCCTTGGTCGTTTCCTGCACAGCCTGAACGCCGATATTATCATCCTCATATTCTGACACCGCCCGATGTGCTTTGGATGTGAGCGTGACTGCGGCACCACGGCTTGCCATGTGCTTTGCCACAGATGGGCGCTCGATTTCCGTAAACTCCGCTTTTTCAAAACGGAGCTTTGCTTTACGGGAACCGGCTGCATCTGTTTCCAGCTTTAGCTTCGGCTTTGCCTTTTTAGAAGCCAATTTGTCTGCCGCTTTTTCAGCCCTATCAACCGCCTTATCTGCACGGTCGGCAGCTTTCTTCACATGAGAATCTGCAAGGTCATCTTCGGTAAAACGGAGTCGTGTAGGTCTTTTCGCCATACATTACGCCTCCTTTTCCTGTGCCACCTCGTTTAACTTCGTGGTCATAATGCGATACAGTTCCAGATCTGTCGGGAATCGGTCAATGAACGGCAGAATCACATTGCCATAGAACAGAAGTCCTTCGCCCTCACCGGAGTTGGTTACATAGGACAGCTGATGCGGCGAAATGTTCAACCGCTGTGCCAGAATACTTCGGTCATCGCTTGCCTGATTCAGCATATAGATGAAATCAGAGTTTTCGAGGATGTTGGCAATCTCCGGGGAACGAAGCAGGTCTTTGACATTCTGAGTAATACCGGTCGGCAAGCCGCCCCATTTACGGAATCGCTTCCAGATTTCTACGGAATAGGTTGCCGTCTGTTCTTCCTTCAGAAGCAGATGGAACTCGTCAATATAATATCTGGTCGATTTACCGGCAGAACGGTTGGCAGTTACACGCCCCCAGACCTGATCCTGAACGATCAGCATACCGATTTTTTTCAGCTGATTGCCCAGCTCCTTAATGTCGAAGCACACCAGACGATTCTGAATATCCACATTGGTTCTGTTGTTAAACAGTTTCAGAGAACCCTTAACATAGATTTCCAAGGCGGTCGCTACATGGTGGGCTTCCTTTTCGTCCTGTTTCAGAAGGGCATCATACAAATCCTCAAGGATCGGCATATTCTCAGGGGCAGGATTGTCGAAATATCTCTGGTAAATCTGATGCACACAACGGTCGATAACCGTCTTTTCGATAGGCTGCAAGCCATCCTTACTGCCCATAATCAACTCACAGAGGGACAGGATAAAATCAGCTTTCAGTGCTACCGGGTTGTCATCCTCAGAGTAGTTCAGGTTGATGTCCATAGGGTTGATATAGTTGGTACTGGAGGAGCTGATTTTTACCACCTGACCATTGAACTTGTGAACCAGAGCCGCATATTCCGCTTCGGGGTCGCAGATGATAATATCGTCATCCGTAACCAGGAACGCATTGGTGATTTCACGCTTTGCGGAAAAGGATTTACCGGAACCGGGAGTACCCAGAATCAGTCCGTTGGGGTTCTTGAGCTTCTTTCTGTCCACCATGATAAGGTTGTTCGACAGAGCATTCAGCCCGTAATAGAGCGTTTCTCCACCATTCTGGAACAGCTCCTGCGTGGTGAAAGGCACAAAAATAGCCGTGGAACTGGTAGTCAGGCCACGACGAATCTCAATCAGGTTTTGTGCCAAAGGCAGGCTGCTCATCAGTCCGGATTCCTGCTGAAAATCCAAACGACGCAGATTGCAGTTATGCTTCTGGGCGATGCTCTGTGCCTGGAACACATTGTTCTCCAGTTCCTGCTCGGTGCGCCCGGTGTTCAGCACCAGAAATGTCACCATGAACATTCGCTCATTCTGGCTCTGCAATTCTTTCAGAAGTGACTTCGCATCTTTACCATAGGTAGCAAGGTCAGATGGGATAATGTCCATGTCATAGCCAGAACGCACAGCCTTTTTCTGTTCCTCGATTTTGGAACGGTCAAGCTCGGTGATGATTCTCTTGATGGTCTTAATCGCCGCAGTCTGGTCAACCGACTGGATGTGCATGGTCACGATCTGCGTGGATTCCATATCCAGAAAATCCGCCAGCATACGATCAGACAGGTCTGATGCCGTAATTGCCAGATAAGACATCGAACCGAAGATACTGCCCATCTGGAAGGTGCGGTTGGTCTTAAAGGCAAACGCCGTCGGAGCAATGAAGTCCTTTACGGACAGCCCGGATTCCACAAGATACTTCCAATCGAAGAAGAACTTATCATTATCACCCATGTGGAACATAGAGTGCATCAGATGCAGCCGCTCTTTGCCGTTCATGGTAGTGGCAATGACACCCAAACGCCGAAAGTTATTGAGCAGATCGTTTTCGATATGGTTGAGTCTCGGCTTTGCCTGCCGCATGGATTCGGCTTCAATGCCGAATGTCAGGTACTTGGTTTTGGTCAAGCCGTTGTTGCCCTGCGCCAACTGCTTTTTCAGCATCTGGCTATACTCGGCACGGACGGGATTGAAGCTGTCCTTCTTGAACGGGATACGGATACTCTTTTCAAAGCTTTCAGCATCGGTACTCAGGTTCATAAAGGAAAGCTCAAAGTGAATGGAGCTGTCAAAGAAATTCAGGAAACTGCACCACTCATCGAAGATGGCAGTCTTATCTTCCTGCTGTGCCAGCTGATAGTTGATGTCCTGAAACTGAATGGTCTTGGTGTAATAACTGTCAGTGACACGGCAGATGCCATCCGGGAACATTCTCTGAAAGGGAATGGACTGCTGTGCAGTCTGCGGAATACCGTTGTCCTTCTTTGCCCGTTCCACAACAGCTTTAATTTCTCGCTGCTGCTTCCGATTCAGATTTGCAGGCATTTTGATGTTTCTTGCCTGTGGCTTCTTTTTGAAAAACAATTCGTTCAACCTCCTTTTCCAGTTTGTACTGACGCATCAAAGCGTCATAATAGTTGTCCGTCTGATAAGGGCGAACCTTGGGACGAACGAATTTGGTCTGAATGAAGTGTTCTACAACCACTTCCAACGGCTGACTATCCTTTTCATACATTGCCAGAAAGAACAACGGTAACATGACGATCATCATGGACAGTGCTGCAAGGCTCACATTTCCGGTTGCTTTGACCAGAAAGAAAATCGGCACTCCGATGAGCGCCGCCGCACCAAAGCAAAGTAACTGCCGTTTCGTCAGATTGAAGAACACTTTTGTTTTTACCCTCGTCAGGTCACGAGGTACGGGAATATACGCTGCCAAACAATTTCCTCCTTCCCTTAGTGAGCGCTGAATACACCCTTCGCAAGCGAACCAGTCTTAAACAGGGTGAAGCACAAAAGGACGGTGTAGCCCATAACACCCCAGATAGAACCGATGATGTCATCACTGAATGCGATAGACTGAATCAGCACCGCATAAATGCCCACGCAGATCATAATCAGGAATCCCTGGAATCCGATTGCAAACAGCGAACGCAGATAATTCTGTCCGATATTGCTCTGTTCTCTGTTTCCAAAAGTGGAAAGCGGAATCGGGGCAAGGCTGACCATCAGATAAATTTCAATCATTCGACCGTAGACGATCACAAAGATGATGATTGCCAAAGCGGACATCGTGACCTGCACGATAAAGGATTGCAGGAACAAGCCGAGCAAAGGACCCAAATCCATTGCCATCAGCGTTTCTTCCATTGTTTCCAATGCCGAAGCATCTATGGCAGTATTTCCGGATATGATACCGGCGCTTGCGTTTATAACGTGCTGTGTCACATCAAACACAGCCATCGTGATATTGAATGTGTTTGTGATTAACATGACCGCAACAAAAGTCTTGAACACCCATTTGAAGAAGATCCAGGTTTCAAAATTTGCCAGATTGTTGTGGTCAATAATCATCTGAATTAGCTCATAACAGGCAATGAAGGTCAGAATCAAGCCTGCGATTGGGATAATCACTGACTCGGAGATGTTTCGTACCATGGCAAAGACACCCGGCGAAAAATTCGCCGGGGTCATGCCAACGGAGGTTGCTATCTCGCCAACCTGGTTGTTGACGGACTCAAACATCCCCGACAGATTTCCCATAATAGCTGAAACGAGCATTTCTTTCAGCCAGTCTGTGATCTGTTGGAGTATGCTGTCCAAAGGCGATTACCTCCTTGTTTTGTGATTAACCGAACAGTCCGGAGAGCAGAGGTACAAGGGTGGTGCCGATGAGGGCAACACCGCCGCCAGCCATGAGCTGCTTCATGCCCTGGGACTTTGCGCCGGGGTTATCGTTGC
>OMAK01000912.1_pt1 | contig 13157 bp, 15 predicted proteins | sample 1644681 | NCBI WGS metagenome assembly OMAK01 (sample SAMEA103958133, study PRJEB25191) | human gut metagenome | biome: human-associated habitat [ENVO:00009003]; feature: intestine environment [ENVO:2100002]; material: feces | place: Germany | collected 2013/2015 | reverse complement strand
GGGGCCGGGCATGCCCGGCCCGCGTGCCTGCCCAGGCACGGCATTTCGGGAAAGGCTGCGGACCGCACATGTGGCCCCTACAGACTGCCGCTCTTATTGGCTGCAAAAAGCAAGGAATCTATAAAAAAGTTAGGAGTCTCCCATGAGGATCAATCGCACAAATCCGGAGCAGTCTGCGGCTCAGCCGGTGCAGAGCCATGCAACGCTCAAGGCGCAGACCGAGGTAAACGGCTTTGAACTGCCCGAGCAGGAAATCCCGAAGGAAAACCAGAAGGAACCCCCGAAGGCTGCAAAGCCGCCGAAGCCCAAAAAGGAAAAGCCCGCCAAAAAGCCCCGCCGCCGGCCGGTGGAGGAGGTCGAGGACGACGAGGAGAACGAGCAGCCCCGCCGCCGTTTCCCGTTTGGCTGCCTGATCGTGCTCGTCATTCTGGCGCTGGTCGGCTTTGGCGGCTATAAGGTCAGCCAGTTCTACGCCGAGCTGGACGGCCAGAAAACGCTGGGCCCGACCCAGACCATCACCGTGCCCGAGGGCTCGTCCGTCGCCGGCATTGCGACCCAGCTCAAGGACGCCGGTGTCATCGAGTATGACTGGCTGTTCAAGCAGTACGTCAAGTACAGCGGCAAGGCCGGTGAGATCCAGTACGGCGACTTTGAAGTCCAGTCCGGCATGGCCTACAACGACATTATCAAGGCGCTGTCCGTCGTGACCCGCCGTGCAACGGTGAACGTCACGATTCCCGAGGGCACGACAGCCGTCGGTGTGGCGCAGATTTTCGTGGATGCGGGCCTTGTGGACGACGTGGACACCTTCCTGTCCTGCGCCAACGGCAACGACGGTACGGATTGGAGCAAGTACGATTTCTGGAACGCCATCCCCGACAATGATCGCCTGATGAAGTGCGAGGGCTACCTTTTCCCGGACACCTACAATCTCTATAAGGACGAGAGCGTCGCCTACTATGTGGATGCCCTCTACGGCGAGTTTGCGTCCAAGACCGCCGATCTGGCCGACACGGTCGCCGCCAAGGGCACGAGCCTGGACGACGTGGTCAAGCTGGCCAGCTTCATTCAGGAGGAGGCCGGTTTGGAGAGCGAGGACGCCAGGGTCAGCGCCTGCTTCCACAACCGCCTGGAATCCAGCGACCCGCAGTGGGCCGAGCACAAGCTGGAATCCAACGCCAGCAGCTATATCATGCAGGACAGCGAGAACAACTATCTGTGGAACTCCCCGACGGCGGAGTACTTCGGCTGGCCGGAGCAGGGCGCGATCCCCGATGACGTGCTGGCCCTGTACGACACCTACGCCATCAGCGGTCTGCCCGCAGGCCCCATCTCCTGCCCGGGCTACGCCGCCATGGAGGCCGCGCTGAACCCTGATGAGGAGTATATCAGCGAGGGGTACTACTTCTTTGTCACGGGCCATCCCGGCACCGATGTGGCAGGGCAGTACTTCTACGCCAAGACCGCCGACGAGCACTACCAGAACTGCGTCAAGGCCGGGTGGGCGTCGTAAGCGCGCAAGCTGCCCTGTAGGGGCCGCACATGTGCGGCCCGCAACTTCCCGTGGAATGCTGCGCTTTGGCAAACACGCGGGCCGGGCATGCCCGGCCCCTACAGCACGGACCCACGGCACACCACACATCAAATCCCCAAGCGCCCGCTTCCTACCGGGCGCTTTTTACGCAAAACGGAGGAAATCACTATGCTGCAACAGCCGGAACTGCTGGCCCCCGCGGGCAGCCTGGAAACGCTGAAATACGCCGTCATGTACGGCGCGGATGCCGTCTACTGCGCCCTGCCGGAATTTGGCATGCGCGCCGCACCCGTCAACCTGACCGTGGGCGAACTGCACGAGGGCTGCATCTTTGCCCATGCCCGCGGCAAAAAGGTCTATCTGACGCTGAACACCCTGCCCACGAACGAGGAACTTTCCAAGCTGCCCCGGTACATTCAGGACGCCGCCGAGGCGGGCGTGGATGCGTTCATCATTGCCGACTTGGGTGTGCTGGCGCTGGCCAAAAAATACGCCCCGCAGGTCGAGCGTCATGTCTCGACCCAGGCAGGCATCACGAACTATGAGGCCGCGAAGATCTGCTACGAGCTGGGAGCCAAGCGCGTTGTGCTGGCCCGCGAACTGCCCCTGACCGAGATCGCGCAGATCCGCGACAACTGTCCGCAGGATCTGGAGCTGGAGGCGTTCGTCCATGGCGCCATGTGCATGAGCGTGTCTGGGCGGTGCCTGCTGTCCAGCTACATGGCAGGACGCAGCGGCAACCGCGGCGAGTGCGCCCAGCCCTGCCGCTGGAAGTACAGCCTGGTGGAGGAGCACCGCCCCGGTCAGTACATGGAGATCGGCGAGAGCGAGGACAACGGCAGCTACATCCTGAACGCCAATGACCTGTGCACCGCGCCGTTTATAGATTTGATTTGTAAAGCGGGCGTTGACTCGCTGAAGATCGAGGGCCGCGCCAAGACGTTCTATTATGTTGCATCTGTCGTCAGCGCCTACCGCCGCGCGCTGGACGCCTTCCTGGCGGACCCGTACAACGATAGCTTTGAGCTGCCCGACGACGTCATTGAGGAGCTGAACCGCACGAGCCACCGCCATTACTCGCCGGGATTCTACTTCGGCAAGGAGCAGGCCCAGCAGACCCCCAGCCACACCTATGTGCGCGACTGGGATTTCATCGGCACGGTGGACAGCTGGGAGAACGGCGTTGCCCACTGCACCCAGCGCGGCAAGTTCGCGGTGGGGGACAGCATCGAAATTTTGCAGCCCGACGGCAGCGTCGTCAAGCTGACGCCTGCGTGGATCGAGAACGCCGACGGCGAGCGCGTGGACGCCACCCCGCACCCGATGATGCAGTACACTATCCCCTGCGAGACGCCGCTGATGGCGTACAGCCTGATTCGGATGCAGAAGCAGTGATTGGACTTTTGCCGGGGACGATGCTTGTATTCGCCCCTACAAAGCAGCCGCAAAAATAATAAAAAAATCTGCAAAAATCCCTTGACTTTTCTGTCAGTATCCCTTATAATAGTTCCTGCGCTGGTCGTGAGGTGCACGTCACACAACGCCGCGCAGGCTGGGTATGGCCCGGTAGTTCAGTTGGTTAGAACGCTAGCCTGTCACGCTAGAGGTCGTCAGTTCGAGCCTGATTCGGGTCGCCATACGCTGCTATAGCTCAGTTGGTAGAGCGCATCCTTGGTAAGGATGAGGTCAGCAGTTCAAATCTGCTTAGCAGCTCCAGCGCTGATGCCCACAGTGCAAGATACGCATTGTGGGCATCATTAGTATAGGGGCATAGCTCAGTTGGTAGAGCAGCGGTCTCCAAAACCGCGTGCCGAGGGTTCGAATCCTTCTACCCCTGCCAAAAGCCGCTTATCTCGTTTGAGGTAAGCGGCTTTTTGTTTTTTGTTGCGTTGTAGGGACCGGGCATGTGCGGCCCGCGGGTTTGCGGGAGCGACCCAACCACGGCTGGCATCTGGAATGCTAAACAGGCGCTTACTTACGATGCGCCGAAAAAAGAGGATGTGGACTGATCCACATCCTCTAAAACAAAAACAAATCCGAAACAATGCTCCACAAAGAAGATTGAGTTCGGATTTGCACAATATGGTGGAGCTGACGGGAGTCGAACCCGTGTCCGAAAAGAAATCAGTTAGAGTATCTCCGGGCGCAGTGTGTTTATTAAATTTCCCTTGGTGCGGGCGAGCACACACGCACTACACCTTGGTAGCTTCATAAGTTCATGCCGGGCCGCAAAGCTTAAGCCCGTTCACGTTCAGTACCTAATCGACGCCCTGACCCCATGCGGTACTAACACAGGCAGGACGGCAGCGCCTAATTAGGCAGCTACGGCAACAGGATAATTGTTGTCAGTTAATTTAAGTTGGCGCTTTTATCGTGGGTCACCGCCACGGCCCGCTGCTCACGCCTCTCTCTCCCCGTCGAAACCATTACAGCCCCGTATATTCGGCAGGCAAGCCCACCGGGAAAGTGAAGTAGAAACAACTTATCGCTGCGTTTTGAGTGCGCGGTCAATGTCGCGCTTGGCGTCGCGTGCCGCAGCAGACGCACGCTTGTCATACAGCTTTTTGCCCTTGCACAGGCCCAGCTCCAGCTTGACGCGCCCCTTTTTAAAGTAAAGAGAGAGCGGCACCAGCGTGTAGCCCTGCAGCTTGATCTGCTGCCCCAGACGGCGGATCTCCGCCTTGTGTGCCAGCAAACGCCGCGGACGGCGCGGGTCCTTGTTGAAGATGTTGCCCTGCTCATAGGGGCTGATGTGGATGCCCTTGGCGATCAGCTCGCCGTCATCGATGTCTGCCCACGAATCCTTCAGGTTGACCCCTCCGGCGCGCAGGCTCTTGACCTCGGTGCCTACCAGCTCGATGCCTGTTTCCAGTGCCTCGATGACAAAGTATTCGTGGCGCACCTCACGGTTGACGGCAATCATTTTTTTTCCACACTTGTCCTCTGCCATGGGGCACACCTCCTTTGCTATTGTGGTAGGATATTAAGTATAGCGCACCTGCGCGGGAAAGTCAAGCATCCGCCGTCGGATTTATGCAGCACTTTGCGCGGAAAAATGCAAAATTGCAAAAATTATAATTTTTGCAAAACCCTGTTGACATTCTCCTTCAAATCCTCTATAATAATAAAGCTGATTCGAGACAGCCCGGTTGACCGGGTGTAGCGCAGTTTGGTAGCGCGCTTGAATGGGGTTCAAGAGGCCGTGAGTTCGACTCTCGCCACTCGGACCAAAGATGGCTGTCAAGGTCAGCAGGAGCGTCAAATCCGAAAGGATTTGGCGCTTTTTTGTTTTTATGGCCTCAATCGCGGCAACGCTTGTTCCAAGCCGTTGGCGATGGAGCGCTTGCGGCGTATGTCCAGATGGCCGTAGATGTTTGCGGTCATCTTGATGTCCGAATGGCCGAGCCACTCCTGCACGTCCTTCAGACCGTAGCCCTCCGACAGCAGCATGCTGGCGCAGGTGTGGCGCAGGTCGTGGAATCGGATATGGGGCAGGTTGTACTTCTTCAGCAGCTTGTGGAAGGTGTGGCTCACATAGTCGGGGGAGTAGGGGTGCCCGTCCTCCCAGGTGAACACGTAGTCGTTGTCTATGTAGTCCTTGCCGAAGTGGTTGCGGTAGTATTGCTCCTGCTGTAACAGAATTTTGAACAGCCGCACCGCATCGTCTGTCAGGGGAAAGCTGCGGAAACTGGATGCGTTCTTGGTCTTGTTCTTCTCCACGACCTTCGTGACCCGGGCCACGGTGTGCCGTATGGTCAGCGTTTGCATCGCAAAGTTGATGCTGTCCCATTTCAGCCCCAGCACCTCGCTGCGGCGCAGACCGTACAGTGCGGTGACATAGATGATAGGGTAGAGACGCTCGTTTTTGACGGCGGTCAACAGATCACGCATTTGTGCTTCGGTGTAGAACGTGCCGGTAAACTGCGCCGCGTGCGGCATGACGACCAAATCGGCGGGGTTTGTCTGGATCAGACCGTCCCTCTGCGCCAATTTGAGCGTCTGATTGAGCACGTTCTTGTGCTGACGCAGACTGACCGCGGATAGGCCGCCGTGGCCGTCAGAGCGCCCGAATTTAGCCTTTACGTTGATGTACGTCTGCAGCGTCTCGCCGTCAACATCACACAGCCGGATTTGCAGGTCATCGAAGTAGGGGAGAATGTGCGCCCGGGCCTGAACCTCGTAGCCTTGGTAGGTGACCTCGTCCACACGATGCCGGACATCCTCCAGCCAGCGGCGTACAGCGTCACTGAATAGAATATCGTGAGGGGCAGCCTGCTCAGGCTTTTCGCCGAGCATGTCAAGCATGATCTGCCTGGCCTTGCCCTCGTTTCCTGTTACTGACAGACCTGTGGAAACCCAGGTCTGATTTTTTTTGCCATCTGTCGTATGCGTGAGCACAACATAGTATTTGTCGTTTTTTACGCGCAAGCTGGCGGTCATGAGAAGGGCCTCCCAAAGCATTGTGGCATAAGATTGCACCTCCAAGATTCGACTGTCGGGACGGGGCGTTTTCCTCGTCCGCAAAACCAGTATACTACAATCGTTACGATTTCAAAAATGTACGAATGGAACCAATATGGCGGCACAGCAATGCCGTGAAAGCGAGCGCCTTCACGGCATAATCTGCTGCTATATTGGTTTTGCGTTTTTCTCCCCCTGCAAATTCCAGACAGGCAACCCTTCCCGGCGCTGTGCCCTGCAAGGCAGCCTTTGGGCCGGCCTTGCAGCATGTTGTCACGCTTTCTTGGCACGCTCCCCGGGATATCCCGGATTCTGGCGCTGCTTCCCCAAAAGCGGTACGGCAGAGGACGCTATTCAGTTGTGGTGAGAGGAAGTATATCTCCTCTCAATTACAATGGATAGCGTCGGAGTGTGGGAATGGGAAGGACAGAAAATAAAAAAATTGTGGTGAGCAAATGGGGCAGTGGTTCCATAAAATGTTTATTATTGAACGGATTGGATGATTTTGCTTTAAATAAAATATGCAGTTGCTTCGCTTCGCTAAGTGAAGGTGAAATAAGTATTCAGTGTGGGGCAGAATTGCAATCAATGATGAAGATGTGAATCTGTACTACATTGCAGAAGCTGCGATATCACGGATATCAGAAATGTGCTATGATGTGCTTTTTGACAAATCATTTCCTGTTACGATTGAAACGTAGGGGGATATATGCTACACTAAAATAATACTCAAAAACTTGCATTTATGTTATCGCTGGGAAGGAAATGGCTTATGCATATTGACCAGTTGACCTTGAAAAACTTCCGGAACTTTGAGAGTGTAGATATTCCGCTGAATTCTAAAATGAATATTGTGATTGGCAATAACGGAAGCGGTAAAAGTTCTCTGCTCATGGGTGCATTAACTGCTGCTAGCGCCTTCTTTCTTGGAATTGACTACGCTTCTCCACGTAGCATCAAAACGGATGATGTTCGGCATGTAGCACATGCAGTTTATAAAGTATGTCAACAGGTGGCAGTCTATCCAGTCGAAGTTTCCTGTGAGGGTGTCGTTAATGGGGTCGCCTGCAAATGGTCGCGCTCTTTGAGCGGTCCTAAGTCTAATACGACTTATGGTGGGGCATCCGATTTGCGAAATATTGCATCTTCCTTGCAAAAAAGCGCATCAAATGAATATTCGGAAGATGTACTTCCGCTTATTGCTTATTATGGTACAGGTCGATTGTGGGCACAAAAGCAAGCAAAGAAAAAAGGAAAGCAAAAGCTGAAGTCTCGTTTTGAAGGCTATCAAGATTGCATTGCTGAGCAGGCAACGGACAAACAGCTCCTAGAATGGTTCAGTGAGACCACACTTCTCGTTAGCCAAGAAGGGCCTATCCCGCAGATGACTGCGGTTCGGCAAGCATTGGAACGGTGCTTTGCGGATTTGATTGATCATGATGAAACACAGAGGGTAAAGGTTGAATATCGCCAGCGCTATAGGACGGTTGTTGTCGAATACACGAATCGTTCTGGTGAACACGAACTTCATCCCATGTACGAGATGAGTGATGGCTATCGCTCAGTTCTAAGCATGGTGGCAGATATTGCGCACAGAATGGCGGTTTTAAATCCGCAACTTGGAGATGCAATCCTTGAAACGCCGGGTATTATAGTAATCGATGAAGTGGAATTGCACTTGCATCCAGGGTGGCGAAAGCGAATTTTGAATGATTTGACGTCAGTTTTCCCGAATATTCAATTTATTGTATCAACGTACTCTCCTGAAGTCATCACATCGTACAAAGAAGCTAATTTGATCTTACTAAAGCATGAAGGCAGTGCCACGCAGATTGAGTCAGCGTATGGGAAAGATGTAAATACAGTTCTTCGGAGTATTCTGCTTGTAGGGGATCGTCCTGCGGAAATTAAAGAACTGTTCGATAAATTTTCGCAGGTTCTTGATGCTGAAGATTATCCAAAGGCAAGGGAAATTCTATCTCAACTAGAAAATATTCTTGGTTACGATGATCCAGAGGTTTATAAGGCTAGAAGTAGTCTGGAAATTGAACAGATGGAGTGGCCAGAATGAGATACATAAAAAAGGCTGGAACTGAGCCAGAGGATTTGCAAAAGTATAAAAGGGACTGCCGCAGGGCATCCCCTCCGCTAAAAATCACTTACAAAGACATGCCAAAAGATGGCTCACGGAAACAGCTTGCAGTGGATCAAGGGTATATATGTGCGTACTGCATGCGCAGAGTTTGCCTTGATTCGGAGAATAAAGAGCAATATATAACCATCTCGGTTACAGCCAACGAACGATTGAGACAACCGCTCATTGTTCGCGACACACCGTCCGCGAGGTTTTAGCCGAGATGGACAAGCATGGCATCCAGTGACCCTTGACGATGACATTACCAACGCAGACTTGGAGCAGATGCTCTTCCCGGACAAGTACAAGAGTGCTTGCTTGTACGTTGAACCGGACTATCCGTACTTTCACCGTGAGTTGGCAAAGCGTGGTGTTACACTGACCTTGTTGTGGGAGGAGTACCGCCGCGAATGCTACGATGAAGGCAAGAAGCCGTACATGTTTACACAGTTCGGCGAGAAATACCGCAAATGTGCCCGCGTCACCAAGGCAACCATGCGTATCCAGCACAAGCCCGGAGACGCCATTGAGGTGGATTGGGCTGGCGATACAATCCCCATTTTCGATTCTGTAACCGGTGAGCAGAGCAAGGTGTACCTATTTGTAGCAGTCCTGCCCTGTAGTTACTTCGCCTATGCAGAAGTTTGCAGTGTAAGCGCACGATAAATGACGTCCTGTGAAAGCAACGGTGCCTGTGAGATAATACGCGGCTGTCATAATAGGGACAAGGGTACGGCAGAGAATGAAAGGCTCCGCGACCCGAAGTTCATATTTTCTTACCCGAAGAATGAACGACTGATCTTTTTGGGTGGCAGAAATGCCGCACGGGAAGAAATCTCGACCATGAGGGTGGGGTGACAGCCAGCGGACAGGTGTGAGATCCTATCCGCTATTTGTGTTGGATAAAATATGGATAAGAAATTGAGTGGGATTGTAGGAAGAATTTATGAGTAAGAAACTTGCGATTGCGATGTTCGGACAGAAGCGATTATCGAGAGAAGGCGGAGTAGAAATCGTTGTCAAAGAGCTCTGCACCCGAATGGCACAGAATGGTTGTGACGTGACCTGTTACAACAGAGCAGGCCATCATGTGAGTGGTGCAGAATATGACGATGCTGGTAAAACGGAGTACGAGGGAATCCGTCAGAAGTCTGTTCCGACCATTGAGCGGCGCGGACTTGCTGCAGTCAGCTCCTCCGCATTTGCGGCACTTTATAGTGCATTTGGAAAATACGATGTGGTGCACATCCATGCCGAAGAACCGGCTTTTTTCTGTTGGCTTCCGAAATTGTTTGGGAAGCGTGTTGTCGTTACCATTCATGGCATTGATTGGCAGCGCGAGAAATGGCAATCAGGACTTGGCTCTAAGTTTATCCACCAAGGCGAAAAAAATGCTGTGAAATATGCGGACGACCCATTGAACTACGAAGATGTTAAGAAGTGTATGAAACGACTGCATGCGTTCCATGACTTGAAATTGAAAGTAAATCACGAGTTTGATATTTTCGGCCAGATGGAGTTCTATGAAACACTGTGGGAGGGGATGCCTTCTGTTTATAAGGATTATGAAAAAACAAAAGCAAATGTTCTGTCGCTGAAGTCTTATATTGATGCACATGCTGGAGAAAAAGTCTTGACACATATTGATGCCGTGCCAGATAATTTCCTATTTGTTGAAAAAGATGGAAAAGAAGAAATCCGACTGATTGACTGGGAGTATGCAGGAATGCAAGATTGCTTTCTACGCGACTTCTTTTGATTCGATTGCTTTGACAGCATCTTGCTATAGCTATCATACACTGAAAGATGATGAGCAACCGAATAAAGGAATTCAGTTGATGTGGTGTATTCTGCTTATTTTGCTTCCGATTGCTTTGCTGTTTGCAGAAAGCTCTATGAATAATCTTCAGTCAGTGAGTATTGTGGCGGCATTCCCGATTGGTGCGGTAATCGTGATGATTGCGGTCAGCTTTATGAAGGATGCTAAAAAATACATGGAAAATTTGGAAGAATCGGCGAAGGAAAAAAGTGAGAAATAACTGGAGGAATACCTGAAGCCGTGATATAATTGAACAAAAGCCGTGTGAAAAAATCACACGGTAGCTGCTCTAATAATCACACACCTCTCCGCAGTGGGCAGCAGGCAACGATCTTATGGTCGGCGAAGATGTGAGAAAAAATTAGATTGGGGGACAATAATATGTTTAGAATTAATCACAATGATGCAATTGAGTTGGAATATCAGGTTAGAAGACTTTACGGCTGTGATCGAGGTGGTGTCTCTGGTATGGCTGATGCAGATTATTTTGAGGGCCATCCAATTCAGGCAGCAGTTTTGGTTGTTTCTTATATTCATGCTAATCATCGTGAAAGTGGTCCGTACCAGTTTGATGAGTTCCGCAGTAAATATGAGACTATTTTTGAATATCCGGACGAAAATAATGCAGCCGATGAGGTAAGAAATTATATTGATGAACTCAGCTCAATTGTCGAGCAGTATATTTAATGCTCAATGGAAAATGAGTGTGTGTAGAAGAAAGGCTGAATGAATATGCCCAGAACGAAAGGCAGCAAAAACCGTCCCAAAACCAATACCACCAAAGACTACACAACTCAGATCGCGGAGAAGCAGGAGATCATTGCGTCTTTGAATACTGAGATCGCATCCATCACCGCAAACATTGACACTTTGAAGGCTGACCTGAAAGAGAAGAAGACTGCTCTGAAGAAGGCCGAAAAAGAAGTGGCATCCCTGGAAGCGAAGAAGGCAAAGGCAGATGCTAAGGCCGCTGAAGAAGCTAAGAAGACCGAAGCGGAGGCTGTGCTGAAGAAGCTGCTGGCAAGCGGGATGAGTGCAGACGAGATTCTGGAAAAGCTGAAATAAACAAGAACCCAAGAAAAAAATAAATGCCGTGTGGACAAACTGAACTCCAGGAGTTCACACAGTATTTTTTGAAGACCGCTATATAGTTTATAACGAAAATAAAAGAAGAATATAATTTAAAGAAATGGAGCGTGAGAAAATGAATTTATCAAAAATACATCATATTGCAATCATCGTATCCGACTACGAAGCCGCAAAAGATTTCTATGTGAACAAGTTGGGATTCTCCGTCATCAGAGAAAACTACCGTCCGGAGCGAAAGGACTGGAAGCTGGATCTTCGTGTCAATGAGCACACAGAGCTGGAGATTTTTGCAGAAGGAAACCCGCCGAAGCGTGTGAACCGCCCGGAGGCCTGTGGGCTGCGTCACCTTGCATTCTGCGTAGACAGTGTGGAGCAGACGGTGAGGGAGCTGGCGGAGGTAGGAATTGAATGTGAGCCAATTCGTGTGGATGATTACACCGGCAAGAAGATGACATTCTTCCATGACCCGGATGGACTGCCGCTGGAACTGCACGAGTAAAGGGGGACAAAATGATATTTCGTAAGGCAGAAAAAGAAGATTTTTACAAAATCAGATCTCTGTACTGGAACTTGATTAATCAGGAGCAGGATGATCCGTCATTTCCGCATTGGAAGAAAGGAATCCATCCATCTGATGAAATGATACAGAACAGCATTGATAGGGAAGAACTGTATGTGTTGGCAGATGGTGATGAAGTCGCAGCGTGTGTCATAGCAAATGATGAAAAGGTCGATGGCTATTCGGATGCACCGTGGCAGATTGATTCGGACGAGGTAATCGTTCTTCATGTTCTGGCGGTTCATCCGGATCGTCGTAGAAAAGGACTGGCGCAGAGATTGGTAGAGAATGTAATTGAACAGGCAAGAAATGCTGGCAAGAAGGCATTACGACTTGATGTGATCGAGAACAACACATCGGCCGAAAAGCTGTATCAGGAACTGGGCTTTCGATATATCCAGACCAAGACGCTTTATTATGATGTGGTAGGTGAGATGACGTTCAAATTGTATGAACTGGTGCTATGAGCTATGGGAGAGAAAAGAAAGTATAAGCCCCGGAAGCCCGGCGGCGGTCGAAAGAAGCTGAAACCGGAGTTTGATGCCGGGAAGAATCTGAAAGAGCAGATGGAAAGTGCTGTGGCACTTTATGATTCTGAGATGTCCTTGCAGGCCATCGCTGATGAGCTGGGATTAAATCCAATTAAAGTAAGAAAGCTACTCATCACGGCTGGTGTGTATGAATCGGATGTGGCGGAAAAAGTAAAAAACACTTTTAAAGAATACCGAGAAACACAGGACTACAAAACCTCCATACTCTCAACCGCAAAGGCGCTTAACCTTTCCAAAGCCTCCGTTACCTCGTACCTGCCTTATGAAAAAGGCGTGTACTTTCCAAACACAGCAGATAAAGAGAAAATCAGCGTAGGAGCAGAGCGACAGCGGAGATACAGAGCGGTAAGAAAACTGAGAACCGAGCCGACAGAAGAGCATCTGTGGGAGGTGGTTCTTCTTTATGCAGGTGTGCGTTTCAAAACGTACTCAGGTTTACCCTTTACCTATGAAATACGAAAGGGCCGGAATGGGCAATACACTAAGGAACTGTGGATCGATCGCAGAGAGAATAGTAAAAGCCTGGCGTGGAGTTCCGTGCTGCTGGCTCTGGGCCATATTAAAAAGGTAGGAGAAATAGTTGAACGACCGAAAGCGCTGGGCGATATCCGGGGAGTGACTTACATCTACGGGGTGTTCTATCGGTTCAGACTGATCGATGTGTCAGATGAAGCGAAAGAAAAGATGAAGAAATCATTCAATAAATCGTCCTGACACGGATGTGTCAAGGTTACCCGTGCATTAACAACACAATGTTAAAATAGCAATATGTCCACGATGAGCAGGCGCAACACCTGTCTGCCGCAGTATTTTTACTTTATAAGACATCTCTATGGATGACGGTAAGGTTCGATTTTGAACTTTGCCGTTTTTCTTTTTATTTAAAATTATAAATTTTTTCAGAACTGTATTCCAAAACGGCTCTGCGGATTCCTATTAGTGTAGGGGTTTTCAAAATCTTTTGTAAAACGGCTTTCCTCTAGTTTTATGAGTGGAAAATAAACAAAATC
>OMAK01000909.1_pt1 | contig 13186 bp, 8 predicted proteins | sample 1644681 | NCBI WGS metagenome assembly OMAK01 (sample SAMEA103958133, study PRJEB25191) | human gut metagenome | biome: human-associated habitat [ENVO:00009003]; feature: intestine environment [ENVO:2100002]; material: feces | place: Germany | collected 2013/2015 | reverse complement strand
ATGCTGCGGCCGTCCAGATACACACCTTCAAATACCTGGGTGTTTTCGATGGTGTCATTGTCGGCTTTTGCCTCATACATTTTCACTTTGATTTTGCCATCATGTTCTTTAATGATGATCTTCCGTCCGTTGAGATAGAGAGTTGTATCTTGCGGGATGCTTTCTTGTGCCACGACTGTCATGGAAGTCATGATAAGGAATAAAAAGAAAATTCGTTTCATAAGTTTTATTATTTGTGATTTATAAATTTCAGAATTAGTCTTTGCTGAATATCAGTGTAACAAGGTCGTCACTGTCTATTTCGCCTTCGATATAGATAAGTGTGGCTTCTCCTTTCTTGCCGAGCCGGAATAGTATGAAGCGGTTTATTTTATCTTTTACCGGAGGCAACTGGTAGTATCCCGATTGAATATGCCCGTCTGTCACCACTTCTTTTATTTTCCTGGCATGTTCCCGGTCGGATTCCAGACACCGGTAGATGTCCGGTAATGCCTTTTCTGCCTTTGTCAGTTTCAGGCTTTGGTAATGGGTGATGTCCCAATTCTTGGATAACATCTTGGACAGTTCCACGTAAGTGGCCCCTTTCTCATTGCCGTATTTCTGAAATACGGATGCTATTTGCAGCCCTTTCTGGGCGTACATGCCGGTACTGAACAAGAGCAGCAGGCAGCATAGCAGGGTATGAGTGAACTTTTTCATAATTGTATCTATTGGTTCTTTTTATTATTCAAACATCAGATCAAGCACTTCATCTTCCGTAGTTCGCATATCTCGGAAAGCAGCAAGGGCTTGTTCATGCACCAGGTTTGCATCCGTGTATTGCTTGCCGTCGATGATGACGTAATTTTCCGGAGTGGGGTGAAGGTATCGCTGCGTACCGGCAATGCCGATCATTAATAAAATTCCGGCTGCTATTCCTCCCGCTGTGTAAATAAAGCGACGGCGGAAGGAAGGCTTTTTAACAGGAGCACTTTCTTGCCGGAATGCTTTTGCTTCCTGATCCAGGCAGACAAACAAGGGACGGTATACTTGTAACGATTCCGGTACATTTTCTTGCGTGAAGAAACTGCGTAATTCGCGTTCTTCCTCACATGAGGTCTGTCCTTCGAAATAGCGGTCTATTAATTCTTCTATCTTCATACTTGTTTCCTCCTTATTTTTTCTTGTACGGTTTGCAGGTAAATTTCTCTCACTTTCTTTCGCGCTCTCGACAGGTTACTTCGGATGGCTTCCGGATTACAGCCTGTGATGTCGGCGATCTCTTCCGTTTCATACTCCTCGATGTCTTTCATCCGCATGATGGTGCGCTGCAAGGTAGGCAATGAATTAATAATTTCATGCATCAGACGGATTTCGTCTTTTATCTCAAGCAACCGTTCCGGTGTCCCACCGGGAGTGGCATCCTGTACATACTCTAACGGTACGCTGGCGGTATGCCTGGTGCGCCACATATCCATGCAGAGATTATGTGTCATGGTCATGGCGAATGCTTCAATGTTGCGGTACTGTTCCAGTTCAAGTCTTTTGTTCCATAGCTTGAGCAGGACTTCTTGTACGGCATCTTCTGCATCGTCCGGACTTTCGGTCAACTTCCGCGCATAATTCAATAGCTTATTGCGGAGGGGTAGAACGGATATTTTAAATTGTTTGAGTTCCATTTACATTACTAAGACGAACGTGTAAGGCGAACGTGACATCAAAAATAAAAAAAAGTGTTGCACAAAGCAATTTTTTGTTTTGCTTTGGCAACACTTACCATTTGGGGAGAATATGAACTACTTGAGTGATTCCATATCACTTCATGCAATTATAAGGTCAACCGGACAGAGACTATGCTGTTACCGGACAACAGTACATATACACCCTCACCAGATTCCAGCATCTCAGTACTGATAACTTCCATATTTTTGTTTTCATTGGTTTCAACGGCATTTGCACGCTTCATTCCTGCCAACGGTATTTCTATACACTGGGTGGCTCCGGTGAAATTCAGCAATACAACCGTTACTTCATTTCCTGTTTCATTGATGTAGGCTGTGGCACATATTCCTGTATTATTCGTGACAGCTTTAATACGGGTAGTACCTGTGGCGTACTGCGCGTAATGGGCCATGATGTAACCATTCTTAGCAATTTCACCTTCACCCACCGGGCTGCGCTTGTCATTATCGCCCATCAATCCATAGAAGCGCTTTAAATACCAGTATACGTATGCACTGCAATAGCCCTCCATACACATGTGGATTTCTTTGCCAAGATGGTTGAGGCAGTATTGCCACTTTTGGAATTCCCATGCTGACGGATCATCTGATTTTTCTCCGTCATTAAAGAGATGTTCCGTCATCCACCAAGTCTTTCCATGGATGCGAGGGTAGAGACCGCAGATGTAATCGTGACGATTTTTGACGTATCCATTATCCAGGTCTGTAAAACCTTGATAAAGGTGTCCTGCAATAATATCGGTCTGTGCAAATGCTCCGGCATCATTGATGATCGGATCCGTGTATTCGGGTGGTGTACCACATGCTTCGGGAGACATTAGTCTGACTCCGGTTTCACGGATTTTGGCACCGTATTGCTTCACAAAATCTACCACTTCCTGAGGAGTCCAATAAGTAAAGTCCATATCCGGTTCATTCTGAACAGATATGGCATAAAGATCTACTCCATTCTGTTTCATGAAATTGATGTAACGGATAAGATGATCGGCGTATGCTCCATAGTTCTCTTTTTTGAGATGTTTTACTTCGTTGCCGTTCACCTTGATTTGCTCGGAGAGAGCATCAGTACAGTCCCACGGACATGCAAAAACTATTGCTCCATTGGCCTGTGCCGCTTTAGCCGCTTCTACATCAGCATTCCAATCAGATTCGTTGGGATAAACCATCAGGCGAAGGATGGAGTAGCCCAATCCGCCTTCACCATACATTTGGTCTAATTGTCGGGCAGAAATGAGGTTTCCGCCACACCAAATTTTAGGATTGTACATTCCACCGAATCCTGCTATCGGCTGATATTTTACTGTAGGGTCAATATTAAGTGTAACAGACTTGAACGCCGGTTCCTGTTCTATCAATAGATCAGTAGTCTGCTTGTTGGTTAGGTCAGTAATGTGAATAGTCTGTGTACGTTGTTTCATTGAAGCGTTAGCATTGCAAACCACTTGAATTTTTGTGTACTGCTTTTCTCCATCACTGCTTCCACCTGACATCGGAGTTATACTTTTTACAATATCTCCCTGTTCGAAGGTTATCTCCCAGGAGGTTTTTGCCCATTCTATAACGACCTCTGTCTGGTTTTCACCGGCACTCACTGTAATTGACTTTTTTAGGAAGAGCGCATATGCGCCCTTCCCGTTATCATCAGTCTCCGCATTATTATTATCAGAGCATGCCCAACATGACATTCCCATCAGAAAAATGCATAGATTTCTAATAAATAGTTTCATTATACTTCGGGTTATTTCAATCCTTCAACTATTCCTTCATACATTCCATTTCGATTGTATCCCGAAGTCCAGGGGCAAATCTTGTTACCGGTACTGGTTTCGGTCATACTTGAAATGGATATGCCATATTGCTTGTCCGATGCGATAGTTTTCCGATATTCTTTCATGATGAAAGCTATGTAGTTGGCTGCGGCACTCCGTTCATCGGCGGTCAGTTTACTGGTCTGGATGAATTTACCCTCTGTATCTTCCACCATCATGCTGAGGTCGGATACACGTATCAGTTTACCGGTCTGTGCCAGCTTGTCGAACAATTCGGAAATCATCTCTTCATTGGCTTTCTGAGAAGTGGCATCTTTGGAATAAACCGCATGAAGAAGGATGTTGTATCCGTCAATACGGGTTACATCATCTGCTTCCCAGGATTTTACCAATGCGATCAATTCATCGGCTTTCTGTCCCATCTCATCAGATTGATTGAAAGTATTGCTAACGAAGAGGTTGAGATCAATTTTTGCTGTGTCACGTGCTTGTTTTACGGCTGTACGTGCATATTCTACTTCGCCCAAATATTCACCCCAGTTGAAGGTGTTGGCATCCATGGTTTTGTCAAGTGGTTCGCCTACAATATTCCATACTTTTACAGATTCACCACCGGCATTTACTATACCGCCGATCCATTTATTCATCTCTTCAGTGAAGATATTCTTTTTCTCTTCCGGAGTTTTCTCGATGATGGTATCATCAGCTTTCCAGTGGAGGTTGATATTATCGATGTAAGCATGCCACTCACCCGAGCCTGAACCTACGGCCAATTCTATCTCGGTCAGATCTTTCATGGAATTAGGTATAGCGATCTTTCCTCCTCACGTAGCTTCACCTTCTTTCAGGAATGTAATATAAATCTTGTCTCGTCCCCATTTGTTAGCTTCACAACCGAAGTTGAACGGTCCTTGGCCGCAGTTGAATTCTTGTCCATTAATCACTACCCGCATGCCGTCGCCCCAGCCACCTTTACCATCTATCAGGTACATGTCGAGAGAAAGACCTATGTAGTCACCTAACGTTCTTCCGTTTTGCAATTTTACTGTGAATTTAGGATAAGATCTATTGCAAGGGGTAGCAGCTGTACCTACGTGTAATACTTTACCACTGCCTTCAGGATCATTTTCTACAACGGAAGAGTTTCCGTTAGTCATCGGATAAGACGTTCCAAGTTCATCTTTTTCAAAGTCAATTTTAGTAACACCTGTTCCGGGAAGCTCATAATTCATCACGATGTTATCGAGAAAATATTGTGCTCCTCCAGAAGCGGAACCAACGGCAAGCTCAAATTCAGTAAGTCCTTTCATTTCATCCGGCAATATGAAGCCTGGAGCTGTAGCGCTATTTAAGCTGATGACCGCTCCACGATTCCAAGTGTTGGGATTACAACCAAAAGTTTTAGCATTCATACCAACGTTGAACTCTTTTCCATTAATAAAGACTCTCATACCTGCTCCATATATACCGTCTTCGTTTACAATACGCATATCAATGGTCAGATTGACGTAATCGCCCAGTTTTCGACCTTCCGGTAACTTGACGTTGAACTTAGGATGTGAATAGGCAGCTTTGTTATCGTCGGTACCTACATGCAGTGCTTTACCACTCTTCCCATCCGGGTCGTTTTCTACCACAGCCTGACTTCCTCCGGTCATACCGTAAGCTTTGCCTAGTTCATCATTCTCGAAGTCACAAATCACAGTTTTACCTTTCTCGGGTACGAAGGGAATAATGATGGGCTGTATCAGTTCATTATAATAAGCGGTGCGTTGTCCCTGATTGGAACAGAGCGTACCACCATAAAGCGTTATGTCCGTTCCTTTGACAGCATCAGCTACTAATTGCATTCCGCCAAAATCGAAGGAACCATCCTCTTTCAATGAATTGACGGGAGTGATAGAACCGCCAATATCTATGCCATCAAAATTGCTAAGTATGGTGCTGTAAGCAATGTCTTTCTTTAAAAAGTCTGTTGAAGACAAGTTTGCCGTAAACTTGAACGGAGAACTGGCATCGCGGGTAATGTACGATTTCAGCAAATCAAAGCTGGCCAGGTATTCGCTATTGGCCACTTCTTCAGGCTTTTCTACCTGAAGGTTGCAGTCATACTTATCGGTGCATGCCATAACCGTTGCACACATCATGGCAATACCGATTATCTTATGATTAAAGTATTTCATGTTTTCTTTGTTTAAACGTTTATACCAGATAATACTATCTTATTTCTATTTCGAATGACTTGCCACCTTGTACGGCACGACTGCTTAACACCAACGTATCTTTGGTGGCGTACTGCATGTTTTTGGTTTTAAAGTCAATTGTATAGTCCAGATAGATAGCATTACGATCTTTACCGCCAAGGCTGTTCTTTTCGCCCTTCTTCACAAATTTACCGGTACCGGAAATGATAAGATCATCGGAAGTACTACCTACTGTGCAATTACCATCTTCGGTAAAAGTCAAGCTGAGGTTGTAATTGAAAAGATTACCTTGTGCATCCTTGGTTGATAAGGATAGAATATTGTCTTTCAGGCTTTCAGTTGTAATATTTACTTTCTCATCCTTCTCTACATATTGCTGATGGCGTACCAATTGCGAAGAAACGCCGTTTATCACAGCTTGATCCACTCCACGACGCAGGTACTCACCATGCCAGGGATTGACATACTTTACAGCATAAAGTACAAAATTCTTGGGTTGTACACTCCAGTCGCCACTATTTGTCAACATGGGGTTTGCTACGACTGCTTTACCCTGAAGGATGGAGTCTGCACCCTGTACGCCTGTCATCTTCAGAGGAATCACGTAATAATTATCAAGAGTCTTTTTATCGGCAAAGAATGCATCGGTAAACTGTACCTCCACACCACCTATAACTTCACCCTTGGGAATATTGATCTGGTTGGCGGCCAGGGTGTAGTAGGAGGTGGGCATAGGGGTAACAGGAGTGTTACTTCCTTTGAAATAGAGGTTTTCGCAAAGCGATTCATCTACCTGAGTATCAATAATTACATTCTTGCGGTTGGTATAACCACCACCCCAAGCTGCTTTAATGGATACTTTGTGCTGATTATCCAAAGAGTTATCGAGGAATTCGTCTTCTCCCAATTCAATGGTACGCAAACCATATTGATTGGCAAAATATACAGTTTGATAATCGAAGTCGGAGAATTCATTGTCAGAGCTTTCGCACGCGGTGAAAGACAAGAGTAATGAAGTCAGTCCGATATATGCTAATTTCTTTTTCATATCATGCTATTTTATTAATAGTGTTCACAATTTTGTTTATTTCCATCCTTTATTCTGGATGAGGTTGCTGTACTTCAGTATCTCAGAGTTGGGGATAGGGCAACAGTACATATAATCTTCATACGAACGTTCTTCTACGGTTATCTTCTGATAGCTGTTACCATTCCAGCTAATGCCATATACCGGTTCGTTCAGGTCGGCTTTCCAGCGACGGAGATCCCAAAAACGGAATCCTTCGAAGCAGAGTTCCAATCGACGTTCGTTGCGGATCAGTTCGCGCATTTTGTCTTTGCTGGCAGCGCATGCTTCCAGATAGGCATCATTGGTACCACCTATGCCGGCACGTTTCCGGATGGCTTTGATTACATCGTAAGCGGAGTAATCTCTGCCGTTGGCGTTTTTCGGTCCCCAAGCTTCATTGGCTGCCTCAGCATAATTCAGGTACATTTCAGTATAACGGATACGGGGTGTGTAATGCGGCTGTTTGGAAATGGATGCCGGATTACAGTTCACATCCATGCGCAAGCGTTTTCTCATGTAATAGCCTGTTCGGGTCGAGCGGTTTTCGGTCACGTTAACACCGTCTTGATTTCCCTCATTGATGTTGATTGTTATACTCTTCTCACTGATTGTACTTCCATTGTAAAAGATGTATTTGCCCAAACGGGGATCGCGTCCAGCATAAGGATTGTTGGCATCGTATCCGCTGGCTGCGTCATTGATGGGGTATCCATTGGCCATAGGGAATATATCGACCAGATTTTGCGACGGATTCATATAACCATTACCGTACAAACTCGGTGGGAAATTTTGTGATTCCTGGTCGTTATCACCACTTCCTTTGTTTCCTCTCCATAAGATTTCATTTGGATTGGCACCATCCTTAATTGTATTTATAATAGTAGGTGAGTAATATTCCACTCCGTCGGATGCTAATCCTGATAGACCTCCTTTATAGTCTATTACAGCAGCTGCGGCATTAGCGGCATCCGCCCATGTGGCAGCGTTGGAAGCATCTTCAAAGAAGGGACTGGCAGCCAGTACGGCTGTGCGTGTACGGAAGGCACGGGCTATGATTCCGTTATACAACTGACGTGCTTTGGCACCCATAACGGTGTTGTATTTACCGACGTCTTGTGTGAGACTCTGGAAATCTGCAGGAACGCTTCCTGAAACATCTTCATACTCATAAGGAAGTCTTTTCTCTGCTTCGGAAAGATCATTGTAGATTTGTTCTACACAAGCCTGAAACGAAGCACGCGGTTGATTGAAATCCGACTCTATTGTCTGAGGTTCTGTAAATATGGGTACACCGAGCAGTTCGCCATTTGCACCAAAACCGGCATGGGCACGAAGCAGATAAAAATAGAACATCCCACGGAGTCCGTAAGCTTCACCAGTGAGGCGTTGCGCAAACAATTTGTTCAGTTCTTCATCATCCGACCATTTTACGCCTCCCACATGCTCCAGGAAGAGGTTGATGTATTGAATGGCACCGTAGGAATTGGTCCACTGATTCTGTGGATTATATGAACTTGTAGTCCAGGCACCGGTGGCCATTTGCAGATACACATTACTTGGCTGGTTGGTTACGGCGTCATCCGTGCCATACTCGCTGTTATCGTAATAGCCCGGAATCAGACTGTATACATTGTGTAATATTCCCCGTGCGTATTCCGCATCGTTGTACATGTTTTCCACGCCTTGGAAGTTTTCGATGGCTGGTGAAAACAAATCATCACAACCGGTGAGCATCAGGGCACCTATTATAAAAGGTATAATTTTCTTTTTCATAATCTTCTTCTTTATTAATCAATAAAATCAGAATGCAGCCTTGAAACCTGCATAGAAGTTACGGCATTGAGGGGAACCGGTACTCAGCTCCATATGCTTCCGCTCTTTAGAGATGGTAAGCAGATTGCTACCTCCGCAATAAACACTTAAACCACGAACAAACGTTCCTTTGAAAGTATTTTCAGGGAAGTCATACGTCAACTGCACTTGGTTCAGGCGGAAATAGTTACGCTTATACATCCAGAAAGTGGAATTGCGGTAGTTATTGTCACCATTGGTGGTGGTCAGGCGTGGGTAGGTGGCCACATCTTTTGTATCTTCGGTCCAACGTCCCCATACCACTTCTGAGAATTTGCTCGTACCGCGGTTCCAGTAGTAGGAACTGCTTTTAAAGTCTACAGAGCCGGTCTGACCTGATCCCATGGCAAATAGCGAGAAATTTTTCCACTTCACAGTTAAGTTCAATCCGAAGGAGAAAGGAGGAGCTGACCAACCGTTCTTTCCTAATTCAATTTGGTCCTTGCTGTCGATTACACCATCCTCGTTAATATCTTTGTACTTCAGGTCACCGGGCTTTACAGTACCAAATGTTTGACGGGCATGATTGTCTATGTCAGTCTGATCTTGGAAGAAACCTTCGCATACATAACCGTAGGAAGCATCGAGTGCACGACCTTTGCGATACTGGTAATCTTCGTCGTAAAGTTCGTCACGTTTCAGAGCTTCAGAGGAGTACACCATACCATTGAAACCGAGTGTTACGTCAAAGTCGCCGAATTTCTTGTTGGCGCTCAGCGCGAAGTCAAAACCACTGCGTCTGTCCTCGTTATAATTGATCCAGGGCATGAAAGTGGAATTGCTGCTTAAAGCAAAATAGGAAGGATAGATAGAAGATGAACCTTGGGTGAGCAAGCCTTTCGTATCTTGTCTGAAGTAATTCGCATTTATTTTCAGCAGACGGTTGAACAGTGTGGCATCAATGCCGGCACGGAACTCTTCACGTGTGATGAAACCCAGATTGGGGTTATCACCGCGTTTGGAAGCCGGAGTCCATCCGCCGGCTGTTCCATCATGCCATTGTACATAGAAGCCCTCGTTTGTTCTTTTGGAGAAAGTGCCTTTATACAGATAATAGTCGGTGATATCGAGATCCTGATGCAGGTTGGCATAAGAAGCTGTGATTTTCAGATCGTCTATAAACTTTACATTCTCCATAAACTTCTCTTTGCTGATCCTCCAGCCCAAAGTGACTGACGGAGAGAAAGCGTTACGCTTGCCTTCGGGTAATTTGGCCGAATGGATCACGGCACCACTGAAATCGGCATAATACTTATGATTGTAATTGTAGGATGCCCGTAAGCCTAAGTTCACATTACTGGTACGGTGATAATCACTGCTTTCATGATTTTCGTCAGCAGAATTCTGCGTTTGATAACCCCAACCTATGAATGTGGCTGCTACGTTGTGGTATTTTGCGAAAGTGCGGGCATAGTCAAACTGTGCACTGAACGTCATGGTCTGATCGTAAGTGGACTTGCCGACATATTCATTGGGATCTTTTTTGTCTTCATTGTGCTTCTTCAAGGCAATAATCATATCCTTGCCGTTCACCTGAGACCATGTAGGTTCATAAACGGCGTAGGTCTCGCTGAAAGCTTCCGAATAGTAAGAAGTATAGTCTACACTATAAGAAGTCTTAAACGTCAGACCTTTCAAGAATGAACCCAGATCAGCGGCAAGGCTGACATCGAACATAAACATACGTGCCTTTTCCTTAACATATCCGGCAGCCAGAAGATCAGCAAAAGGATTGGTCATGTCGGAAGAAGTTCCTCCAAGCAGATATTTGCCGTCAATCAGGTGATTACTGTTGGTAATATATTCCTGTATTTGAGCGACGCTGGTATCCATCATGTCGATGGGTAATAACGGGGCAAACCAGTTGGGACGCAAGGTGGATGCGGTTCCCCAAAAGTTTCCGCGGCCTGCATACTGATTGGTAAAGACAACTGCCGCATTGGTAGTAGCCTTTAGCCATGAGGCAAGTGTCATGTCTACGTTACCGCGTACATTGAAACGCATATTGTAGGCATTCTTTGATTCACCATATTTCAGCAGGTCGTTACTATAATCCATACCGAAATTCAGGTAATAATGTGTGCGATCATTACCTCCATATACTTCACCTGTCACATCTGCATTATAATATGCCTTTTTCAGATAGTCCGAACTATAGAAATCAATATTCGGATAACGATAAGGATTGGTTCCCATGGCAGTGTTGTAGATATCTGATGCGCTGTATTTGGGGGATAACCCGTCATTACGGCAAGCTTCATTGTAAAGGGTCATGTAGCAGTCTGAATCCAAATATTTTGGATAAGATTTGGGAACATTTATGCCTGCATTGCCTCGTACGTCGATGCGCATCGGTTCATTTTTACCGCGTTTGGTAGTGATCAGGATAACACCCTTTGCCGCACGGCTACCATAAAGTACCACGGCAGCAGCATCTTTCATTACCGAAACACTCTCTATTTCCGAAGCGCGTACATTACTTGCACTGCGGGGCACTCCATCCACGAGGACAAGTGCTCCTTGCCCCCATACGTTGCCGGTGTATCCACCTATCAGACTTTCCAGTCCAACTAAGCTACTAGAACTATTTACTTTTTTGGTCAGTTCGGACGTGTTGACCGTAGAAATGGCATGCGTCAAGTCTTCCTGGGCAACCGTACCGAAAGCCACATTCACCAGGCTATCTTTGTTTTCTTCTTGCGCCTGGATACCTCCTGCATGAAACAGAGACATGGCGAAAACAGTACAGCCAATATATATAAACTTTCTATTCATTTTTTGCGTCATTATTAGTTAATACGTCAAGATTACCATCCGGGATTCTGATAGAACCCTTCATACATGCTAACATCCTTTTTAGGGAGCGGATACCAATAGTGTCTGTCGGTATATTTACGCTCAAGCAATACTACTTCACGCAAGTTCTTGATAGCATTTTCTTCCGGTTCGTCATAATTATAGTCACTAGGATCGGCACGGTCGAACTCAATCTTGGTCTTCAGTGTGTAAGGATATTGGGTGAGAAGCATCCAGCGGCGAAGATCGATAAAACGGAAACCTTCGAAGGACAGTTCCACGGCGCGTTCGCGGCGTAATTCGCTCAGGAAGTCAGCAGTACTACCCAGAAACTTGTCGAGTACGGGAGCTACCCCGGCACGTTCGCGGATCTTGTTCAATGCCTCTTCGGCTGTAAGTGAGTAGGTAGCAGCTTTACCCTTCGGACCGTTGTAGCCTACAGCCGTAGCTTCAGCATACATTAGATATACATCTGCCAGGCGCATAAGGCTGAGGATCATGATATTATTTTCTTTATAACCGTCAACCGTATTCATCAATTGCGGACAGAGTTTGCTGTTCATATAGGCTGTGAAGCAACCTTTCTTTTCATTTGCTTCTTCACTCTCTCTACCTCCGGTGAAAAGTTCTGCCGTTCCACCTGCACCACCGGTGCTTTTCCACTTCACACCGTCGAACATGATGGTTTTATAGAAGCGTGGGTCGCGGTTTTTCCAGGGATGTGTGGGATCATAGCCTGATTCGGCATCTGCCTTTGTCATGTCATTAATAGGGTAACCGTTCTGCATGCCATAGTAGTTTACGTAGTTGGCGGTAGGATAGCATTTAATACCGGAATACTCAATGGATTGAGGTCGGAAGTCGTTAACCATATTCCAGCGCCAGCGTCCACTATAATCCTTGATATTCTCCATGAAGATGGACTCTTTTACTCCGTTCAGCTTACCGCTTGAGTTATGCAACAGGAAGATGTCGTTATATTCGGAGAAGTCGGCCAGTTCGTAACGGTTGGTCGATTCGGTGAGGGCAAGGGCTTGTCCGAGAGCATCGGCACCTCGTTTGCACAACTCTGCATTGTATTCCTTTGCACCTCCGGAAGCCCAATTCATCAACGGACTGCCTGCCCAAAGCAAGGTCTTGCCTTTATAAGCTAAAGCCATAATACGGTTGATACGCATATTGTTTTTGCCTAAGGTCACTTTACCGGCGGTGGTTGCATCCCAATCAACAGGAAGTAGACTGGCTGCATGTTCAAAGTCGGCTACGCATTTTTCCGCACATTCTTGCCATGTAAGACGGGCTAACGTGGGAGCTACATCCGAAGACAACACTGTATCAATATACGGCATGCCGCCCCACCATTCCATTAGCATAAAGTGGTACCATGCGCGGAAGAAGTAAAGTTGTCCTTCTATGAGATTGCGTTCTTCCTCGGTGGCACTTATCAGATTGCCGAGGTTGGCGATACCGATATTGGCTTTACGGATGGCATACCAGGAGTTGGCCCATAAGTGACCTTTATCAGTTCGGTTGTTTGAACCTGCCGAACCTTGATTGTTCGGGTAACCATAGTAAACAGTAGTCCAGGCCCAGAAGTCTCCGTTGTCCACACTACGGGCTTGCATACGCATTTCCTGTGGTTCCCAGTATTCATCTTCACCATAGTTGAAGCAAGTATGTCCGGCATCTTTATTGTTTGAAACTACCGGGATACAATTATAGAGTTCTTCAGTGAAACCCTGAAAGTTCATAAAATTCTTATAAGGGTCATTATCC